>ENA-UZWT01021384-UZWT01021384.1-metagenome-genome-assembly--contig:-Day-1-50m-contig-21384_pt1 | contig 10334 bp, 10 predicted proteins | sample MGYA00260338_ERZ794898 | MGnify/ENA metagenome assembly ERZ794898 | reverse complement strand
GCCGTAACTTACACTTGGACTATCCCCACATGCGAACATGACATCGCAACAGGTGGGATTAACGTAATTCACTGGCGCTGCGAAGGCGTTGACGGTGACAACTCTGCGTCATCTTATGGTACTGTTGGGCTAACCCCTGACTCATCCTCCCCTGACTTTGTTGCTTACGCTGATGTTACTGAAGCAATGGCTCAAGGCTGGGTGTGGGATAGTGTATCGCAAGCTGACACTGAAGCCGCTATTGCTGCCAAGATTGATGCAATGGCAAATCCAACCGAAGCCTCTGGAACACCTTGGGCTGCTTAACTTAACTTAAAAGGAGATCACGATGGCCGAAGACAAAAAGGTAATCACGATCAACGATGTTGACTACACTGAAGACCAACTGACAGATCAGCAAAAGGTGATGATTAATCACATCAACTCTTTGCAGCAGAAAATCAACTCTGCGCAGTTTAATATGGATCAGTTGATGGTCGGCAAAGATGCGTTTGTAAATATGCTCACGGCATCTTTGGAAGCGCCAGCGGAAGGTGACGCTGAGTAGCCCGGCAAACATAACGCAATTGGCCAGCTACATGCTGGCCTTTTGCATATTTGGCACAATGTGTTATATTGGCTTCAATTCCGTTTGCGAGAGGCGACAATGGCTTTAATTGATCTAAACATTCCCGCTGGCGTTTACCGCAACGGGACTGACTTGCAGAGCATGGGTCGTTGGCGTGATGCCAGCCTTGTTCGCTGGAATGACGGCGTTATGCGCCCGGTAGGCGGTTGGCGCACGCGCAGCGGAAATGCAGCCGACGCAACTTTGCGCGGGATGCTTACTTGGATCACGAACGACAATAACCGTTGGATTTCCTCCGGCACATATAACAAACTATATGTTTGGGCTGATACCAACGCAATATACGATATTACACCCGTAGGTTTAACGGCAGGCCGTGAGGACGCAATTTCATTTACAGGTTATGGCGGCGCTGAATATGGCGCTTACGCATACGGCATTGCGCGGCCTGACACAGTTCGCATCCAGCCAGCGACAAGCTGGGACTTGGAATCGTGGGGCGAATATCTGCTAGCTTGCAACGAAGACGACGGCAAGATTTACGAATGGCAGCTTAACACTGGCACCCCCGCAGCGGCTTTGTCTAATGCGCCAGTAAATAATCTTGGCATAGTCGTAACTGAGGAGCGCTTTGTTTTTGCGCTTGGCGCAGGCGGCAACCCGCGCTTGGTGAGCTGGTCAGACCGTGAGAACAATAACCTATGGACACCAGCCGCAACAAACGAGGCAGGTGATCTTGAGCTAAATACGTCAGGCACTTTAATGAAGGGCATGACAGTTGCGGGCCAGACATTGCTTTTAACCACGCGCGACGCTCACGTTGCCAACTACATTGGCCCGCCATATGTTTACGGCATTGAGCGCGTTGGAACGAGCTGCGGCTTGGCTGCAAAACAAGCTGCGGTTGTAGTTGATCGTGGCGCGTTCTGGATGGGCGTTAATTCGTTTTACGTCTACACGGGCGGCGCCGTGCAAGAGCTGCCGTGTGATGTGGCTGACTATGTGTTTAATGACATCAACAAGGGCCAGATTAGTAAGGCGTTTGGCATGTCAAACTCAATGTTTAGCGAGGTAACTTGGTTTTACCCCAGCGCGGCGTCAACAGAAAATGACCGCTACGTTTCATATAACTACGTTGAGAACACATGGACCATCGGCAATTTGGCCCGCACTGCTGGCATTGACCGGGGTGCGTTCCGCCAGCCAATGATGGCTGACCCAGCGGATTACAAAATATACGAGCATGAAGTCGGCTTCAACTATGGCGCATTAACGCCTTTTGCTGAAACTGGCCCGTTCCGAATTGGCGCTGGCGACCAAGTTATGAGCGTGACTGAAATGCTGCCGGATGAAAAATCGCAGGGCGATGTAAGCGCCACCTTTAAGACGCGTTTTTACCCCAATGGCACTGAGCGGTCATACGGGCCTTACTCTATGAGCAACCCAACTTCGGTCAGGTTTACCGGGCGTCAAGTTCGTATGCGCATTGAGGGAGAGCGCTTGGCTGATTGGCGAGTTGGCATTAACCGAGTTGATGCTGTTGCCGGGGGGCGTCGATGACGCAGCAGAACCGTCCACCAGAGCCAAGAGACAAGGATTGGCAGACTTGGGGCCGACGCCTTATGTCTTACTTGTCTCAAACGCGCTCACCGCTGGTCCAGCAGACTGGTGGAGAAAGTGCGGCTGACGATGGCACGCTTATGTGGGATCGAGTCAATCAGTATCCAGTTGTAAGTAAAAACGGTGCGTGGGTTCAGGTTGTGCTTGAGGATGGCCAATACGCTGGAGCCGTGACGACTGACCAAACGGCTGCGGCTATAAACACGGCCTATGCTTTGACTTACACCTCCAGCACCTCTGACGGCATTGACAACGGCACGCCAGCTTCGCGCATTGTGTTTGATGAGGCTGGTCAGTACATGATTAGCTTTTCGGCGCAGATTGCATCGACATCAAGCTCGACCGTAAACTTTTGGTTTTGGCCTCGCGTCAATGGCTCTGACGTTGCTGGGTCAACAATGAAAAACGCACTGCATCAAAACGGGTCTGTTTTGGTTGTGTCTCGCTCGGCCATATTTGAGCTTAACGCTGGGGACTACCTTGAGGCTATGTGGGCAGTGGACACCACCAGCGGCTTTCTTGACGCAACAGCCGCAACTGCTTTTGCGCCTGCCGCGCCTGCCTCAACTATAGCTATTACGAGGCTACATGGATAAAGAGCTTGAGAGATGTCGGCCTTGGATCGAAGCCGCGCTGGGCTATTCTGGCGGCACGCACGACTTTATTGATGTAGCCGAAGGTATCTACAAAGGTACGATGCAGTTGTGGCCAACGCCAAAGGGGTGCATAGTAACTGAAATCGTGGTATATCCACGAAAGAAGTTGTTAAACGTGTTCCTTGGCGGCGGTGAATTGGATCAGATTTTGGATATGCACAACGATGTGATAGAGTGGGCCAAAGCGCAGGGATGCACAGCATTGACTATGACGGGACGTTTTGGCTGGAAAAAACCATTGGCGAAGCACGGCTGGAAGCCACTGCACACGTCCTATGTTAAGGAGTTTGAATAATGTCTGGCGGAAAAGGTGGATCAACAACCTCATCGGTTACAATTCCAGAATACATTGAGGCCGCTGCACAGCGCAACCTAAACAAAGCCGAGCGCATTTCGGGGATTGGCTTTACGCCGCGTTACGGTCCAGACGTTGCTGCGCTCACACCAATGCAGCAGGCTGCGCTTCAAGGCACTGCTCAGACAGCAAGTGCCTTTGGCGTGCCGGGTGGTGATATGTCCCAGCAAGACATTATGGGCGGCATGCCCGAGCCAACGACATACGCTGGCGGCGTGCGGGGTTACTCTGCCGCGCCAATCTATGAGGAATCATTGCAGACGTTGGGCGAGCGTCGTCCCGGGCAGAAGGCTTACATCGACAGCTTCTTTATTGACCCATACGCAGGCGGCGCTGCTGCTGGCAACTTTTCTCCGATTGATTATACCAGTTATGGCACAATGGCAGATCAGGTTGCCGCGCAACAGGCTAATGACTTAGCCATTGCGCAGGCTGGCTCTGCGCCAGCCTCCAGCACAGGAACAAGTTTTTCTTCAAGCGAGCTTTCTGCGGCTTTGCCTGGCGGTGTGAACGATCCGTTCCTCACAAGCCCAATTAGCCAAGCAATAGCCGGGGCAACAGACACTCAGCGCCCGGTCGGCGCACCAGAAACCTCAATACGACCAGTGGCTCGCCCTGACAACTTGGGGGGCATCAATCAAGGCCAACAAGCGTCAGCCTACATAACTGATCCAGCAGCAGGCATAACAGACACATCCACTGCTGGCACTGGCACTCAAATAATGAATGATTTGACCGAGTTCGGCACTGGACTTGCCAGCAATGCGCTTGCTGGTAACATTCTACTCGGCCCCTCATACAACGTGGGTGGAGCAAACAATCCGATTGAAACCCCGACTGTTGCCGAGATGCAGGCCAGCGCACCTCCGGGCATGACATATCAACCGTCAACAGGTTCTTATGTTGCGGCCCCCGCTGTGAGTCAGGACAATGACAGTACGGCTCACCGTGACATGATGGCCGCCGCAACTGCTGCCGCCCCCGTAACCTCGATAAGACCTATATCGAGGGATGACGCGGCTGGCGGTGCGGATACTGGCGACAAGGGCGGCTGCGTAGTCGCCACACACGCAGTCAGCTCAGGCGCGTTTTCACCATCCGCCAAGCGCGAAGCTGTTGTTTGGTGCATGAATGTATTGCACGGTAAGTGGTGGGGCGAGGCAATCCGCAGAGGCTATCGTTACCTTGGCCGTAGTAAAATCGAGCAAGGCAAGGCGCACGAGCATTACCAAGAGTTCCGTGATTACATTGCATTTGCCTCCGGTAAGAAACGTACAGTTAAAGGCGCTATTCACTTTGCAGCGCGCACAGCCCAATTCTTTGCGGTTGGCTTAGTTAAGAAGGACTCATAAAATGGCAGGCGCAGCACAACCAGCAGCAGTACAATCAATACAACCTCAAACTGGAGCGTTGCAATCGGCTCAACCTCAGCCGGGTTTTAACGTAAACCAAGCTGCGGCAGGCGCGTTGCAGGGCGCAATCGGCGCAACCCAGCAAGCGATGCAAGGCCCGCTGAATGTCGGCGCATATGCTAACCCATACACTAGCGAAGTGATTGACCGCACTCAGCAGGACATTGCGCGTCAACAGCAGATGGCGCAAAACCAGCTTGGCGCGCAGGCTACTGCTGCCAGAGCATTTGGCGGATCGCGTCAGGGTGTTGCCGAAGGTGTCATGGCTGGCGAATATGGTCGCATGGCTGGCGACATTGCAGCGCAGCAACGTCAGCAAAACTACAGCCAAGCATTGCAAGCCGCTATGTCAGACCGTCAGGCTCGCCTCGGCGCTGCGTCGCAAATGGGTCAACTTGGTCAGCAGGCATTTGGCACAGGTCAAGCAATCCAGCAGCAGCAAGCGCAGCAAGGTCTGTTGCAGCAAGGTATTCAGCAAGCGCTTATTGATGCGGCACGTCAGCAGTACGCTGGCTACACAGGCGCACCATCGCAGGCATTGCAGGCACCTCTGGCTGCTCTTGGGGTTACGCCAACGCCGCAAACTACAACAAATTCCGTGCAGCCCGGCTTGTTTAATTACTTGCAGCTTGGCGCAAGCATGGTTCCGGGTTAAAGGGGTCTACAATGGTTATGAATCCAGATCAGCAAGCAAGCAAGCCGCGCGGTGGCTTGCTCGGTTTATTTGATAAGGCCATGAAAACGGACGAGGACACTGGCCTTAGCCCGCTGCAAAACTTTGCTGCGGCGCTTGATCCTTTGATCTTGAAAGACTTGCGTGGCGGCGAGGGCATACGCCAGCAAGGCGTTCAGCGTGCAGCCACTATGTCAAAAAACAAAACTGTTGACATGCTGCGCCAGCAAGGTCGGAACGACCTAGCAGACGCAGTGATGAACCGCACCATTGGCGCGAAAGAAGCGTTTAGCGTTATGCAGAGTGAGAAGGCTGCTGACTTGGCGTTTAGTCGTGAAAAGCAGCTAAAGCAAATGGGTACTGGTCTTGGCGGAAACAGCGAGTTTGCGCAAAAGTTTAGAATTTACAAGTCAGCTAACCCTGATATGCCCGACGCAGAAATATTGCAGCTCTTACAAGCTGAGGATAAGAGCAATCTTCCTGCAACATTCAGGTCACTAGATTTGACCGCTAGGGCTTCTGGCTTTAAGCCAAAGTCAGAGGGCGGAACGGGCAAGTACGAAGAGTTTATGTCTGGTCAGGGTGCTGGGTTTAAGCAAGTGGCAAAAAATATGGCCAACCTGACTACTGAAAAGTTTGCGGAATACGGCGCAAATCTTCAGAAAGCTGGGCGCGCTACGGAGCTTATTAACAGAATTAAAACAAGCCCGTCCCTTGATGGCGTATTAGGCAAAGTAGAGGGCGAGCTTAAACCCGGCACAGCCGCGGGCTTTTTGCTACTAGATCAAAATGAAATTGATTTAATACAACTGATAGATAACTTGGAGAATAGTGTTTTCTTGGAGGCTTTCCAGGGTCTCAAAGGCGGCGGTCAGATTACAGAGCTTGAGGGTGAAAAAGCACAGCGAGCAATTGTAAACTTGAGCCGAGTAAGGAGCAGAAAAGATTTCTTAGAGGCGCTACAGGACTACCAAGAGGTTATAGATGCAGGATCGGAGAGAGCTGCAAAGGGCTTGACTGTAGACAACCCTTACACTGGGACTATTAGCTTCTCTGGCTTTTCAAATCTTCCAAGCCTCACCCAAGGAGCCTCTAGTCCGAATGCTACCCCACAGCCGACTGTAATAAACGGCTACACTATTCAGCCAAAAAAATAGGACTGACTTATGCCTACCTTTGAAATAACAGCTCCAGATGGCAAAAAGTATGACGTTACAGGCGACAATGCTGAGGGAGCGTACAGCGCTTTAATCAGTATGCTTGGGGGCAATCAGGCAGAGCAAGCGCCAGAACCAACCCCAACTGAGCCATACGTTGATGAGCAAGGCGTAAGCGGCGCGTTTAAAGACATTGTTGGCGCTGGGCTTGCTGGCATGGCGCGTGGAATTACCAGCATACCAGAGGGCATTGAAGCGGCGGCTAGGCTGCCGGGCTATACTGCGGATCGACTGGGCGACTTAGCTGATTACGCTCTTGGCGTTGATACATCCAAGGCTCGCTACGGGGAAGACGGGCCTAGGGGTTTGTTTGATACCGCAAGCGGAAAAGTTGTAGCCGCAGCCACTAAAGGGCTGGGAGTTGATGAGGCTCTTGCATACCGTGGCGAAAGCACTCCTGCGAAGTTTGCAGGCACAATAGGTGAGTTTGTCGGACCCGGCGGTCTATTGGGTGGCGGCAAGAAGTTAATGCAAGCATCCGTGGCTGCTGGCGCGGGAAGCGAGGCTGCTGGGCAGGCGACTGAGGGTACGGACCTTGAGCCTTATGCAAGGATTGCTGGCGCGCTAGTTTCACCATACGCGGCAAATAAAACCCTTTCTGCGTTTCAGAAGAAAAACGTGACTTCGCCTACAATTTCGACTTTGAAGGCAGAAAAAAACTCCGCGTACGATCTTTTGAAGTCAGAAGGAACTGGATTGACTGGTACGCAGACAGCATACTTAGTGCAGGACATGAGAAGCGTCCTAAACATGGACGACATTATACTATCAGCAAAGCCGTCTGTTGAGAAAGCGTTAGCTCTTGTTGACGAGGTTGAAAAATCTGGGGCAATGAATTTGTCAAAGTTTAACGAGCTTCAGAAGGCTTTGGGCAAAATATACAAGACAGCGCCAGACGCGCCAGAGGTTTTGTCAATGCTAAAGAAAATGGATGACGCTCTTGCTGAGGGCAGCAAAGATGCGGCGTTAATGCAGGCTGCAAAGGCAGCAAATTCTAAATACGCAAAAGCCCGGATGTTGGATAAATATTTTACACAAGCAACTGAGGGTGCGAAGAAGGGCAACTTAATACCCAAAACAGGTGAGGCGCTTCAGGCCACCGCAACCAGAATTCTGCGCAATGATAAGGCCTCTGCGTTCTGGACTCCAGATGAATTGGCTGCACTTCGAAAGGTTGCGGATGGGACCATAGGCAGTAGGGTCTTAGGCACAGTTGGCAAGCTGGCCCCTACCTCAAACGGCTTAATGTCAGGGATAAATATTGCGCTCCTAGCCATACCCGGAAACGCTGCGTACGAAATCATGGGCATGACGGCAGCAACATTTGCAAAGATGGGGTACAACGCAAAAATAAAAGCCTCTCGCAAAGCTCTTGAAGACTTGGTGCGTTCTGGTGGCGTTGCGGATCCTTCAAAAGTTGTAACCAAAGAATTAGTCCAAGACATAGTTGCTAGATTAAGCGGCTTGCAGGCTCAGGAGCAGCAATAATGGAACTTAAACCAAAATCACGCAGCGAAATCGAAAGCATTGTCCAAGACGCAATCTCGGATGCGGTGGACTTTGTTGAGGGCGAGATCAGCGATGATCGGATCAAAGCCCAGCGCTACTACGATGGCGAGGTTGACCTTGGCTACGAGGAAGGCCGCAGCAAGGTTGTAGCCACAAAGGTACGGGATACTGTACGTTCTGTGAAGCCAAGCCTGATGCGCATATTCCTCAGCACAGCCAAGCCCGTTGAGTTTGTGCCTCACGGCCCAGAAGACGTGGCAATGGCAGAGCAAGCCACTGAGTTTATGCACCACGAGTTTACCCGGCTAAACGGCTACCGCGTGATGAATGACGCTTTCCAAGATGCGCTAGTTAAAAAGCAAGGCATCGTGAAAGCATACTGGATGACATATCCAGAGGCCGAGATTTACACGTTCACAGATCTGTCTGACGACGAATATACCTACCTGCTGGACGATGACAGCGTGACTGTGCTTGAGCATACGGCTGAAATGACCATTGAGATTGATCCAATGGGCATGGAGATTGAGCTGCCAATCCACAGCGTTAAACTCAGCCGCCAGAAAGAAATGGGTGAGCTGTGTATTGAGAGCGTTCCGCCTGAAGAGTTCTTCATTAACCGTGACGCTCGCAGCCTTGCCGACGCCTACGTTGTGGCCCACCGCACAGACATGCGCGCTGGAGATTTGATTGCAATGGGCTACGACCCAGACGTGGTGCTTAATCTGGACAGCTTTGAGAGCGGCTCAGACATGACTGAAGCCGAGGTATATGAGCGGCGCGGTTACGACATGGATACGTCAGATGAGGACGTGCAAGACCCATCCATGCGCAATGTTGCCGTGACTGAAGCCTATATGCGAATTGACGTTGAAGGCACTGGCGTACCCATCCTTCACAAAATCACATGCGGTGGCACGGCATACGAAATGCTTGACTTTGAGCCATGCGATGAGCTGCCGTTTGCCAAGTTTGAAATAGACCCAGAGCCACACACGTTCTATGGCCGCTCACTGGCCGAGATTGTTATGGATGACCAAGACGCAGCCACATCGGTTCTGCGCTCTATCCTCGACAACGTGGCGATGACAAACAACCCACGCCTCGGCATTGTTGAGGGCGCAGTCAACATTGATGACGTGCTGAACAACGAAATCGGAGCAATCGTGCGTATGCGTCAGGCTGGCGCTGTGCAGGAGCTTTCTGTCCCATTCACCGCAGGCCAAACACTTGGCGCGCTGACATACCTAGATGGCCTCGTAGAGAGCAAGACAGGCGTTTCCAGAGCCTCAATGGGCCTAGACCCCGATGCAATGCAGTCAACTACAAAGGCCGCTGTGCAGGCCACTGTGCAGGCCGCAGCGGGTCAAGTTGAAGTTATGGTGCGCAACCTTGCCGACGGCATGCGTGACTTATTTGGCATTATGCTGCGCTTGATGAGCAAGAACGTAGACGAAGAGCAAATGATGCGGATGAATGGTACGTTTGTGCCTGTTGATCCACGGGTCTGGGACTCAGGTTTTGACGTTAGCATCAATGTGGGTCTCGGCACTGGCCGTGAGGAAGAGAAGTTAATCGCACTCAACCAAGCGCTACAAATGCAAACGATGGTTTATCAGAACTATGGCCCGATGAACGGCTTGGTTAGCCTGACCAACATTCGCAATACGCTGGCGGATCAGCTGGCTGTGTCAGGCATACGCAACGCTGACCGTTACTTTGCGCCAATTACACCTGAGATCGAAATGCAAATGTTGCAAATGCAGCAGCAAGCTCAAGCGCAGCAAGGTCAGGCGGCTGATCCAAACGCTGCGTTCTTGCAGGCAGAGCAAATGAAAGCGCAAACGAAGGCTCAGACCGATATGGCCAAGTTGCAGCTTGAAATGCAGAAGGCATCGGCCAATGACGATCTCAAGCGAGATCAGATGGCGCAGGACTTGATGGTAGACGCGGCAAAGATTTATGGCGAATACGGCACAGCCGTTGATGTGGCCCGTGTGAAAGCCGAGCAAGATAAAATGCGCATGATCGGCGGCATGGCCCAAGGGGTGCAACAATGACAACAGAAATACGCATAGAGGCTGAAGAGGCCCGTCGTTTGAAGAACGATACTGCATTTCAGCAGTTCATGCAGGGTGTGCGCGAAAACCAAATGCAGGTTTTCGCAAGCAGTGGGGCGGCTGACGTAGCTGCCCGTGAAGAGGCGCATGCGATGATCCGTGCGCTTAACCAGATCGAATTTGCCCTCGACGCTGCACTTGCAGCAGAGGCGCTTTTGGATCGCAAACAAAGGAAGTAGCACCGATGGAATCGACTACCCTAGA
>ENA-UZWT01002490-UZWT01002490.1-metagenome-genome-assembly--contig:-Day-1-50m-contig-2490_pt1 | contig 10362 bp, 13 predicted proteins | sample MGYA00260338_ERZ794898 | MGnify/ENA metagenome assembly ERZ794898 | reverse complement strand
TCACGATGTAGTCCTGGATCTTGCTCCTCTAAGAACTTAGAGAAGGTTCTGTTGATATGACAGTTGTGACAGTAGTAGAAGAACTCTTGCTTCTTCTCTAAGATGTATCCTCTCGCTTTAGTCTTGTCTTTATGAGAGTCTCCGCAATACGGACAGCGGAAGTTGATCGTACCATTCTTATTGGTAAATCTATCGAATCTATTTGATAATAGTAAAGTGTACTTACGGTCTATCCAAGTCATGTAGCAGATTATACTACATCATACCTTTTATGTCAACCGCTAATACCAGGCATGTGTACACCCATAGATATGAGAGATGAAACTACTGCTGCTCCACCCATAATCATCCACTTCCACTGATGGAGCTTAGACAGCTCTGCTCGAATGTCTTCAGACTCTTTATTCATATCATCTCTGAGATTACCAATGCGCTGATGGATGGCGTCCATTTGGACGAAACTTCTATCCATTAGTGCCTCCGTTTGGTCTAATCTTGTTTCATGTACTGCTAATATCTGTTTGATGTCGCTCGACACGTCAGCCAGCTTATCTATTGCAAGATCTAATTTGTCTATCACTTTATAGACGTGATCTATGTCTGGGTTAGTACTACTTGGCACTTTTGGACTCCTCTAATTTTTTAATCCGGCTATCTATATCTGCATATCCATCAAACTCCTCTATACCACATTTATAATGAGCTTTATCTTCTAACAGCTCAATACGCTCCTTGAGTCCAGGATACTGGTTGAACCACTTCTCTTCCTTCTTAGCTAGATCTATGTCGTATTTGTCTGTGACATAGTCCATTAAGTCGTCGAGAGTGTTTTGAAACCAGACACCGAAGCGCGTGTCCTTGAACCAGTCATAAAATGACGATCCAATGACTGACGATAAAATAGTCTTTAATAGATACCAATACATGCAAGTATTTAGGCGGATTTACTTCTTGATTTGCCTAGTAATTGCCTTAACATAGTTGGGCATTCCGTGGTCTACAACACCGTCAAAGAACTTAAATCTCTTCCAGGAGTTGAGTATACCATACCACGCATCAGTCCATGTAGGACCTGGTGCTAGCTTACCATCTCTGTTGAAATAGATCATGTCTCCATGATGTCTGAAACCTAACCATGCAGGAGGGATCCTGCATACTATGTCATTGTTGTTCATGCATCTCATATGTGGACATGAGATACTTTGAACGAATATTGGACCTCCTACTCTAGGTGATCCAAAAGTGAAAAGTGCCTTAGGTGTAATTCTATGAGCTGATATTGTAGCCATAGCTGCACCTAGTGAATGACCTGTAAAGTATACGTCTCGTGGATTCTTTAACTTGTCATTCTTTGATAGGACATCAACTACATCTAACCAGAGGTCATTGACTTCACTCTGGAAGCCTCCATGAACCTTTCCACCCTTAGCTGCTGTGTTCTTAAACACTTTCAGGTCTGCTAGTACATCATTTAGTACTGCTGGTTCTGTTCCTCTAAAAGCTATCCATAGGTCTTTCTTACCTGTAGCGATAAGCATCTCTGCTCCGCCTTTAGACACTAGCTTAGCTTTATATCCTAATTTAGATGCTGCTCTAGGACCATTTGCTGCGTCCATGTAAGCAATAGCAGACAGCTTAGCTGCTATGTAACAATTGTCCCAATCCATACTACTCTCCGTTAGTCTTTGGTTTGTATGCTCTTTTCTTTGCTGGCTTCTTAGCTACTGGCTTCTTCTTTGCTGCTGGCTTCTTAGCCACCTTAGCATTAGTCCTAGCTTTAGAAGGTCCTTTCTTTTTGTAGACTCTTTTTTTAGACTCGTCTACGTCAGGTGTACTCTTATCGTCTGCGATAAATCTACCCTTGCTGTCTTTAGCTCTGATAGTTTCCCATCCTAACCAATCTGTAAGTTTTGTGAACCAACTCATTCTTTCTCTCCTGTTTGTATAGCTACGCCTACACCTTTCTGACCATCAGACATGGTAACGTCTCTATAATATATTACTACCTCACCTAGCTGTTTGATATACCTTTTTAGTTCTTGCATATCTTCTGCCATCACTTTGTAGTCTCCTACTGTCGTGGCAACGAATACAACTTCTCCGCTGTTCTGTTCTTTCATATCATCTAAGAACCTGTCTAAGTATGTATAACCTACTGGCCAGTCTGGATTCTCTCTCTGGTCTAGGTCACATGCTTTAGGTCTTTTCTCTGTACCATCCTCTTGTACTACTTTCTTACAATTATTAGCTATACGAGTTTCTGATACCACATACCATTTAGGAGCAGTAAGCTGTACTGCACGAGGTAGGTCTGGTTGCATTATTTCTATCTCTATTGGTTTAGAGACTATTTCTACCTTCTTGGATCCAAGAAGAGAACAACCACTAGTCGTTAGTAGTAGGATTGCTAAGAGCGTTAAGTTTCTCAGTATCATCTTCTAGTCCCTCCATAACTGCTTCACTTGCTTTGTTGAATCTAAGCTCAATCATTCCTGGCTTCTTCAATGCAAGATTGTCTAAATTATGTCTAGCAAATATAGCTAAGTATTCAGCCTTCTCAGCTTCTATCTCAGCGTTCACTCTGCTCATGTTAAGCAATGCTTTACCTTGCTTCTCAAACGATTCTTTCATAGCTGCCATTGCAGCTTTCTGTTCTTGTACTGCACCTTCAAGTGCTAGGTTGTTAGCAGCAAGTGTCTGGTTCTCTTGGTATAGCCAATAGCCACCAAGACCTAATACTAATATAATTCCTATGAATAACTGATTCATCACATCTCCTCAATCTTATAGTTAAGACCATCAGCACCAGTGAATGAGATTTTAGATCCCTCTTCGTTAATGAATACTAATACCTTTTCTTTCTGTGTTACTATCTTAGGTACATTCTCAAATACCTGATCGTCAGCATCACCGTAGATTGCATTATATGATACTGTCACTTTGTGGTAAGTTATGAACCAGGACTTGATCCAAATCCATGCGTCCTTCAACCATTCCCACGTCTTTCTCATCTGAACATACTTGCGAACTTAGCATTGATTGCATCAGCATCTTGTCTGTTCATCATCTTATAGCTTTTCTTTTTCTTCTTGCTGACTTTGATGTCATCTATACCATTGTATCCACCACCAGCGATAGCTCCACCACCAGCTGAGTTGGTAGGAGCGTCTTCAAGCATTTTGTTATACTTCTCTAGCTTATACAATCGTAAGTACTCAATGTATGAGTCGTTGTTCTCTGCTAGTATCTCTTCTTCTGATCTTGTTTCCCAATCCTCTTTGATCAACCATAGTGCTGCTGCATAGCTTGCTATACGAGACTTACCACCTGGGATCTTCTCTAAGAGTCGTTTGAGCTTGAGTACCATGACATCGAACGTCTTGAATGAGTTCTTCTGTGTCTGGTCTCTGTCTTTTGGTTTGATTTTGATGTTGCCTCTTTCATCTATGACTCCAGTCTTATATCCTTCCCACTTGGCAAAGGGTGTCGCAATCCTTTTGATGAATTGGTACACTACAAATAAGTCTACTGCTGATGTTCCTGCCATTAGATGCTCCTAAGCACGTCTACGATGTGTTGATCTGATTCTATATTTGTGGTCAGAATCAACTCATCTCTTATACCAATACCAGGAATCTTCTCTGGTAGCTGGTCTAGTAATAATAGGAAAGGTTTGAGGATACCGCTATATTCTCTTAACTTAAAGAATAGCATTTTAGTAGCACCGACATTGCCAAATAGATTGTACAATATCATAAGATGGTTTAATACTAAACGCTCCTTAATCTCTCCAGTCTCATGGTATTTATTAAACAGTCTCTTCAGGTATTTAAATCTTTTCAGATCATCAAAGAATTCTGCTTCATCCATACATTGTGGATTGTCATAGTAATGCGCTGCGAATAGTATAAAGTTGGAATTGTCAATTTTGTTCATAATTATATTTAGTTCACTATGTTACGATGATGAGGTCTCCTAACATAGATGAGTGATTGATACACTGAATGACTAGGTTAGCCCCATTCTGTGGAACTGTGAAGTATGTAGTGTTCCCAGTTACATTGTTTGATACTCCATTAGTGAAAGCTGAGCCGCCAGAGGCAACTCTCAGCTCTAATGGATGCGAAGCGTGAACTGGGTTATCAAATGCATATGTCATGCCTTTGTATAGGTACAAGCTCTCATTATCAGATCCTCTTGCACCACCGCCAGCAAAGTTCCAAGCTCCACTATTGGCAGACAATGTGAATTTGATATGTGATACCATTTCATCAGCTGATGCTTCAACATCTATTTGTTTGATGAATGCACCACCTGCGCCATGATATAAATTATCTCCAGCTACTACAGTATGTCCGTTGAAATTGTCAGACGCAGTGGGGAGCGCAGCTTCATTATTATAGACAGGAGCGGTAACGTCAGTTAGTGTGTTGATAGTTGCTGGGTCAAATGTAATGTTAACTGTGTTGCTTGTAGCAGTCACGAGCACACCATTTGCATTTGTAATGTTAGTTACAAATCCCAAAGCACTATCAGATACTACATTACCTGATGGAGTGTTTATTTGGCTTATTTGTGATTGGAACTGGCTTAGATTTGCTTGAATCGTAACCGTATTCCCAGTCGCAGTAGTAAAGATATTATTCGATCCAGTTATGTTTACTGCAAACGTAGTGGAATTACTGGTCACATTGCCAGTATCCGAATTGAGCTGTTGGATTACAGGTGTAGCAGCATCAAGAGCTGTTGCTAGTGATGCTACGTTGAGTGATCTTGTGACCGGTGTCCCACCAGTGTTAGCAGTAATGACAATTAAGTCTGAGTTAGCTACTACATTGGCGGCCGTTAAGGCTGTAATCTTAGGCATAATATATTAGTTTTTAACTGTCAGCTAGTTGTGTGTCATCAGCTGCGTCTCCAGCAATAGAAGATCCAGCAACAAGTACTTCAAATTGTACTCTGCCTGCTCTTCCACCACTTCCTGCAGTTCTTCTGACCCATCCAGCATGAGTTGTATCGGTGACACCTACTTCAGTAGTATCTACACCAAATACAGTCTCTACATCACCTTTAACTTCTGAGTCGCCAACGTATGTTGGTTTCTCATTCAAAGTGAAAGCAGCTCCAGCAGCAACAGCATTAACTGATGTTCCTAGGTTAGCAGCAACAACTTGAACGTTGGTGTTTGATGTAATTGAACTGATCTTAACATGACCACCAGATGTAACGATATAATCGCCAACCTTAGCTTCAGTGTTAAGCAGTGTAGACGTACCTGTTACTAGGCCATTTGCAAATACTTGTACAGTACCTGTAGATGTTTTGTCGTCCTTATTTCCCCATAATGCCATGTTAATCTCCTGGTTTATGAATTATTTATTTCTTCTTTTTAGCGTGACCGTGAGACATTTCAGCTACGATTTCTAAATCTTCTACAGCTACGTCTTTAACGATCCCCTCTGCGAACATAACGTCATAGTGAGTTACGACACCTTCAAGTTCTGAGGTCTCTTCCAGAGTATGCATTCCAGGAATACATCTTCCTTCACCATGTTCTTTATGAACAACGTGTGTTGCGCAGTCATGCTTTAAAGATTTACCAACTGCAGGTCCGTCAAGATCTTCAGCCTCATTGTAGAGACCTTTAGCCATCTTTTCTTTAGATGACATCTTCTTGCCTTCAACTGCAACTTCTTCTTTAGCTGCTGCTACGATTGGATGTGAGTCTTCAGTCTGAGCAGCGTCTGTGTCAGAATCTTTAACTCCCATCATTATTTTACTGGCAGCATCAATAACGTTTTGCATTGCTTTGTTGTCACCTGTCCCAAATATATTTGCCATGATTGTCTCCTGTTGTGAATATATTTATAATACTTTGTTAAGCCATCTTACCTTTGCCAACATCAATCTCCTTTTTAGGAGCCATCTTGACAACTTTTCTTCCTGTGGAAGGGTCGGTAGCTATAATTGTTTTTCTATCAGCTCTACGCTCGATAGCTTCTTGTTGAAATAAGCTCTTAGCAAAATCTTTCTGCTCGTTAGCTCTTCTTAATGCATCTTTAGCTTTAGGATGATCAGAAAGTCCTTTCTTAATCTTCTCCATCTTCTTAGCTGCACCAGTGTAGTCTCCACCAACGTGTCTCTTATCAAATGCAATACCTTTAGCCATTCTTACTTGCTTGTCAGTGTACTCTTCTTTTCTAAGTGGGTTAGATACTACTTTCTTATCTCCACCAGCTTTTATTCCAGCCATAGACATTTTTGGTTTTGCAGTTTTCTTCTTAGTTTCATGGCCTAGCTCATACTCCAATTCTTTTCTTTTGAAGTCTTGCTTGTAGCCTTCACCTACTCCAGCCTTTTTCATAGCTCTGCCTATTTGAGTTGCACCTCTACTGAATCTAAGTTTTGAGTTCTTTTTCTGTTTATCAGCTGCAGATTTAAAATCAGGACTTCTAGTATCGCCATGAGCTTTACTCAATTCCATGCTAGTATTTACTGCTCTTTTATGAGCAACTTTCTTAACTAACTCATTAGAAATCTCTTGTACATTCTCTTCACTCATACCAGATTTAAATGCTTTGTGACTATCGTGATGCTTGTACATCTTCATCTTATCAGCAGGCTTAGAAGCGTCATGCTTAGCTAACCAAGATTTAGCATGGTCAGCAGATACTTTGTGAGTGGATCCATCTTTGAACTGAACGCCTTTGTGGTTACCTTTAGTGTCTACAACACCTCTTAGCTGTCCAACGATATGAGGAGTATCTGATACTCCTTTCTTACCTTTTGGCTTCGGAGCTGGCTTTGCATCTAAGTGAGAGTCATCAGAAGTCTTATAACCACTAGAGTCTCTCATAGCAGCTGATTTAGCTTTCTGTGCATTACCTTTCTTAGCTTGATGCATTTTGAATATCTTAGCTGCAGCTTGCTTTCTCTCTAAAGGAGACATTGCTTCAGAAACCTTATCTAGGTCTCCTCTGCCTTTGTATACTGCTTTAGCTTTCTTCTTAAGTGCATTTGTTCTAGCTACTCTTTTCTTCTCTTCAGGTGACATGCCTCTGTAACGTCTACCAGTAGTAGTATCGTCCCATCTTCCTGCTTCATCAAGGTCTGTATCCTCTTTGTGATACTTAACTTTGATACCTGAGTCATGCAAATCATCAATATGGCTATCTTTAACTCTTTCACCTGGCTTGATTCCACCATGTGCTTTCATTTTAGATCCAACTGAATGTACTTTATAAGAACCAGGCTGGCTCTTGCTAGGTCTTAGAGTGACTGACATTGCTTCTGCAAATACTGAGTACTCTGGTACTTGAAATCCTTCTTTTTGATCAAGAATATTAGCTTTCTTCTTAATAAGCAAGCCGTCTTTTCTGATAGCTGCAGCTGCATCTGTTTTGTGGAAGTTTTTGATGTCATTTCTAACTTTCTTAACTTTCTCGACACCTTTCTTAACCATGTCGCCGAGTCCTTCTGAGACATTATTCCCACCGTTGTGAGCTTTAATTTTATCTGCTAAAGAATGTAAATCGTCTACTGCATGATGCTCTTGATCTGTGTCGTTTTCATAATGATGAGAAAACATATCATTGTGATGGTCATGTTCTTTTTTAAATGCTTTAAGGTGTTTGTCAGATTTAACTTTAGCCATGTGCTTTTCGACTCTGTCGTTAGCTTCTGCTTGTCTATCTTCAATACCTTCTTTAATATTCTTTGCTTTATGTGGCTTACCACAAGACTCACAGATTTTCTTGCCACATTTGCAGCCACAATTACAATAGTCTTCAGCTTCAGCAATCTTTGCACCCATAGGCTTAACAATTGGATTCTCTTTGGCTTTTACCTTGGTGGCTGGCTTCTTAGATGAAGCTACCATTCCGTAACCTTCTTTAGCAATAGCTTTCTTAATAGCTTTTCTTTTCTTGTGAAGGTATTTGTCTGAAGAGTCTACATCACCATCATTGTCGATATCTGCATCTGCTTGACCGACTGGATCTAGTTTCTTCTTCTCATCAACAAGCTCTGGTTCAGAGTCGTGTCCTTCTACTTTCAGACCTGTTGTGACATTGTTGTCTGGTTTAACCATCTCTCCGCCTTTCTTCGGAATACCATCTACGGACAGACCGAATTTAGCTTTCTTAGCGTGTTCTGGTTGATGTGGGGCATCACCTGGAGCTTGTCCTGGTGTGTCTTTTGCGTACTCGTCTCTAGCAATCTTTGTGCCATATTCCATAGACGCAGTGTTTGCCAATGCTTCATTGATCTGTGGCTTATTCATATCTCTATAGATTTGAGTAATTGATCTAAAATCTTTTTTCATAGTTTCCTCTTATTAGCAATTCCATCTACGTCTTGCTGCTTTGCCTCTTTCTCCATTCCAGCTTCTTGACCTAGAGCAAAATGCCTTACGTCTTCCTGCTGCTTTACTTCCAGCCTTTAGCTTGGAAGGCGGAGTCGTGACTGCTGTTTTTAATTTACTGCCTGGGTTACGTCTCTTATAGGCGTCTACACCTTTCTTAGTCATTCCAGCACCTGAATCAACAGATCGCTTATGACCAGACTTAACCGACATGCCCGACATATCTTCGTTTATATTTATACTTTCTAGTAAGTCCTCGAAGTGGGCATTGACTAAATCAATGTCCTGAACAACGATAGTATTTGACATATATTTAAACAGCTCTTCAACTGCTTGCAATTCGTCTTTACTGTTCTGTACGTTTTGTCTTAACTTCACAAATATCTGACCATCTGTAGTGACGATTCCAACTAACTTCTGAAGCAATTCGTATAGCTTACCTCTTAGTTTTGGATCCTTCAATGCATCTGGACCTCTCTTCATAGCTCTCTTCATAAGTTCTAGCTCACCTTTCTTAGCTAGACCCATTCTAAACAATTGTGTCATCTTAGCAGTTGAGTCGTTCTTACCTTCTTCTATCTCTTTATTATCATGCTGCTTCGTCTTATGCTTATCAGCCTTTCTGCCTTTGACAACTTTGTCTCTTAAATCTTTACCGACTCTCTTTCTGAATGCTTCCCATCCTTGATTGCCACCTTCGTTAGTAGTCTTAGGTTTGCTATCAAACTTTTTGATGGATGCTCTAGCAACTTTAATCATTGCTTTATCATGCTTAGCTAGAGTTTCTTTCTGCTTAGCATTTTTGTCAGCATAGTATCCTTCATCAACTTCTTTCTTCTTCTTAGTCTTGTGGATCTTATCGTGAGTGTCGCCTTTTTGTTTCCTTTTCTTTTTCTTTTCAGCTGCGGTCAAGTCAGTCTTTTTGTCTCTATCTTGAACATATCTGACTTCTGCATTCTTAACTTTACCTTTCATCTTGGATCTGTTAGCACTTCTATTGATTTGCTTCTTAACAGCTTTAGATGTAATTTCTCTTTCAGGTGTACCTACAGCTCCAGCATCTGGCATAAATGCTGCACCCATGCCTTCAACAAATACTTCAAATGCTTCGTTTGTTCTTTGCTTTAAACCTTTCTTAGCTAAGTGTTGTTGCTTCAGAGCATCATAGTCAACTTTCTTTCCTGGCTGAACTTTATAATTCTTAATTGATGCAAACTTACTTCTATCAACTTTGATACCAGCTTTCTTTCTGTCCATAGGTTTTGGGAACGTACTTCTTAAACCCATTGCAGCCATAGCATCTTCGTTCTGAGCTTTCTTAATCTCTGATGAGGTAGGTGCATCTGGATGTCCCTTAGGGTTCATTTTCTCACCACGCTTTCTTTTAGCGTGAATGTTTGCCCAAAGACCTTTGCTCTTCTCGTCTAAGTCTCTAAGAATCTCTTTTTCTCCAAATGACTTCAACGACTTGTAATCTTCCTGTGCCAACTTATTAGCAGTAGCATACATTACTTGCTCACCTTTATCACCATATCTCTTAGTGAAGTCAGAGGCTTTCTTCTTCATACCCTTTACAATATCTTCTGCTTTATCTTTTTGAGCTTGAGACATCTCTGCTACCAATCTATTGACAGCAGCAAATCCACCTTGCTGTGGTGTTTGCTTTCCGTGAGGGTTTTCGAATCCTTCAATGTACTCTAGGAATAGAGTGTCTGGATCTATCTGTGCTTTGATTGCTTTGGCGTCAATAGCTTCGATAGCTTCTATCATCATGTCAACAGTTTCAGCTACAGTAAGTGCTTCACTTCTGATTTCTGCTGACTTCTGTTTTGATATTTGAATCTTAAGACGTTCTTTAGCTAAGTCTTGTCTCTTATCTAATGTCTTATCTTGTTGTTTGTGCTTGTCAGCTTGAGTCTTTAGCTTTTGCGCACTCTCGGCTTCGTCGAGTCCTGTTGAAGTGTTATCGAGATATTCTTGGAACGACCATCTATTGTTAT
>ENA-UZWT01007533-UZWT01007533.1-metagenome-genome-assembly--contig:-Day-1-50m-contig-7533_pt1 | contig 10429 bp, 10 predicted proteins | sample MGYA00260338_ERZ794898 | MGnify/ENA metagenome assembly ERZ794898 | reverse complement strand
GAAACTTTTATGCATAACAGAGACAAAAGATGAGCACTACACCAGACGAAATCAAACAAGAAGTTGACGAGAAATTCCGTGATAGCACGATGAGTGGTTTGGGCAAAAGAGTCATGGTGTCCAACGAAGAGAGAAAGATGCTCCGCCAAGAACTCGAGGAAGCACAGAAACTCGCAGAAGAATTGTCGCCAGCTACACCAACTGGAACTATTGATAGCTATGTTAAATGGGGCGCTACAATACTGAGTGTACTGGGGGTATTTTTAATCAGTGCAGGCTCGAGTACGATGGGTCAGTGTAGCTATGCGGTAGCAGCCATTGCGTGGGTTTATGTAGGGCATTGTTGGAACGACAAAGCTATTATGATAGGTAGCGCAATAACTGGTACAGCAGTATTAATGAATTTAGTTGAAATGCTTTCGTAATTTTATACCAAAATACCTAACAGATTATATACTACGTTAATAAATACCGATATGCCTAGCACGAGAAACATTCGTTCTTTGTCAAAGGACATAGAGACATTTATAATACCCAAGGAGAATAAAATGGCTAATCAAGAAAATGCACCACAGGAAGTTGAAACACCAGACGCAGCACCAGAAGCAAGTATTGGACTAAACGACTTGCAGCTATTACGACAAATTGTTGATTTAGCTTCCCAGCGCGGTGCTTTTAGAGGACCAGAACTTACCCAGGTAGGAACTGTTTATGACAAGCTGGCTGGATTTTTGGATCAAATGATTGCTGCTCAGGACGAAGACGAGCAAGCAGAACAAGACACTGCGGAAACTACTGAAGAGGACGCATAACATGACTACACAAACTAAACACCTGGGAATGATGGGAGAAAAAGGATGTGTTGTTGTTTTTCGTGAAGTACCGGTCGAGCCAGACCAGTGTCTGGTCGTATCCGCAACTGCACTTGAAGGCAGATCACACGACGAACTAATGCAAGTAGTGGAAAGTACCGAGGGCCAGGAAGCAAATAACATAGCTGAGGTATTGGATCGCCGAACTTTTTCAGACGGCAGTAACATACTAGCCACGTTACACTATACCCAAAAACTGGAAAAAGTACCGACGATCAATGTAGATTTAACTCCGCTCCCTAATCAGCGTGTTAATCTAGCAGAGGTTAATGCGCAGATCAACAAGATTGCTGCCGGTGAACCTTTGATGGCTACTGACCCCAGCCACCTCAGGAACCTCGATAAGCCACTCATTGATGCAACTATTGGTGATGTCGAAGCGGCACAAAAGGCACAATCACAGCCAATTTCAGTTGAACCTGATGCGGCAGAAGGATTAGTGGTTCAGGCGAACTTAATGAAAGAAGATGCCCAGTCCATGATTGCTGAAGCTGATGCTAAACTTGCTCAGGCTTATAAATTAAACCCCAGTCTCAAGCCCAAAGCTAAAGCTAAAGCCAAAGCCAAGACAACCGGTACAAAAGCAAAAACCACAGCAAAATCTAAAGTTAAAGCAGTAACAGAAAGCTAAAAAGATAAATAATACTATGAGCGGTAGAGACCCAAAGATAGTATTCCTGGGAACTAAAAGAAAAGATGGGTCTGATGACGGTCTTTTTGATATGATGAAGCACATTAATGCTAATTGTATTCCCGTAGATTTACTTTACGGTCTTTATTTAACTAACGATGATCATGAAACTATGCGCATCGATACATCAAACTTCAAAGGAGATGTCATCTCCTTTGAATTGATAGTTAAATATCTGGAAAAGCGAAAGCTTTATGATAGTGCAGTAAGCATTGAAGTTGTTCTTGATACTGAAAGGACGTGTAAATATCTAGAGGGTCTCAGCGGAGAGCTGTTACACAACATTTTTAATAATAATAATATTTAGTTATTTTTTCCCCACCAGCATATACCTTGTGTATGCTGGTGTTTTTAATTCACCACTATAATATACAGTACGCATGGGATATTTTGCACGTACTGCTTCCATGTTCTCGCAGGGATTAATATGTCCCTGATACTGTTTCTGGTCATTTGTCTGTAAAATTATAAGTTGGCTTTCGTCAGCAGTAGTAAACCATCTATTACTCATATGCTCACAGCTAGTATTAATTAAAATTTCAGGCTTTACTCTGATTAATTCATTGCTTGTTACAAACTGCATATCAGAACACATAAGAATATCACAGTCAGACACCACAGCTTTATATCGCCATTCTGCCTGGACCCAGTTATCATGGAGAAGTTCGCTTGTATAATAATTGGCAGGCTCTGAATCAATACCATAAATGCGCTCACAGTCCCATGCTTTAATTAAGTTAGGGACAAGTAACGCATACCAACTACCCAACATTGCCCAAGTTACACTGTGTGGTACTTGTACGTGTTGTTTTAATGAATTCATTAGCCAAGCCTTGCTGGCTAATTGACCCAGGCTTACTGCATCCTTGTCACAATTTAAGGACGAAAATTTGCTTACCAAACTTGGCGGTAAGGCATATGTTTCGTCTATATACCTGGCTGCTTGTTCCCAGTTTTCAAGAGTTATTCTGTGTGTTTTCATAATATTCCCTGAGGAATTCATAATTATTGATTAGCATAAGTTTATCTGGATTATCGGCGTGCATTGTGGCGTAAGCAATGCCATGCTCTGCACCTAACTTGGCCACATGATTAAATGGCGCATCTGGCAGAGGATTTAACCATGATGCTAGCCGCTTGTTGTTGTCGGGGTCGCTGCCAACAGATAACTTTACGCATTCCCTGAACGCGCTACGCCATGTGCTGTATTCGTCAATATTAAAGTTTGTTGAACAGCTAATTTCAGACATAAATTTAAACCTAGAACTTAAACCAGTGGCAAAGTCTAACCCCCAACTATCTGCTTCCAGTACCTGCTGCGTGTTAAACAATTTAACACCACCATAACCATATTCTGAGCCTGTTACAGGGTTTATGCTAGCCCACACATGAACAGCCTCTTCGTCATAGACATCTGGCATATATGAAAAATCAAAGTTTTCATTGATCTCAGCGTCTGCATCAACCACCCAGAACATCTTGCTGTCAGCTAAACTGGCAGCTTGCTTGTGGGCTTGAAAAATACCGTCTACATCCTTTACCCACTTTGCTTCTACTTTGCTACACAAAGCATCGTATGCTTGTTGCGAATTGGGTTCATGGTAACTAATAAATATTACGTCGAAAGGTTTTTGTGTACTACCAGGAGCTGCCACATGCTGTAAATTACGCAGACTATTAAGTCGCAAATTCTTGTTATTTAAATAAGAATAGTCCACTGATGTCGGCCACAAATGTAACCCACCGTAACCATGAAGCTTTTTCGTATGTGGGTTCATAATTTGCCAAGCATGCACCTTTGATATATCATTAATTTGTGGAACAAATTTTTGCGTTATGGTATCAGCCTGAAGTTCCACGTCCGGACTTACGGTCCATAAAAAGGGTGATTGGCAGGATTGCATTGCCGTCATGAAATTGTCGACCGACAGGCTATCTAAATAAACCACGGGCCATTGAGGCGTAACACTAGCCACCGTGTCAATTAATTTTAACTTTTCAAAGCTATTATTGAGTATCTGGTCGTTGGTGTAGGTATCCTGCTCAAATGTACCAGTGGGTATCAGACGTATATTCCTGTATTGACCAGTATCATCTGAAAATACATGAATATTTTTTTGGTCCCACTGAGTGGGGTAATAGTCAAACAAAAAATCAGGACTCGTAGTGGTATTAACGTCGACTACCCAATACATGCCTACTTCCGTCATATAATCAAAACATTCATAAGCTTTTTGTAAGTCATGATCATAATCAGACAACGCCAGATAATACACAGGATAAGGTCTCTGAGTGCAAGAGGGTTCCCTGAGGTATTTGGGTCTGCCCTTGGTCTGAGGTACTTTGTGACAAAGTCGTATGCCCCCGTAATCGTATTGCTTGCGTGTAACAGGATTTAATTTTTGCCAGATGTGAGTTTTTCCATGATCCCACGTATCTGGAATAAAGCCAAAATCGAAATCATCCAGGGGTATTACATCAGGATCTATTACCCAAAACCAATCATGTTTGGATTTTTCTCTGCCAGATGTCTCACAAGTAAATTTTTCATACTCTGTGATCTCGATATCTGAAATTAATCCCTGGTACTTTAGTCCGCAATTCGTGTCCTTGGGTACCAACTTGATGCCGCCGCATCTGTTGTCGGAAACATTTGTTATTGATACAGGATATTTGTGAAGTAGTTGTCCTGGTAACTTAAAAATATTTATGTATGATTGGTCGCTGTACTCGGGTACCCATGTAATGATGTCTGATAGTACATGCTCACTATCTATTAACCAAAACGCCTCAGTTTTGCTCTTACGAGAAAAAGTATCATAGTCAGTGAGATTGTCTGTGAAAAACATATCGTATCTCACAGGAACAATATTTGTGTGTAATTTCTGTTTGGTAGCGTCAAAGTTTTTATTTACTAAATATATGCCAGCCACCCGATCGTCCCAAAGTTCAGTAATCTCTGGTGGGTACCTGTGCTCCATGCCCCACTTAAAGACATGTATATATTGTAATTCATGGCTTTCAGGTATATACAGTAATTTACCGTTAAAATCATAATCTCGGTCAACTACCCAAAACCAATCCGTATCTGACCGTTTTGCATAATGCGCAAATGTGGTTGCATCAAACTTTCTGTTGGTGTAAAATACATCATAGTTCTTATCTTCCACAGGACAATCCTTGTGTATAACAATACCGTTTTCAATAAGATCAAATGATTTCCGCCAATTCTTGGGAACTAGTCTTATACCGCCCAGTCTACTATCACTAGTGGGGTGTTTAAAACTCCACGTTTTTTCATGTAACTGGTTAGGCATTCTAAAACTGTGTATGTACTGATCCTCGAACGGGTCGGGGACCCAGTCAATACTGCTTTCCTGTATTTGATATTCGTTGTCTATGAGCCACACATAGTCCGCATCATGTATATCTCGCTGAGCATAATCCTCGGGATCCTCCACATACATAACAGGGTACTTTATGTTGGCATCCAAAAAGCCATGATATTTTAGTCCTGATGATTTCCAATGTCTGGGAAATAATTTGATACCACCTTCCTGATCAGGATATTTATATTCAAGTTGTCCATATAAATGAAAGCAATGAATAAAATCGGGCTCGAAGTTATCAGGGGCCCAGTCAATATTATCGGAAAGTTTATACTCAGCATCGGCGCACCACACATGAGTAGCATAAGGGAATTCTTCAAAATATTCCCCAGGAGTAGAAGTTAAAAGAATGTCAAAACTTTTTTTACACACGACACTATTAACTTCCTTGGTACCTTTGGCTTGTTTTTTGGGCAGTAACTTAACCCCACCATAATTTTTTGCGTCCCACTTCCACACATGAGCATATTCATGATCAAAGTCGCTGGGCCTGTACTCAAATACGTGAAAATCAAGTATCTCGATGTTGGGCTCAATGAACCAATACATCTTAGTGGCTGAGTTTATGGCATTTTGGTCTATTATTTGTTGAGCAAAAGGAAAAGCTTCACACAGCTTGGGGTTTTCCCCCATGTAAAAAATATCAAACATCTATATTATTCCCCTGCTTTAGTGCTTTAATTGCTTTTACTGTATCTATTAATCTCCTACAAACAACACTTCTACTCAATTTTTTTAGGAGATTTAATTCATCAACAATGCCGCAAGTAATGCTATGCCACTGAGGTGTTTTGCCACACTCAGGACATCTGCCTTCCAAAATACGTTGAGATCTTTCCATGTCATCCACATGATTATTTAGTTTTTCTGTACATTAGCTTGTCAAGGACGTGGTCGATCAAATTACGATTACATGGTCACCATATGCATTATAGGAGAAGTCGAATGCTAGATCTGATGGCTCAGAAATATCCAGCCAATTACGAGGTAAAACCGCACAAAGATCACTCATTAAATATACTGATTTATCCTGCTGATGCTCTGTACCTATGTTCTTTATGCATATTTGATTGTGAAAACCACAAAAAACTATTTTATCAAAGCCGTTTTGCTCACAGTAACTGGTTAAACTTTCGTGGCTTTTTAACCATTCATATTGTTTTGTGAATAATGAACTTGGCGTGAGGTAACTTAATACCACTGTATTTTTTACTTTATTTCGGCGCAAATAACTTAATATTTTATGCGACATATAAACATTTATGGATTCAACTAAGTGTGGGTTTACCATTTCCCGATCCATTTTTTCCCAGGGATCAACTATTACCCACAATGCCTTTTCGTGTAAATCAGAATGGCTTACTTTATCACGAAAATATACTTGCCCCCTGTTTTGTTTATTGTACAGGCGCAACACATGCTTTTCTATAATATCGTAAATTGGCGTGAATCTAGCTTGTTTGCTGGTGCCTGTATAGCGCCTGTTAAGTCTTTTTAAAAATATTTCCTGGTTGTGCTGCAGAACAGGCAGCATTTCCTCTCTGATTGCAGTTAATTCTTGGACACTTTTTTTGCTTAACTGTGTTAATATGCTCACAGTTTTATCTATGCGAGTTTTCCAATCACCATCAAGGTCATAACTTTCATCCCACCATTTATTAAAAGTCTTGTAACCCCACTGATGTAACTTTTCCAAAGAACCTTTGTTGCCGATCAGTAAAAAGGGTTGCCCCACAACTATAGGCTTAAAAATCTTTTCACTCATGAATAATGTTCCGTCGCCCACCAAAGTTTCAGTATTCAAGTGCAAAAAAGTATTAGCATGTAACTCCAAGTTAATGTCGCGAGCTGGATTGTGGTCGAACCCGGCCAGATCCAAAGTTTTTTCTGGGTTTTTCCTGAAATACTTCTCTGATCTGTAAGGAACACTGCTATTTTGTTTTTTAATGGATGCCAATTGATCTCGTGGGATATTGTAACTAATCTTGCCTCTGTGAAAAAGTCGATGATCATAAAGTTTTAGCATCGTATATGTTCTGGATTCTCGGGGACGTCTATTTAAACATAAAAATAAATTGTCCGCGTCAGACAAGTTATGCTGCACAGGCGCTACAGGCAATGGTTTTGGGATCCAATATTCAAACGAAGAACAGGGTTCAGGAATAAATCCATAATTTTCTGATGATTGGCTCATTAATAAATTTCCATGGATGTAAATCACCCCTGACCTTGGAAATCCTGCCTTCTCTGTCCATTCAGATAATATATCCAAATCAGTGTTATTGCCCTCCCCACTAGTGCCCTCATTTTGGAACATAATAACGATAATTGCTTTATGACGCAGTACATCTTGATGTACTCTGGGATGTATATTATCGAATCCAATGTTGTTGCATTTTCGAAAATAATTAACATCATTAATAAATATAGGATAGACGTATGTTTTATCTGATGGTATTTTAGAAATTTGTTCAAAGTCTACCAAGCATGATTTGTACCACGGCAACCTGTAAGAAATATCAGTCATAAATGCATGTTGATCCCAATCGTGGGGGCTGTAAGTACATGGAACGTCAGCTCTATTTTTTTCGATTACGTGCGAACCATTAACTCTGTAATACTCTGCCGTTTTACCAAAATCATCATGATGCAAAGGCGTCTCTAATCCAAATAATATTCTATGCTTAGGCTGCGTGTCAGAGTCAGGGTCAATGTTTTTGGCAGGACTGTTTATTTGTCCGGACTGGGTATTTTTACTGGTGTTGTTTTTGAGAGCCTTTAACCACCGCGAAGAATTACTATTATTTTCCGTTGACATAAAAATTTTCTAACTCTGGAAATGTTTCTAAAAAATTTGTCTTGCGGCGGCGGTCATGTTCATCAACAAATAAACGAAAATCTCGTGCGGAAACTTCTATGTCTACACCTTCAGCGTCGTTAATAGGCTGCTTTATGGTTTCAACAAAACGCTTCATCTTTCCGATTTCAAAGTCAAAAAATCCCTGGTAGGGTAAGTTTCCGTGTGCATTTTCCTGCTTGGCTTCCATGAATTCCTGAGCTGACGACATTAATTCCGCGTACTCTGGTGGCAGTATGCTAACGCAATAATGTGCTGGCCACCGCAAAATACTCATATCAATAGTCAGCGCCATGGGTCTGACTTCTGAGAAATGTTTTAGTTTTAGCTCGTAAACATCCTCGAGTAATTTTTTAAAACTAGTTATTGATAATATGTTAGCAGTACACATAATGGTTATTTTAACTTCTGGTAATTCAGTTAAAATCTTGTCCACATTATTAAGCCATTGGCCGTAATCCAAGCCGTGTCTGCCATATTCAGCTTGTTTGCCATGTGCATCAACACTTGTATAAAGTATGCTTCTTCTTATTTTTTTATTAATAGTCAAATACTTAATTTTTTCGATGTACTTGTCAATTATTTCGGTGGGTACTCCCAAATTACTATTTATACTTACTTCCAAACCAGGATTGGGGGTTTCTTTTCCCAGCATATCCAGAACCTTAAATGTATTTTTTTCGAGCAAAGGTTCGCCCCCAGTTATTCGAAACACCCTGAGGTCTTTGATTAAGTCTGGCCACCATTCCCAAAAAGCATCAACATATGGATTATGTTCCTTGTGATGGATGGGCATTAACTCCACTGATTTTAAAAAGTCCAAATCGTTAAATTTGTGATTGGTTAACTCGTATGGGCCTTCCTTGTCGATTTCGTTAACCCATTTACTTGAGTATTGTGGACCACAGTACCCGCACTTAAAATTACAAACATTTGAAAAATTTACTTCCACATACGTGGGGTTAATTTTCTCACCATTTCCTGCGCGTTCAGCTATTTCAAAAATTTTATCACTGCCAGCCCATGAACTATCAGACGATTTCATATGTCGATCGCTTAAATGCTCACCAGGCAAATCCTCAACATTCCAACAATATTGGCATTCGCTTGGACGTTCGCCCTGAATCATTTTATGTTGCTGTAGCTGTTTGTGCTGGGTATTATGCAATGCCCCTGGATCTTTCTGTATTTCCTCCAGAGGTATTTTATGAGTACGAGGGTGGTGGCAGCTATGAGTTTGTCCATTGTGTAAATGTATTGTTACCTGAAGCCATTTTGCCAAGCAAAAACTTGGGCTTACTTGATCCAGGGTATCTTTTGTACTGGCTATATAATCATTTGCGCTTGTCATAATTTATCCCGTAAAACTGATGTAGGCAGCAAATTCATGGACCTCGAACTCACTGGGCGAGTGTTCTTTTACAAATTCATCAACAGCAGAAATACATCCAGGAAATAAATCAAAGTAATCATCCACCACAATAGTAGCATTGGGTTTCATTAACGGGTACCACATATCCAATTCTGATTTAACTGTCTCATAATCATGTGAGCTATCAATAAAAATTAAATCAACACTTAAATTGATACTTACCCAAGAAGGGAGCGGCATAAAAGCACAAAGAGTATCCAAATTAGTTACTTGTCCCATGTTTTTCAGGAAAGTTTCATATGCATAATATTGAGAAGTATCACCATGCAGGGTCTCACCGCCAGGGTATTCAGACACAGGCCCAGAAGTCATCCAGAGTTGCGGGAACATGTCCACGCACATTAATTTAACGCTCTGATGTTTGTTATGTCCCAAAACATAGGCGCTGCGCCCACAAAAGGACCCTACCTCAACGATGGTGCCTTCTTGAGGCACTTGGGATGCTAACTCACCCAAGCGCTCTAACTTCCGAGCTGAACTCCAGCCCGGAATAGTTAGGTCCACGATCACGTCAGTCAAATCAATTACTCCTGGTGTTTCCGTAATGTATTACTGTACATCCCTCAATATCTGGCAAAGTACGCCATGGATCTAGTATAACGCTCTTTTCAGCAAAGGACAGTTCTGAACCGTTTCCTGTTGCTACAGTTAACGCACCATCACAACCAGTAGCGCTGTGCTCACCGTACCATCCCGGAACTGTGTCTAATTGATCGCCGTATGTTACTGCTGGGTTATGTGCCATTAGATATACTGCTGGATTAGCTAATACTTCTTGCGGAGGCATATCACCTGTTTGCTCATCATAGTAGTACAACTCATGACCAGACTTTTCAACATAGTGACCCACTAGCATACTTGCACTTCCTGCCTCGTATGGTACCAATGGCTTATATGCTTTACCTACTATGATAACTGGCAAGGGTGGCACATTACACGCGCCTGCTTGCGCTATCTCAATCAATCGATCAGCCATGTTCTCGGCCTGCTTTTCTCTTGATAGCATTACTGCATCAAACAAGTCGTATCCTAAGTCAAGTTCCTCGGCCATCCAACGCAAGGCAATGTTATCACGTGGGTGACAAGCACCACCATCGCCCATGCCTGGCTTCATATAACCTGGCCCCATAATACGTCTGTCACTATTAGCAAGTGCATCACACACAACTTCTGCATTAATGTTGCCTT
>ENA-UZWT01002180-UZWT01002180.1-metagenome-genome-assembly--contig:-Day-1-50m-contig-2180_pt1 | contig 10447 bp, 8 predicted proteins | sample MGYA00260338_ERZ794898 | MGnify/ENA metagenome assembly ERZ794898 | reverse complement strand
TCATTAGCATCTGGAGCCCACATTTGCTGTTTTGCCCATAGTACATCTTTGACGTGTAAAGCTACTCCATTATCTTCAGCATCACTTTCAATAGAATCCATGGATAACACATGGTAATCCTCCATAGCAAAATGACTTCCTAAATCATCAAAAGCCTCTCCCGCATCAATATCATGTGATGGATAAATATAAATTTTACCGTCAAACACATGAGCAGAAGGATCTGCAGTATACATATGACTGACAAGTGGCTTGGACAAAGCTTTATTATTTAAATCCTCAAAATTAATGTGATCAATTGATTCTTCTGGCATGTTCGTTTATCTAATTCGTTCTTCGTTGTTTTAAATCAGTTTCAATTTGTGATTCCATATCTTTATTAATTTCATAGAAGAATAACAATATGACACCAATTAAAAATGGAATAGATGGATAAATACTAACTAACATTTTTATTCCATGTATAGCTAATTCTGTTTGCCCATTTTCAATTCCGGGAAGGTACCCATAGGATCCTAATATTTTTGCAACCAAAGCACCACCGATAGCGAGACCCAATTTCAAACCAACCATCATCGCTGAAAAAATTATAGCAGTGGCCCTACGATTATTTTTCCATTCTGAATAATCTGCAACATCTGCAATCATAGCCCAAAGTAATGGAATAGTTANNTCCATAAAAGAAACCATGTAATACTTGTGCCCCAAAAATGAGTTCAAGGGATGATTTATCAAAGAAGTTAAATAACATAATAAATAGTGTAGATACCAATAAAAAGAAACCAAAAACATTTCTTTTGCCATATGAATCAGCTAGTGGTTTAGAGATTCCTATTCCTACAATCATAAAAATAATACCTCCTGCATTAAACAATCCAAAACCTGCTGATATTGGATCATTCCCAAAGAAATTAATTCCAATACTAGATAAAAAATTTAAAACAGGGCTTATGAAATCTGTTAAGCGGGCTTCATCTACATAATTTTCAAAATAATAAACATAAGATCCACCCTTCATAGCTAAAGACACAAATGTAAGCGTTGTCAAAACGAGCATTATGACCCATGGTTTATTTTTAATCAAATCTAAAATATCTTCTATAATAGTCGATTTTTGTTCTAGTGTTGGAATAACACGTTCTTTGGTTGTCGCAAAAGTAATAAGTAACATTATTGTACCAATAATAGCTAGCCAAGTCATGACAAGCTCAATTCCTAAAGCTTTATCGCCATTCCCTACATAAATAATTATAGGTAACATAAAAACCTGAACAAAAAACTGTGCGAACATAACAGCAACAAACCGGTAAGAAGATATGCTATTCCTCTGTTTCATATCACCTGTAATTACTCCACTCAAAGCTGAATAAGGTAAATTACTAGCAGCGTAAAACAAGAGTAATAAAGTATAAGTAACAACAGCATAAATTACTTTTCCTTGATATTTAAAATCAGGAGTACTGAATGCCAAAACAGAAATAACCCCTAGAGGGATAGCTGTCCATAAAATCCAAGGTCTAAACTTACCCCACTTAGAGTTAGTTCGGTCTGCAATAGCACCTACAATAGGGTTAAAACCAATTGCAGCAATGGATCCAACAAAAAATATAATAGCTGTAGCATCATTGGCCTCTAATCCATAAATATCAGTGTAGAAATAGGCCAAATATGTCATTAGAGTTTGAAAAACTAAGTTAGCAGCAAGGTCTCCCAAGCTATAACCAATTTTTTCACTAATAGAAATTTTCTCAGAAATTGAACTCATAATGATTGTATATAATTAGTTATTAAATTAGTTCCCAATTAGGTTAATCAATTTATTATAAGCTAGTTTAGGTTTATAATAACGATCAAATAACAAAGGATAGTTAGTCCGCCCTTTTATTGGCCAATCGTTAAGCCAAGAATGCTTATCCATAACCCCCCAAAATGTAACTCTGCTAATTTTATCCTGGTGTTTGATAAATAACTTAAAAATATCTTCATACCGCTTCGCTAACTGTTTTTCGATGCTTTGTGGTAATCCATTTTCATATGGATTCATTTTAAGATCACCTTCAAATTTTGAAAAATTTTGAGTGACTTCAGCCCCAACTAATTTCCATGGGTTTGGTAAAACTGTGATGTCCAGCTCCGTAAACATAACCTCAACACCTAGCTCAGAAATATTTAATATGATTTGTTCAATTTCTTTCAAACTAGGAGAGTTTAATCTCCAGTGGGCTTGAGCACCAATAGCACTAATCTTAGTCCCATTAGATTGGAGTCTTTTTACCATTTCAAGAACTCCGGCAAGTTTGGCAGGCTTGTATAGATTATAATCATTATAAATCAAGTCGGCATCCGGATCGGATATTTCAGCTAATTTAAAAACGTTTTCTATATAATTATCTCCCATCTGATTTTTAAAAACAGATGACCTTAGCGATCCATCTTCATTGAAAGCCTCATTCACCACATCCCAAGCATCAATTTTGCCCTTGTACCTAGAAACTACTGTACCAATGTGATTTTCTACATGATTTATAAATTCACCAGAACTTTCCGTTCTTTTCATAAAATCCGCAAGCTGGTTATGCCAAACTAAGGCATGTCCAACAATATACATATTGTCTTTAACTCCTAATTCGACGTATTTATCTCCAGCAACAAAGTTAAAGTGATTAGGAGTTGGCTGAACATACATCCATTTTAAAGAATTCTCAGGCGTGATGGAATTGAATTCAGATCTTACTATATTTTCAGACTTTGAATCTCTACCCATAATAATATCTTCATTAATGGCTGCTCCAATNNTAAAAAAGGTCTTTGTATTTATCACTCAAAGACTCTTTTGTATCAATATTTGATTTATATAATCCATTAGCACAACTTAAAGAACACACAATTATCAATACAATACTTGTAACTGTGAATTTGGTTATATTTATTTTCATTTTATAAATTTATATTAAAGACTACTGTTTTAATAGCTTAAATGTTCTTGATTCGTTATCCCCTTGAACTTTGATAAAATAAAGCCCTGATTTTAGACTTCTAACGTCAATAGAGGCAGAATTTGATTCCATCTGAATTATTTTCGTTAAGTCATATTTTTTGCCATTTAGATCAACGATAATAACAGTAGTTTTAGAATTTATGCCTGAAATGGTAACTTTATTTGTTGCTGGGTTTGGATAAATAAAACTCTCTAGTAAATTTGAACCAACTGTACTAATATTTAATGATGGATCTATATATTCGTAAGCTCCAATATCAACTATGTTCTCAGAATTTGAAAAATCTAAAGGACCAGAACCTTGTAAAACGAGGGAAAAATCATCGATATAGAAACTCGCAGCTTCTTCATTAACCGCGGAGGGACCCTTGACATAAAACCAAAAACTATCTGGTTCTGAATCATGAGTATAATCCCCGCTAAGCTGAGTCCAACTTTCATCAGAAACTGTTACAGAACTGGAAAGAAGACTGTTATAAAGCGGATCAGACCCCGCAACATCACTTCTTATTGTTAAGTCTGCAGTTCCTGAAGAACCTGGGGTTAATTTAACCGAAACATAAAATGTGTAGGTTTCGCCTAAAGTCAATAAATTATCTAAATAGATTCTGGGACTGTGCCAGTTTGCTGTTCTTCCACTTACATAAAGGCTATTACTCCCCGATTGTGCGGTATCAGCGCTTAAAGAAAGTGTGGCCCCCCAAGGAACCCATCCGTCTGTGGAGTTTTCAAAGCTAGTTGACGATACTGCATCATTGTCATTTTCAGGTCGAAGGTTTCCGTTAATATCATTGAGCGGAGAAAAATTTGGATTACCTGAATCTATAGCTGGTGAGCTAGCTGAGAGTTCAAAATTTGTAAGAGATATATCAATTGCTCCATTAACTACAGTTGGAACAGAATTAAATAACGGATCAACATCTATCATATTACAACAAGAAACATAATTATAAGGAACTCCATTATCGTCTGAGGGAAGTTTGCCATTTAAAAAAATATTATTACTTACATTTCTTGATCCACTAATATTCTGAAGCTCTAAAGCTGAGAATAAATTATCTCTAGTTACCACAATATTATTAACAACCGTAGCATTTACTACTCTATTTGCTTTAATCCCACCCACTTTCTGACCTCTGTGACCAGGATTACCGTCGGCGACCGATAAATCTTGAATTATTTCGTGTACACCATTATAGAACAAAGTATTATTTTGAAAAATAGCTGAAGCCCCTAACGAATTATCGAAATTAATACCATTTTTTCCATTATTAACACATACATTATTTTCAAATAAAAACGTTCCAACATACCCATCATCACTTCGAGTTACATACAATCCCTGACCATCTAAAATATTATTGTAATCAGCGGTTCCATAATTTGGATTAGTATTCCCTGAATTATCTGGGAGTTGAGTGACATAAAAAGGGATTCGGTTCCAGTTATTGTAAACGAGGTTCCCTCGCATAATCATTTTTACATCTGTAGAATTATCTCCTTCTAAAGCTATTGTTTCAGCATATACAATGGCGCTGGAGGCAGAAGAAGTCCACCAAGTAGCGTTATAAACTTCATTGTATTCTATGGTAATATGGTCCGAATCATTAAAGCGAATTCCTGAGCCAGCTGTATCATGAACAGTATTGTTACTGATAATAATGTGATGATGAGCTCCGTAGCCGCCCCAAATACCCTTTCCTGAAAAATATGTATGGTTATAGGTTATGTTATCACTCTGATTTGAAGCAGCTAAAACTTTATACTCACGGTCAGCATAAGCTTCGGCATATGTAATTCCGGCCGCTGGTCCTTCAACTTCAAAACCTTCAATAATTACATAGTTCATATCGTTTGAAATTATAATCCCACCTCGCCCATCAAATTGAATTTTAGGATTATGATCTTGAAAATTTTTTAAAGTAATATATGCTCCTTCTGTTCCAGACTTGTTGATTGTAACTACATGTGGATTATTCATGTTTGTGTTAGTTGAAGTATCAACGGTTCCAAATCCACTATTTCGGTAAGTACCATTCATCACATAAACAGTGCCACCTGCTTCAACCTCTAAAATTCCTCTATTGATAGTCTTGAAAGGAGATTCTTCAGATCCATTATTAGTGTCAAGACCAAATTCATCAGAAATATAAAAGTCCTGAGAATTTAATCCAATAGAAAAAAACGAGATTAATAACACCATCAAGCTTCTAACCATAATGTATTTTTTATAAAAATTTACAAAATCAATTATATAAATATAAGACTAACAACATAACTACAATGCAATAATTAAATCAAAAAATATAAATATTGAAGAAACATTTAATAGCAAAAAATAACACAACTATCACAAGGATGGGTCTTTCTTGACATATTCACGCATTAATTTTAATTTGTTACTATATTTCTTGACTAATTCTACATTTGCTGGAAATTTAGAAATATCAATATTTTGTTTCAAATCAGTTTTCAAATTATATAACATATTTCCTAAATAGTCATTGCCGCTATAAAATTCTGTATAGGAATAATTTTCATCAATAACAGCCTCACCCTCTTTATAACGAGTGTATACTTCGTTCTTAAGTTGAATTGAAGGATCTTTTAAAACAGGTGTCAAACTCATGCCTTGAATATAATCAGGTGGAGTAATATTAGCTAATTCGCACAAAGTTGGATATACATCTACTAGTTCAGTAAAAGAACTTGTTACTTGATTTTTAGCATAGTCTGGAGAAGAAATAATGAATGGAATTTTAACAGCTTCATGAAATGTACTATGCTTACACCAAAAACCATGTTCTCCTAAAAAATATCCGTGGTCACTCCACAGAACTACTGTTGTGTTATCTCTCAAACCTAAATCATCTAATCCTTTAACTAATTCTCCAATGAGGGCATCCATGTAAGTTACACTAGCATAATACCCATGTACGAGATTTCTTGCTAAATCATCACTTAATTGACCTTCTGATGGAACATCTAAGTAATTTTTTCTTAATTCTGCTGAGTTATGTTGAGCTTCTATAGCAATAAGTGGTGAGTTTTCCGGCTGGTAACTGTTATCCGCTAATTTAATAGAGTCATGATCATACATATCCCAATACTTTTTTGGCTGTATAAAAGGTAAGTGTGGAGATACATAGCCTACAGCCATAAAAAATGGTTGATTAGTTTCTTTTAGTGATTGTAATTTATTGATTGCATTCTTAGTTATTTTACCATCATTGTAGGAGTAATCGTCCACATCTGGATATTCATAAGTTAAGTTCTTTTTACCATATTCACCTCTTTCAGCATTTGCTATTCTAGCTATAGATTTAGGGTCTTGAAAATCTCCTTGGATTTGCCCATTATCTTTTTCTGACCAATGCTCTTTAAAATCGTCTGAATGGTGATATATCTTACCGTAAGAAATTGTTTCATATCCGTTGTCCTTAAATATTTGATTTAAAGAAATTGCTTTTGGAGTATCGACGTGAGCTCTTGTAGAGTAATCGTTAAATCTATTTTGACTAGGTCGAATCCCTGTCATAAGACTCGCTCTACTTGCTCCACAAACTGCTATATTGGTATAAGCATTATTGAATTGAAGACCTTCTGAAGCTAATTTGTCTATGTTAGGGGTGATCATTTTCGTTTCTCCATATGAACTAATTTTAGGTCTAAAATCATCAATTGAAATGAAAAGAATATTTTGTTTTTTGGTTTGTTCCTGACTACTAATAGTCTGAGTTGTTGTGATAATTCCTAAGAAAAAGATACTTATTTTGTAAATTGAGTTCATAATAAACGTTTAGTTTGATGTAATATTTGAGGCTTTGAACCCTATTCGTATAGCTCTAGCTATAAGCTTTTGAGTGGATGTAATTTTGATTGGTTCTGTATATAATAACCAACGGTCCTCTCCAATCATCTCTTCTGTTTGATAGCCAATAGAAGCACCATTAGTATTACAATACATTTGGACAAAACCATCCGAATTAATCTCAATTTTTACATCTGATGTTGTTGGTTGAATCATATCGGGCCAGAACTCCTTGATAATTTCACTTTCTGCCTTAAGGCCCTGATCGTTAATATCTGTTTGCCATTTAGAAAGGGCTGTTCTTAATTCTATAAGTTTAGATTTATAAGTTGGATTACTGACTAAATTATGAACTTCATGGGGATCTGTATGTAAATCATAAAGCTCCTCAATAGGTTTTGTTTTCATAAAAATATAAGCTGCATCTCCACTCAATTCTCTGTTAATGTCCATATCTATAAGTTTCTTATTCATTGGAATTTTTTCTCTGTATTTGTTTCTATAAATTAAGGGTAAATCAGTCATAAAATTCTTGATATAAACAAATCGTCCATCTAAAACAGAACGCTGCATATCTACAGATTCATCAAATCTATCAGCAGAACCAAAAATATAATTTCTGGATTCCTTTTTATATCGACCTGCAAATGCCTGACCGTCGGTATAATTAGGGGGCTTAATATCTAACAGTGACATGACAGTAGGACCTAAATCCATCAATGAAACTAATGCATCCTCAACCCCTCCTGCTTTATACTTATCAGGGTATCTAATTATTAAAGGGACATGAAGTCCACTATTTCCTACAGCACGCTTTTGTCTCAAAAGATTTCCTCCGTGATCACTCCAAAAAAAGATTATTGTATTTTTAAGTAAGTTTTTAGCTTCTAAATCTTTTAATAATTGACCAACTTCTTTGTCAAGTGCTTCAACATTGGAATATTTAATAGCTAAATCATTTCTTACTTCAGGAATATCAGGATAGTAATCGGGAACTATAACCTCATTTGGTGATACAGTTAGTGGTTTATCTTTTCGTAACCAGATCCTTGACTCATGAGTAGTATATGAGTTTTTTACATAAAAAAAGGGCTGATTTTCCGGTATTTTATCAAATAAATTTGATCCTGAAGTATGGTCCCAAGCAGTGAATGGGGCATTAAACTGATAATCACATTTATTATCATTAATACAATAATACCCTTCCGCTCTGAGATACTGAGTAAAAGGTTTTACGTTTTCTGGAGTTACAACCTCATACTCAGGAATAGGGTTTCCGGCTTTATCAACTCTATTGGTTTTTGTTTTTAAAACTAAATTTTCTGGAGTCTTATAATTATTCAAGTCACCAGTGCGCATGTTGTGTGCACCTAAACGTGCTGGATACATGCTTGTAATAATCGAGAAACGACTAGGTGCGCACACCCCTACTGTAGAGTAAGCATTGGAGTACCTAACTCCTTCAGCTGCTAGTTTGTCAATATTTGGTGTCTTAATTTGATCGACGCCGTAAGCGCCCATAATAGGCCCTACATCTTCACAACTGATCCAAACAACATTAAAAGGTTTTCGGATATTTTCTTGAGCATTTACTGCATGGAAACAAACTCCAAAAAAAATATTTATAATAAAAAATACAACAGATTTCATAATCTACAAGTTAGTAATGAGATTTAATATAATTTTCAGCTTTAAGGGCATGTAAATTTTCAGTAGAAACTTTGTTCCATTTTGAATTCCTGTCTAATGGGTGAAGAGTTGGTTTTATTAGGGGCATCTTATTTGAAATTAAAATATCATTTTGAGATAACATCCATTTATACAAAACGTCTGATAGTTGATCCTTAATATTTTTATGCTCATGACTTTTAATTAAATTATTTTTTTGATAAGGATCAGTTTTTAGATCATATAATTCTTCGTAAGGCACATTAGGAAAAGATTCAGCGCCTATTTTAATAAAAGAATTCACTACTGTATTAGTACCTAAATTCGATTCATAAACTTCCAACGAGTTGTAATTCCTAATAAACTTATATCGTATTCCTCTTACAGCACGGGTTGGAAATATTTTACAAGACTGTATGTTTTGTCTAGTTGCTAATGAAAAAATATAATCATTAACTTTCGATTCATCTCCTCTAAGAGTATTATAAAAACTTTTTCCGTCAATATTTTTAGGAATTTCAGCTGATATAATATCTAGAAATGTAGGTAAAATATCAACAAGACTTAGTAATGTTTGTGAAGTTGACCCTGGCTTAACAACTCCAGGCCACCTCACAACAAAAGGAATCCTAAGTCCTTGTTCAGAAACTCCCCATTTTCCTGAAATACCATGATCAGAAGCATATACAAATACTGAGTTCTTTTTTAAGCCATATGAATTAACCATTTCTAATACTGCTTCTAGCTGAGTGTTATCACTTTTAATATTTTGATAATATCCTGATTTAAAATTAGGTACATTACTTCCATTGTAGGGCAGAGAATAGATGTCGTTTTTTGTGTAATCACCTTCCTTAGGGTAAGGACCATGGGGATAGTCTGAAGTGACAAATAAACAAAAAGGTTTATTTACAGTAGACAAGTAAGTATCAATAGCCTCTAGAGGCAAATAACGATGGTTTACAGAACCAAAATATTGAGTCCATTTAAAAACTGAATTTGGTTTAACATGACTCTTTCCCGCCAAAACTACTTCATATCCCTCCGCACCTAAATAGTCTATAACTGTTTTTAAATCTTTTTTAACAGGAAGATGATTTGCCATACATCCATTTTTAACTGGATACAACCCTGTAAATATTTGTGAACGGCTGGGAGCACAGATTGATTGAGATGTATAAAAGTTATTAAATTTCATTCCCTCCAATGCAAGCCTATCTAAAGCAGGGGTATAAACTTTTGGGTTACCATAGGCTCCGTAATCTAACTGGTCTTGATCATCAGCCAGATAAAAAATAAAATTAGGCCTGGCTGATTTTTCTTGCGCTACAGAATTTCCATTTAGTAATGGAAGTTGATTCTGAGAGATGGACACAAAAGAAATTAAAAATAAAAAGTATAATGTGTAACTTTCTTTCATAGAAATAATAAACAAAGGCCAAAGCAAATAACTTTGACCTTTAAATGAATTGAGCAACTAATTAATTTATTAAGTCATTCGCATTAATTTCACTAAGTGGAATTGGTAGTTGCATTACTTGATCTGGATTTGTACTTAGTTCTATATCCACATTTGGGGAAAAAATTGGATTATTGTTATGTTTATTAATAGTATGAGTTAAGAAATAATCAAATCCTCGTCTTCTATTGTTGTGTGCATCTTCACCCTCCCCCAGAACTTCAAATCGATACTCATTCATAATAGCATCTCTAAACGTATCTTGATCTCCAAGATATGCATCATTAGACATACCAACACGATCTAACACTTCAGTAATAAAGCCTAGCTGTTGACCATTTTGGAGTTCATTTGAAATCTCAGCTAGCATAATGAGTAGCTCGGCGTAACGATAAATAATTAGATTTTGATCACCGAATTGATTATTGTGGGTTGGATCTTTTTCAGTAAACTTAAATAAATAAGGGTGAGCTTTGGGGAAATTAGCCCTATTTGCAAAAGCAGGATATAC
>ENA-UZWT01002807-UZWT01002807.1-metagenome-genome-assembly--contig:-Day-1-50m-contig-2807_pt1 | contig 10466 bp, 10 predicted proteins | sample MGYA00260338_ERZ794898 | MGnify/ENA metagenome assembly ERZ794898 | reverse complement strand
ATACTGACGTTGAACCCTGTAGCTATACCTGCAACTAGTGACTGATCTCCAAACGTTGCGCCCCCGCTGATTTGTCTCACAGTATGATTGGGCAAAACATCCAAAGCGTAGCCAAGTGCGACCAAATCGTTCAACAGATATACTTGCTCGATATCCAATGACCGAGCCAAAATTTCTTTCTCAAATACCCAGTTCCCATTGGTCAGCTCACCTTTATCAGCTGAAACGGGACCAGCAATTGCAATACAAATTGAGCTTGGCTTTGCCCCATTCAAACTAGCACAATAAAATTGTGCAACTTCAAGAAAGTTAGCAAAATCAGCATTCAAAAACCGAGCGGAACTTGCTTTGATCAAACTATTTCGCTCAGCCAAAGCAAATCGTGTGTTTGTTCCGCCAACGTCCACGACGAGTACTAAATGGTTTATCATTATCTTCCTTCACAAACTGGATTTCAGGCGAGTAAGGCGCGGGCGTGATCCGGGGTCAGTGCCTCCGGCCGGTCGCAGATTGTAACCATATCTACCCATTGCCGGCTTTCAGCCGAGTGCAGAACTGCGGTCATCACCTCAACCACATGGGTCGCCAGTTCAAGACTACACCGATGTGGCCTATCTGCTGCAATACTAGCCACCATATCGGCCAAGCCCGCGCAACGGTAATTGGCACGGTCATTACCTTGACCATCCTTGGCATTGGATGTTGAAAACGGATGATTGGGATTTGCGATTACGGTTAGATCATCGACCTGTTTGGCTAGGAGAACCTCACCGCCAAAGAAATTTGGATCAGGTAGGTAAAGCGAACCATCGCTGCCATAGAGTTCCATATTCTCATGACGATGTGCGCAAACATCCCAGCTTGCGCCGAGCGTTATCAACGCGCCGTTATGGAATTCAAGAAGGGCGTGTACATTGGTGGGAGTCTCCACTGGAACCGTCTCGCCCTCCCTTGGCCCAATGCCAATGGTGCGTGTCTGGAAGCTGGCGGACGCCATAGCCGAGACAGATTTGACCGGCCCGATGAGTTGCACAAGATTGGTGACGTAATATGGTCCAAGGTCAAGAACTGGGCCACCACCGGGTTGGAAGAAAAAGTCCGGATTAGGGTGCCAAGCCTCCATCCCGCGTGACATCACGTGACATGTGCCACCGATAATGTCGCCGACCATGTTCTCGTCGATCGCGGCACGCGCTAGCTGGTGCGCGCCGCCCAGAAATGTGTCCGGTGCAGACCCCACGCGCAGCCCTTTTTCGTTTGCCAAGGCGCGCAAGGCCTCGCCCTCTTCCAAGGTCAAAACATAGGGCTTCTCGGAATAGGCGTGTTTGCCCGCCTCAAGGATCTGCTTGGTGACACCAAAATGTGCCGCCGGAATGGTCAAGTTGATGATGATGTCGATGTCATCTGCGGCCAGCAGGCCTCTGATAGTCTCCGCGCGGACCGAAAACTCATCGGCGCGGGCCTGTGCTGTGTCGATGTTCAGATCAGCAACAGCGCGTACGTCAATCCCTTTAAAGAGATGAGACAGTTTGAGGTAAGAGGCCGAAATGTTGCCGCACCCAATGATGCCTACACCGAAATCTTTCATGTCGTGTGCTCCTTAGAATGCTTGAACGCCCGCCAGCGAACGTGCCGCCATGCGGACGTGGTCGTTGGGGTTGTCATGCTCCACGACGTAGCGGGTCACGCCTGCGGCATCCATAGCGGGTTTGATAGTTTTCCAATCCATAACGCCATGGCCCACGTCAGCCCAGCCACCCTCGTCGGCGCAATCCCCTTTAGGGGCGACGTCCTTTACATGGGCCGCAACGATGCGGCCCTTGTATTTTTGCAGCCATTCCACAGGATCTTGTCCGGCCACATGGACCCACGCCAAATCAAGCTCGAACTTGATGTCAGGCGAGGCCGCAGCGATCAGATCAAGCGGGAACTGGCCGTCGACCGGAACGAATTCAAAATCGTGGTTGTGCCAAGCAAATTCCAAACCTGCAGCGACAATCGGTTCACTCATTTTGACCAGTCGCTCCGTGAAGGCAGTCCAGCCGGACATTGTTGTTGGGCGCTCTACAGGTGGAATGAAAGGCGCGATAACGCAAGTAATTCCAAGAGCTTTCGCGATCTCGATTACCTTTTCAGGTTCGCTCTCGATGAAGTCTGGGGCGAAATGACCCGTTGGCATGGTCATCCCAAAGCGCTCAAGGCGGGCTTTGGTTGCAGCTGTGTCTTCGTAATGGGGGCCGACCCCTTCGACTTCTTTGTACCCGACTTCGGCAAGCATGGCGAAAGTTTCGTCCGCGTCCCAGTTGCGCGAAGAGTAGAGCTGGTAGGAGATAGTATGCATTTTTCAGTCCTTAATAGAGATAGCACAGGTGTCAGACCCGCAGGCATCGGCAAGTGATCAAAGGCGCAATTCGGTTTTCGAATCAAACAACGACACTCTAGCTGGGGCAAAGCCGAGGCGCAGTTTTTCGCCGACGCTCACTCGCGATTGTCCGTCCATCCGTACCCGGAAATGTTGGCCAGCAACTTCGCAGTCGACCAGCGTGTCCGAACCAGTCGGCTCGATCAGGTTGACCTCAACGTCGACCTGGAACGGGGTGCTTTCAACCAGTTCGCCGGTCACCACATGTTCAGGTCGAATGCCCATGGTCGCGGCCCCTTCTGTTGCAGCGCCTGCATCCCCAAATTCATAGCCGTCCAGCGGGATCGACAGTTCACCCACCTCGAAGGTCCCGTTTTGGATATTCCCTTCAAGGAAATTCATTGAGGGTGAGCCGATAAAGTCAGCGACGTATTTGTTGATCGGCCGGCCATAAATCTCGTCCGGTGAGCCTAGCTGCATGATCTGACCGCCGCGCATGATGGCAATACGATCCGCCAGCGTCATCGCTTCAATCTGGTCATGGGTCACATAGATCATCGTGTTCTGAAGCTTGTGGTGCAGGCGCTTGATCTCAACCCGAAGGTCTGCGCGCAACTTAGCATCAAGGTTTGACAGCGGTTCATCAAATAAGAACACATCTACATCGCGCACCAAGGCTCTGCCAATGGCGACCCGCTGTCGTTGGCCGCCCGAAAGAGCAGCGGGTTTGCGTTTCAACAGCGGCTCAATCTGTAGGACTTCCGAGGCGTGTTTTACCCGCTTTGCAATCTCGGGTTTGGGGAGCTTCGCGTTTTTTAGGCCAAACGAAAGGTTACCCTCCACTGTCATCTGCGGATAAAGCGCGTAGGATTGGAACACCATCCCAATGCCGCGATCGGATGGTTCCGCCCAAGTGACATTACGGTCATTAATATGGATCTGACCACCGGACACATCCAAGAGCCCCGCGATACAGTTCAGCAGTGTCGATTTCCCGCACCCTGATGATCCGAGGAGCACCAGAAATTCACCTTTGCCAATCTCAAGATTGAGATTTTGAAGAACTTTCACTGCGCCAAATTGCAGGTCGAGGTCTTTGATTTCAACAGAGTTTTGCATGATTTTCAGCCCTTTACTGCGCCGGCTGCGATGCCACGCACGAACAATCGTCCGGAAACGAAATAGATGGAGAGCGGCACAAGACCTGTCAGGATCGTGGCTGCCATGTTGACATTGTATTCCTTCACGCCCTGCGTGGAGTTCACGATGTTATTGAGCGATACCGTCATCGGGTAATTGTCTGGGCTGGTGTAAACGACACCAAACAAGAAGTCGTTCCAAATACCTGTCACCTGTAAAATTACAGCGACGGTAAAAATCGGCAGGGACATTGGGACCATAACTTTCGCGTAGATCGCCCAGAACCCGGCACCATCCACCCGCGCGGCTTTGAACAGCTCCTCGGGTAGCGACGTGAAATAGTTACGAAACAACAGCGTCAGGATCGGCATGCCAAAGACAGTATGGACAAGAACCAGCCCGCCAAGAGAGCCATAAAGTCCGACTTCGCGGAGCATGATGACAATTGGATAGAGCATGACCTGATAAGGAATAAACGCGCCAAAGATCAGGATGGTGAAGAACGCATCAGCGCCTTTGAATTTCCAGTTGGACAATGCGTAGCCATTCACGGACGCGATGATGATCGACAAGACCACGGATGGTATAGTGATTTGAACAGAGTTCCAGAATCCTGTGCTCAACCCGTTGCAGGTCAAGCCTGTGCAAGCCTCTGACCACGCTTTGACCCAGGGCTGAAACGTCACCTCTAGAGGCGGGGAAAACACATTGCCAAGGCGGATTTCCGGCATCCCTTTGAGGGATGTAATGAACATCACGTAAAGGGGTAGCGCATAAAACAATGCGATGGTTATCAGCGTGCCATAAAGGAAAATATTGCGACGCGAAAAGGACTTGCGCGGCTTTGGACCCTGCGGGCCGGTGAGGGGTGCGGACGTAATATCAATCACGATGCTTCGAGCCTCCGAATTCAAGAATTGCCCAAGGGATGACGATCAGCGCTACAGTCACCAGCATCATAGTCGAGGCGGCAAAGCCTTGCCCAAGGTTGTTGGCCTGAAACATCATATCGTAGACGTATTTCGCAGGAACTTCGGTAGATATGCCCGGGCCTCCACCTGTTTGTGCGACGATCAAATCGTAGATCTTGACGATCCCGGTGACGACAATGACCAATGTGGTAACAAACACAGGTCGCATCATAGGAATGATAACGAAAATATAAGCCTTCCAAGTCGGAATGCCGTCCACACGAGATGCCTTCCAGACGTCTTGATCGATACCGCGCAACCCAGCCAACATCAGTACCATAACAAGCCCGCTGCCCTGCCAGATACCGGCAATCAACACGCCGTAGATCGCGATGTCGGCACTATAGAGCGGATCGAATGTAAAACTCTCCCAGCCCCATCCACGCACGACCTTTTGCACTCCGAACTCCGGGTTCAGCATCCATTGCCAGACCAGGCCCGTAACAACAAAACTGAGCGCATAGGGATAAAGGATGACCGTGCGAATTGTATCTTCAAACCGGATTTTTTGATCAATCAGCGCGGCAAGGATGAACCCGATCACAAAAACCAGCACCAACATGCAAAGTCCGTAGATCGCAAGGTTTTCGATAGAAACGAGCCATTTTCGCGTGGTCCACAAACGTTCGTACTGATCCAGGCCAACCCACTGCAAACGCGGCAGAAGACCGGAATTGGTAAAGCTGTAAACGACAGTCCAGATCGTACCGCCAACAAAGACGAGAAGAGCGGTCACGATCATCGGGATCGCTGCAATTTTTGCCGATTTGTTGCGGAACAACTGGTTCGGGCGTGTTGATGACATAATCTTTTCCCACTCGCTGACCGGCATCCGAAATGCCGTGCCAAACACCTAAATGATGCCGGTCCGCATTGTTGCGGACCGGCCAAAGTTGCGGATTACCGAGCTGTCGCGATGATGCTCGCGAATTGCACCTGCGCGTCTTCGACTGTGATCGATGAGTCAGCGAAGAACTCAATGAACAACGTGCTGATCTGGTCCGCTGTGTCAGGAGTGATCAGTTGAGCTGTGTCGGGCAGAATTGCACCATCAGCCAGAAGAGCCAGGCCCTTTTGCATGCAGTCATTCGCAGCCGACAAATCGATGTCACCACGCACCGGCAGGGAACCCTTAGCGAGGTTGAACGCAACCTGCGTGTCCGGACGGAGCATCAGAGCTGCAAGTTCTGACTGTGCTGCGATCTGCGCCTCATCCGTCAAGACAGGGAAGTAGAATGCGTCGCCGCCCGTGCTCAGAAGTTCAGTTACACCAAGGCCCGGTAGACAGCTGTAGTCTGTCCCTGCAACCTGTTCGGCCACGGCGAATTCGCCCTGTGCCCAGTCACCCATAATTTGACCGCCAGCTTGGCCAGTAATCACCAAGTTGGTTGCGTCGTTCCAGTTTTGCACCGTGGAATTTGATGCCATTTCACGGGCATCAGCAGCAGCGGCAAAAACCCGTGCAACATCCGCACCTGCGGCGACATCGGCATCCTTGTCATCATAAACCGCTAAGAATACTTCGTTCGGTACCAGCGCAGCAAACAAAGTGTTGAACAAGCCGCGTTGCTGCCAGCCTTGCTGACCCATTGCGAGCGGGAGCTTGCCAGCGTCGTTCAAAGCACTAGCGGAAGCGACGTACTCATCCCAATTGGTTGGCACGTCGAGGCCGGCATCGTCATATGCTTTGTGCGACAACCAGAGCCACTGCCAAGAGTGGATGTTCACGGGTGCGCAATAGATACGACCGTCAACAGTGCAGGATTCCAACAATGACGGCGGGTTGATGATATCAGTCCAACCCTCTGCTTCAGCGATGTCGGTGATGTCGCGCAGCAGCCCAGCTTCAATCAGTTCTTCTGCCTGACGTCCGTGGTTGAACTGAAATGCGCCCATTGGATCACCACCGGTCAGGCGGCTGACCATAACGGCACGCGCAGCATCGCCGCCAGCAATGGCAGCGTCGACCCATTTGTTTCCAGTAGCGTCAAACGCCTTAGCCAATTCGCCGACGGCAGCAGCCTCGCCGCCAGATGTCCACCAGTGCATGACTTCAAGGTCTTCAGCGAATGCGCCGGATGCCGCGACAATCGCGGTGGCGGTCAAAAGTTTAGTTGTAAGTTTCACGATGATTCCTCCCAATCTGTATCGATACAGTAGTCACTACATCGTTACAGTTTATGCTTGCAAGTGTTTTTTTAATTTCGCTATAAGACTTACAGCGGGCCTGTTTGCACTGGGTGCCAGCGATCAATTGTCAATTCGGAACACTGTCAGTTAAGTGTTTTGCAACATTTGCAGGAGGAACAAGCACGATGAAAATCACCGCGATCAAAGTTGCAAAATTGAACGAAGAAGAGCTGCGTGGCCTGGTCAATGCCGGTGAAAGACCGACCCTAAAAACGATTGCGAGGATCAGCGGCCTTGCCGTCACGACAGTTTCACGCGCGATGCGTGACGAGTCGGATATCGGCGTAGATACCAAGGAACTCGTAGCTCGAATTGCAGAAGCGATTGGATATGTCCCCAACCGGGCCGGACTTCGTCTACGGACAGGCCGAACCAATGTTATTAGCTTGGTCGTTCCCGCGGAGGGAGACGTGCTGAACAATGTGGCCAAGCTGACCAATTCGATCGCCAAAGAATTGCGGGGCACTCAGTTTCACTTGAACGTATTACCGTGGTTTCCCGACGAAGACCCTCTGCGTCCAATCAAATACATCGTCGAGACACGATCGGCAGATGCAGTCATTTTTAACATGACAAAACCCGCGGACGAGCGCGTCGCCTACTTGCTGAAGAAACAATTTCCGTTCGTAACCCACGGGCGGACCAAGTGGGCCGACCAGCACGCCTATTACGATTACGACAATACTGCTTTCATCGGTGTTGCGCTAAACCGATTGGCCAAGCGCGGGCGGAAGAACATCCTCGCGATCCTACCGCCGCGGAATCAGAACTATTCGCAGGATATGGTGCGTGGTCTCGAACAAGAGGGCGCGCAATTGGCTATCAAGTACCGCATTTCCGAAAATGTCGACAGCGATCAGCCGTCCGAGGCCATCCTTCACTGGGTGACGCGTAGGTTGGAGCAATCACCAGAGATCGATGCAGTGCTTTGCACGTCGTCCAAGGCTGCAATTTCAGCGATCGTTGCAATCGAAAAACACGGGCGCAAACTGGGTCAGGACATCGACGTTTATAGTAAGGAAGTGATCCCTATCCTTAAGATGTTTCGCGAAAATATTATCGTCGAGATCGAGGATGTTGGGCTCGCAGGTCGTTTTCTGGCTAAAGCTGCAATTCAGCAATTACAGGACCAAAGTCTGCCGTTGATGCAGCAGTTGGAAATTCCGACAGACACCTGATAACATTGGAGAACGCTATGGAAACTCAAATCAAGGGGCCGGGGCTATTTCTTGCCCAATTCGCTGGCGCGGATTCCCCCTTTAACTCGCTAAGCGAAATCGTGGGCTGGGCCGCTGGGCTGGGCTATAACGGGGTACAAATCCCAACATTTGACGCGCGTCTCTTTGATCTTGATACTGCCGCCAACAGTCAAACTTATTGCGACGATGTTAAAGGAATCTGTCATGACGCTGGCGTCGAAATCACCGAGCTTTCCACGCACCTTCAGGGCCAGCTTGTCGCTGTAAATCCAGTCTATGACGAAGCCTTTGATGCCTTCGCCCCGGCGCACCTTCACGGCAAACCCGCTGCGCGCAAGGACTGGGCGATTGATCAGATGATGAAAGCCGCAATCGCATCCGAGCGGCTCGGTTTATCTCATACTGTCAGCTTCACAGGATCTTTGGCGTTTCCATTCCTTTATCCGTGGCCACAACGCCCCGCCGGACTGGTGGAAGAAGCATTCGCCGAATTGGGTCGCCGCTGGACCCCAATCTTGAACCACTACCAGGACCACGGGCAGGACATCGGGTTCGAAATTCACCCCGGTGAAGACGTCTTTGACGGTGCGACGTTTGAAATGTTCGTGGATGCCTGCGGTGGGCATGAGGCCGCGATGATCAATTATGATCCTTCGCATTTCCTGCTCCAGCAACTGGACTACCTGCAATTTATCGATCTGTATCACGAACGGATCAATGCTTTTCACGTCAAGGATGCCGAGTTCAACCCAAGCGGACGTCAGGGGGTTTACTCCGGCTATCAGAATTGGACCGAACGTGCCGGGCGTTTCCGGTCGTTGGGCGACGGTCAGGTTGATTTCGCTAGGATATTCTCGAAGCTCACCCAATATGGCTATGACAGCTGGGCAGTTTTGGAATGGGAATGCTGCATTAAATCCCCTGAACAAGGTGCAGCCGAAGGTGCACCCTTCATCGCCCGCCATCTGATTGAAACAACGGATAAGGCGTTCGATGACTTCGCAGGCGGTGATCGCGACGATGCACAGATCAAGCGGATGTTAGGTCTATGAACCCTTTGAAACTTGGAATGGTTGGTGGGGGCCAAGGGGCATTTATTGGTGGCGTCCACCGCTTTGCCGCCCGTCTTGATGGGAAATGGGAACTTGTTGCGGGGGCGTTGTCCTCTGATCTGGAACGCGCCGCGTCCTCCGCCGCCGACCTCGGCATCGCGCCTGATCGCACCTATGCTAGCTATGCCGAAATGGCCACCGTTGAAGCGGCACGACCGGATGGCATCGACGCTGTGGCGATTGTGACGCCAAACCACTTGCATGCTGGCCCCACAATCGCATTTTTGAACGCCGGGATCACCGTGATCTGCGACAAGCCACTTGCCGCGACACCAGAAGATGCTGAGGCAATCAAGGCCGCCGTTGAGGCGTCCAAGGCGAAATTTATTCTCACCCACAATTATACCGGTTACCCTCTAATAAGGCAGGCGCGCGAGATGGTTGCGCGCGGAGATCTGGGCAGGTTGCGCGTCGTTCAGGCTGAATATGCACAAGACTGGCTAACCGAGGACACCCAAAACAAACAGGCCGATTGGCGCACAGACCCGAAACGATCTGGCGCTGGCGCAATTGGCGATATCGGCACCCATGCTTTCAATTTGCTTTCCTTCGTGTCCGGTCTTGATACAGAGGCACTGTCCGCGGATCTGCACAGTTTCGTTGATGGGCGTCAGGTCGATGACAATGCACATATTCTCTTGCGTCTCGAAGGGGGTGCGCGTGGCATGATCTGGGCCAGCCAGGTTGCCGTAGGCCGCGAAAACAGCCTGAGCTTGCGAATTTTTGGCGAAAATGGCGGCCTAGAATGGTGCCAGGAAAACCCAAACCAAATGCGTTTTTCCAGGTTTGGTGCTGCGCCCCAAATCCTGACACGAGGCGGCGCTGGCTTGGGCGAAGGGGCTGACCGCTGGACTCGCATCCCCCCGGGTCATCCTGAAGGGTATCTGGAGGGTTTTGCTAATGTCTACAGTGATGCTGCAGATCTCATCACAGGATCGAATGTTGGGCGCCTCCTCCCTGGGATCGACGCCGCATTAGACGGGATGTGGTTCATTTCAGCTTGTCAGGCAAGTTCCAGAAACGACGCTGTATGGGTGCGGAAATAAGCTGTTAGGGTTCTGTCAAACTAACGCGAACTCGCATCAGATTNNTGGCGCCACTCAGCGAGAGCGGCGGTTCGATTGAGCTTGAAATTCAAGGCTGTTGTAATAGTGATTTAATTTCTCCTTTTATTTCATTGAAACTTATCCAGAAGTCAGATCTATGGCAGAGCCTATATGCCAACGCTTCGCTTGATAAATAGATAGGCAGAAACGAGAGGCCCTCTTTGCGAATAAGTACGCCAGCTATGCTGTCCCGGAGGAGCCAAGCGGCCTGTACAAGCTCTTTTGTGTTCGAAAGACGTGCGCTGGTAACCGCCGGACCAGTACCCCAGACGCGGGCGCATGCACGGTATAAAGCTGGCCCCAGGGTAGCACCGTATACATGGGACAAGTGTTGCTCCGCCTTTTGGTCGCTGTTGGTACGGATCTCGATTAGCTGGTGTTGGTTT
>ENA-UZWT01024095-UZWT01024095.1-metagenome-genome-assembly--contig:-Day-1-50m-contig-24095_pt1 | contig 10503 bp, 7 predicted proteins | sample MGYA00260338_ERZ794898 | MGnify/ENA metagenome assembly ERZ794898 | reverse complement strand
AATTAAGAAATAAAAAAAAGGCGTAATTTAACTTTTCTTAATTTCTTCTGCTATTTTTGTATTTTCTCATTAAGTTTCTACCAAAATCTAGTTCTGCAAGGTGTAGCTTAATAATTTTTTTATTAGAGATAACCTTTTTTATTTGTTCCATAAATTTTTTTTTAGATTCATAGATTTGGTTGTCAATAGTTTGTTTTAATAAAACCAACCTTTGGGATTCACTCTCAGAAAGTGTATCTATTAACTTTTTTTCTTTAATACTTTTTTTTATTTCTAATCTGAGTTTACTTCTTAATAATCGATGATTTTCATCATGAGTATTATAAATAGGCCAAAATTTTTCAGCTTCATTTGGTGTTAAATTTAATCGATCTGTTATGTACGCGATTTTAAGTGTTTTTATTTTTTCTTTACTTCCTTTTTTTTCCTGAGAGTAACTGGAGAGAATGCAAAAAATAATAATATACAGAAAGGTTAATAACTTTTTCATAATTTTAGTTTTAGTCTAATTCTTCAAATATAGAGTTGTTATCAATGGAGTTGATGTAGTCTTCAATGGTTTTATCTTCTAGATTAGCAAAATAAAAATCATTTTCGTCTAAAAGAACATCTTCAATGGTAATTGAAATTTCATATGTATTTATAGTATTGGTGTCTAACCAATATTCAATATCAATTTCCGTAAGAGAATCTGAGGTAAATTCTTCATCAGTATTAAATACAAAAGAATTTAATCCAACAAATAATATTACAATAGCTGCAGCTGTCATAGGAATAAATTTTAATATTCTCTCTTTGAAAGAAATAAGTTTTGTTTCTTTTTTATTGGACAAAACCTTCGCTAAAATCGCATTTTCTAATTTGTTAAAATATGAATCAGGAAGCGTAAACCCTTCTTCTGGTTTTAACTTTTCGTCAATTAATTTAAGTTCAAAACTATCTTCAATTGTGTTAAAATAGTTTTTAGGCGCGCAAAAACCACTTTCTTTTTCCAGTATAGAGTTCAGATACGCTTCGCTAATTTTTATATTATGTTTCATTACTATATTTAGACCTTAATTATATAGAAAGGTTTAATTTGTTTTCTTTTTAATAAAGAGTTCAATTTTTTTAACCGCATGGAAATATGAGGCTTTCAATGATCCTACAGATGTTTCTAAAATTTCAGATATTTCAGTGTATTTTAGTTCATCAAAGTATTTCATGTTAAAAACAAGTTGTTGCTTTTGTGGTAAGGTAGCAATTGCTCTTTGTAAAATAAGTTGAATTTCATTACCAGTAAAAAAATTATCATAACCTAAAGTCGAAGTTAGTTCTTTTTGATAATCATCAATATTTATATTATTTCGTTTTGCTCTCTTATTGATAAAGGTAATGGCCTCATTAGTTGCAATTCTGTACATCCAGGAAAACAACTTGCTTTTTTGATTAAATTTATCAATATTTTTAAAAATCTTGATAAATGTATTCTGTAGCACGTCATCCGCATCGTTGTGAGATATGACGATTTTACGGATATGCCAATAAAGTCGTTCTTTGTAGAGTGTAATTAGTTCTCTAAACGCCTTTTCTTTAGTTTGAACATTTTTTAATTGTTCTATTAAAATAGCTTCATCTGTCAAGTATATACTTTATAACTTATAGACTTAAAATATTTAAAAAGGTTTAATGTTTGCTTTTTATCCGAGATCTAGAATATCCGAAAAGTCTTTTTTGCTTTATGATGTCTGAAATTCCTTCTGGTAGCAATTGCTCCCAACCATCTTCTCCTTTAATGATCTTTTTTAAAACTTTTCTTGAGAATATATCAAGAATATCTTTATCGGTTACTTTAATATCTAAAACTTTACCATTGTTTTTAAAGAATTTGTATAATTCTTTCATTCGTGGATGTACTTTTAGATTTTCACTTGTAATATATTCTTTATTAATAGGGTCGTGAGATGGATACATATATACTTTTAAGTCCTTGAAGAATAATTTTCCGAAAGCCTCTAAAATTCCTCCACTTAAATTACGATAATATTTTTCATCAAAGATTTGTATAAGATTTTGAGCTCCCATAGCTAGTGCCATTCTTTCTTTTGTAAATTCGCTAAAATATTCTACTAGTTTAAAGTATTGTTGAAAGCTAGTAATCATTACATTCTGACCAAGAGAGCATAATAATTCTGCTCTATCGAGAAAATCTCGTTCATTAATTTTTCCCTCTGAAGTTAAATTACTTAAAGTAATTTCAAAAATGACTTGTGTTTTACTTTCTGATACTTTGTTTTCTTCTAAAAAGAGTTGTTTGGACTTCTCATACATATCCATGTTTACCATTGTAACTGGTCTAAAGCTACCTCGTAATGCAAGTATATTTTTTTTATATAGCACTTGAGCTGGTAAAAGATTATTTCCATCAGGTCCAAACATCACTGCATTAGTCATACCATTTTTAACTAATTGTAAACTCATTAAACGATTATCAACATACATAAAACGAGGACCTGAGAAATTGATCATATCAATTTCTAGCTGATCATTATTTAAATTATCATAAAAAGATTTTACTAAATCTTTTGGGTCATCATTTAAGTAAAATGCACCATAGATTAAGTTTACACCGAGAACTCCTAGAGTTTCTTGTTGTAAACGAGCATCCGTTTCCTTGAAACGTAAGTGTAAAACAATTTCGTTGTAATCTTCTAAAGGATCTAATTGAAAGCGAATACCAACCCATCCATGTCCTTTAAATTTCTTAGCGAAATCGATAGTTGTTACTGTATTTGCATACCTAAAAAATAATTTATTGGGATGTTTTTGTCTACTTAAACGATCTTCCATTAGATCAATTTCATGACCTAACATTTTTTTCAAACGAGGTTGTGTAACGTAACGATTATCTTCTTCTGTGCCATAAATAGCATCAGAAAAATCTTTATCATATGCACTCATTGCTTTTGCAATAGTACCAGAAGCAGCACCAGATCTAAAGAAATTACGAGCAGTTTCTTGTCCTGCACCTATTTCTGCAAAGGTTCCGTAAATATCTGAGTTTAAATTAATTCTTAAAGCTTTGCTTTTAGTTGTAGGGACATTACTAATTATTTTATCTCCTTTTAAAGATACTGCCATTTGATATTGTATTTTTACATTAAAACAAATGTACTAAAATAGAAACCTATCAGTCAATTTTTATGTTATTTTTGTTGTTATGAAACAGAATCAGAAGAAACTTACTATTACTTTTTTAGGAACCGGCACTTCTCAAGGAATTCCTATGATTGCTAATAATCACCCTGTTTGTTTGTCTAAAGATATAAAAGATAAAAGGTTACGTTCTTCTATTTTAATTTCTTGGGATGATGTTTCTTATACAGTAGATTGTGGTTTAGATTTCAGACAGCAAATACTAAGGGAAAGGGTTCAATCTTTAAATGGAGTTTTTTTTACGCATGAACACGCTGATCATATTGGTGGTTTGGATGATTTAAGGGCTTTTTGTTACAAAATAGGAGAGATGCCTATTTATTTAAATAAACGAACTTTGAAGAGTTTAGAAAAGCGATTTGAATATATTTTTAAGTTAGAAAACAGATATCCTGGAGCGCCAAGTGTTATGCCGAAAGTGATAGATAAGGATACTTTTATTGTTGATGACTTGGAGGTAACACCAATAGAAGTTATGCATGGAAATATTCCGATTACAGCCTATCGACTTGGTAATTTTGCTTATTTAACCGACGTTAAAACGGTTTCTGATAAAGAAAAGGAAAAGTTACAAAATTTAGAGGTTTTGGTTGTAAGCGCTTTAAGAATAGAGGAACATCCTACGCACTTTAACTTGCAAGAAGCATTAGATTTTGTTGCAGAGGTTAAACCAAAAAAAGCATATTTTACACATATAAGCCATATGTTAGGTTTTCATGAAACTGTCTCTAAAACACTTCCAAACAATGTTTTTTTAGCTTACGATGGTTTAAAAATTATTATTTAAAGATCCAAATCTAATAGAGAAAATAAGTTTGTCACTTTGAAAGCTTTTGTTATTAGTTAAAAACCCCAAACTTTTGTTTGGGATTTCTGTAAATTAAGATTTAGCTTCTGGTCTTTTTTCAATTTTTTTCTCGCCTTTTTCTATTTTAATAGTGAGTTTGTTTTCTTTCTCGTCTAAATCCATATTTATGGTATCTCCTTCATAAAGTTTAGAGTTTACAATTTCTTGAGCCAAAGCATCCTCAATGTATTTCTGTATTGCTCTTTTAAGTGGTCTTGCACCGTATTTTTTGTCGAAACCTTTGTCTGCAATGTAATCTTTTGCTTTGTCGCTTAAGTTTAATGTATAACCTAAATCTGCTATTCTTTTTAGTAGTTTATCTAATTCAATATCTATTATGTTATGGATATCTTCTTTCTCTAAAGCGTTAAAGATAATAACATCATCAATTCGGTTTAAAAATTCTGGAGCAAAAGATTTCTTTAAAGCGCCTTCAATTACAGATTTGGCATGTGCATCTTCTTGTATTTTTTTTGACGAAGTTCCAAAGCCAACACCACCCCCAAAATCTTTTAATTGACGAGCACCAATATTAGAAGTCATTATAATTATTGTGTTTCTAAAATCTATTTTACGACCTAGACTGTCGGTAATATGTCCGTCATCTAAAATTTGTAGTAGCATATTAAACACATCAGGATGTGCTTTTTCAATCTCATCTAATAAGATTACGGAATAAGGTTTTCGTCTAACTTTCTCAGTTAATTGGCCTCCTTCCTCATAACCAACATATCCAGGAGGTGCACCAATTAATCGGGAAACAGCAAATTTTTCCATGTATTCGCTCATGTCAATCCTAATTAAAGAGTCATCAGAGTCGAATAACTCACGTGCTAAGATTTTTGCCAATTGTGTTTTACCTACACCGGTTTGTCCTAAGAAAATAAAAGAGCCAATAGGTTTATTTGGATCTTTTAATCCAACTCTGTTGCGCTGAATTGCTTTTACAACTTTCACTACGGCTTCATCTTGTCCAATTAATTTTCCCTTTATTAGTTTGGGTAATTCATGCAACCTGTTCGTTTCTGCTTCTGCAACTCTATTAACGGGTATTCCCGTCATCATGGAAACAACTTCAGCTACATTATTTTCTGTTACAATTTCTCTATTTAATTTAGTGTCTTCTTCCCATTGATTTTGAGCGGAAGCTAGAGCAGATTCCATATTTTTCTCATCATCTCGCAGTTTTGCAGCTTCTTCGTATTTCTGACCGTTTACAGCTTTTGTTTTGTGATCTTTGATGATTTCTAACTGAGATTCTAATTCGAGTACTTGTTGAGGAACAACAATGTTTGTAATATGAATTCTAGAGCCAGCTTCGTCTAAAGCATCAATAGCCTTGTCTGGTAGAAAACGATCTGTCATATATCTATTCGTTAATTTTACACAAGCGTCAATAGCATCGTCTGTGTAATTTACATGATGATGTTCTTCGTATTTACTTTTTATATTGTGTAAAATTTGTATTGTCTCTTTTACGCTGGTTGGGTCTATAATTACTTTTTGAAATCGACGTTCTAAGGCGCCATCTTTCTCAATGTTAGTTCTAAATTCGTCAAGTGTAGTTGCACCAATACATTGTATCTCGCCTCTAGCAAGTGCGGGTTTTAGCATATTAGAGGCGTCTAGAGAACCTGTTGCACCACCAGCACCTACGATGGTGTGAATTTCATCTATGAATAAAATAATATCATCATTTTTTTCAAGTTCATTCATTAACGCCTTCATGCGTTCCTCAAATTGTCCTCGGTACTTTGTACCTGCAACCAAACTTGCTAAGTCTAGAGAAATAATACGTTTGTCGAATAAAATTCTTGATACTTTTCTTTCGGTAATACGCAGAGCTAATCCTTCTGCAATAGCAGATTTACCCACTCCGGGTTCACCAATTAACATTGGGTTGTTTTTCTTTCTTCTGCTCAATATTTGAGAAACTCTTTCAATTTCTTTTTGTCTTCCAACAACGGGATCAAGTTTTCCGTTTTCTGCTAAATTTGTTAAATCTCTACCAAAATTGTCTAAAACTGGAGTTCTAGATTTTTTAACGTTTTTTCCTTTTTGAGGTTGATCAAAAGGATTTGTTTTTTTTGATGGAAAATCGTTATCCGAGGGTGTTTCAGCAGTCGGATTTTTTGGTAAATTTAGGTTTTCTGATTCATCTTTATCTTCAACATGTAATTCTTTGTAAAGCGACTTTGCCTCATCATAATTTACATGATGCTTATGAATCAGTTTTGTCGTTGGATCATTCTCATTTCTTAGGATACACATTAGTAAATGCGCAGTATCGATTGAATCACTTTGATATAACTTTGCTTCTAAAAAGGTTGTCTTTAGTGCTTTTTCAGCTTGTCTCGTTAATCGTAGATTCGGTTTGTCTGTGTTTTCAAGAAAAGCAGGGGGTGCAGGGTTTAGTTGTTCTAATTTTTTACGCAATAAAACTAAATCAACATCAAATGCCGTTAGTATTTCTATTGCCCTTCCATTTCCTTTTCTTATAAGACCCAGCAAAAGATGCTCCGTTCCAATAAATTCATGGCCTAAACGCAGCGCCTCTTCTTTACTGAATGTTATTACATCTCTGACTTTTGGTGAAAAATTATCGTCCATATTTTTTATATCTACACTTGCTGTGTTGTAAATTTAGTTCTTTTTTTATTAGTAAGCTCAAAAAATATGCCAATGGTAAAATATTGACATATTAACAGAGTAACCAAGTTAAAAAACTATTACAAATCAAGCAAATAAAAAAGTGTAAAAAGTAATAAAAAAATGTTGATAACTCTGATCAATTGCAGAGCTTAAAACCTTTGTAAATAATATAAGAAATACTATCTTGCCTTGTTTTTAAAAAATGACGAAAATTAATCAAATATATATATGGCAGACGGAGAAAAGTTAATTCCGATTAACATTGAAGAGCAAATGAAAGCTGCTTACATCGATTACTCGATGTCAGTTATTGTTTCTAGAGCATTACCAGATGTAAGAGATGGGTTAAAGCCCGTTCATAGAAGGGTTTTATTTGGTATGCACGAGTTAGGGATTAAGGCAACTGGGTCTTATAAAAAGTCAGCAAGAATTGTTGGGGAAGTTTTAGGTAAGTTTCATCCGCATGGCGATACTTCTGTATATGATTCAATGGTTAGAATGGCGCAACACTGGAGTGTGCGCTACATGATGGTTGATGGTCAAGGGAATTTTGGTTCTGTTGATGGAGATTCACCAGCAGCAATGCGTTACACTGAGGTTAGAATGCAAAAGATATCGGAAGATATGTTAGCTGATATTGAAAAGGATACTGTAGATCATCGTTTAAATTTTGATGATACTTTACAAGAACCAACGGTTTTACCTACTCGAATTCCTAATTTATTAGTCAACGGGGCTTCAGGTATTGCAGTAGGTATGGCTACCAATATGGCACCACACAATTTAACAGAAGTTATTAATGGTACGATGGCCTACATTGATAATAGAGATATTGAGATTGATGAGTTAATGCAACATATAAAGGCGCCAGATTTTCCTACAGGCGGAATTATATATGGTTATGATGGCGTAAAAGATGCTTTTCACACAGGTCGAGGACGAATTGTAATGCGGGCTAAAGCTGTTATCGAGGAAGTTAAAGGACGTGAATGTATTGTTGTTACAGAGATTCCTTATCAAGTGAATAAAGCAGAAATGATTAAAAAAACTGCTGAACTAGTTAATGACAAAAAAATAGAAGGTATTTCCAATATTAGAGATGAATCTGATAGGAACGGAATGCGTATTGTATACGTTTTAAAACGTGATGCAATTTCTAACATTGTCTTAAATAAACTATTTAAATACACACAATTACAGACTTCTTTTAGTGTAAACAATATTGCGTTAGTAAAAGGAAGACCAGAACAATTAAATTTAAAACAGCTAATTCATTATTTTGTTGAACATAGACATGAAATTGTTGTTCGTAGAACAGAGTTCGATTTAAAGAAAGCAGAAGCAAGAGCTCATATTTTAGAGGGATTAATTATTGCCTCTGATAATATTGATGAAGTAATAAAAATGATTAGAGCTTCTAAAAATGCAGATGAAGCAAGAGAAAGTTTGATTGAACGCTTTGCCTTGTCTGATATTCAAGCAAAAGCAATTGTAGAAATGCGTTTGCGTCAATTAACAGGATTAGAGCAAGATAAATTGCGTGCAGAGTTCGATGCAATTATGTTAACAATTACTGATTTAAAAGATATTCTTGCAAATGAACCAAGACGTTATGAAATAATAAAAGCAGAATTACTTCATATTAGAGATAAATATGGTGATGACCGAAGATCTGTAATAGAATATGCTGGTGGAGATATGAGTATTGAAGATATGATTCCGAATACGAAAGTTGTGGTTACTATTTCTAATGCTGGTTATCTAAAACGTACAAATCTTGAGGAGTATAAAGTTCAGAATAGAGGTGGAAGAGGACAAAAAGGAGCAACTACGAGAAATGAAGACTTCTTAGAACATTTATTTGTGGGTACAAACCATCAATATATGATGTTCTTTACTCAAAAAGGAAAAGTATTTTGGATGCGTGTATATGAAATACCAGAGGGTGGTAAAAATACCAAAGGTAGAGCAATGCAAAATCTAATCAATATTGAGCAAGATGATAAAGTTAAAGCATTTTTAGTAACACAAGATTTAAAAGACGAAGATTACATTAATAGTCATTATGTGATTATGGCAACTAAAAAGGGCCAAGTTAAAAAGACTTCTTTAGAACAATATTCGCGTCCACGAACAAATGGTATTAATGCAATTACTATAAAAGAAGGTGATGAATTATTAGAAGCTAAATTAACGACAGGAGATAGTCAAGTAATGTTAGCTTTAAAATCAGGTAAATCAATTCGTTTCGAAGAAGCAAAAACACGCCCAATGGGACGAACCGCTTCAGGGGTTAGAGGTATAACGCTTCAACATGACAAAGATGAAGTAATTGGTATGGTGGCTGTCAACGATATGGAAAGCAACATATTAGTTGTGTCTGAAAAAGGTTATGGAAAACGTTCTAAATTAGAAGATTATAGAGTTACCAATAGAGGAGGTAAAGGGGTTAAAACTTTGAATATTTCCGAAAAAACGGGTGGTTTAGTAGCTATTAAGAATGTGGATGATTCCAACGACTTAATGATTATTAATAAATCTGGATTAACTATTAGAATGGCTGTTGAAGATTTAAGAGTAATGGGACGAGCAACACAGGGCGTTCGTCTAATAAATATTAAAGATTCTGACAGTATTGCAGCGGTTGCTAAAGTAATGCATGAGGAAGATGTTGTGGTTGAAGAAAGCTCTGATGCAAATTTAGAAAAAGGTGCAGAAATTGAAAATAATTCAAATGAAAATCAAGAGTAACAATAAATTAATAAAAAGTAAAATGAAAAACCAAATATTAGCGTTAACCGCAGGCTTATTATCCATAGCTTCATTTGCGCAAAAAAATGAACTTAAAATAGTTGAGAAAGCTATAAAGAAAGGTCAGTCTAACGAAGCTATAGCTACTATTGCTGCTTTGGAGTCTTCTGAAAATTCAATGGACCCGAAGTTAAAAGCAAAGTATTATTATTTGAAGGGATCTGCCTATGGTAAATCTAATGTTAAAAAAGCAGCAGATGCTTACAACGATTTATTCGCTTTTGAAAAAGAACAAGGAAAATTTAAGTATACAAAGTTGGCTAAACCTAAATTGGGTGAACTTATTCAATTTGTTTCTAAAAAAGCAATTGCACAATACGGTGATAAAAGTTACAAAAATGCTGCAGATAATTTTTCTTTGACCTATAGATTAAGTCCTAAGGACACTTCATTCTTATATAATGCAGCCGTGAGTGCATCTTTAGCAAAGGATTATGACGTTTCTTTGAAGTATTATAATGAATTAAAAAATATCGGATATACTGGAATTGCTACTCAATATTTAGCCGAAAATAAAGCAACTGGAGTGGTAGAGGACTTAGGAGGTAAGTCGAATAGAAATACTATGGTTAAGTTCGGTAAATATATTAATCCAACCGAAAAAGTTTCTAAATCTAAACAACCTGATATTATTAAAAGCATGGGTTATATTTATGTAAATCAAGGTAAACCGGAATTAGCTATTGCTGCTTTAGAGGAAGCAAGAAAATCAGATCCAAAAAATTTAAATTTAATTTTAAGTCAAGCTGATATGTATATTAAGCTGGATAAAATGGATAAATTTGGTGAGTTAATGGTAGAAGCTGTAAAATTAAACCCAACGAATCCAACATTGTTTTTTAACTTAGGGGTCGTTAATGCTAATGAAAATAAAATTAAAGAAGCAATTGGTTTTTACAATAAAGCTATTGAGTTAAAACCTGATTATGCTGATGCTTACATGAATTTATATATAGCTATCATCTCAGAAGAAAAGTCAATTGTAGATGAAATGAATA
>ENA-UZWT01020089-UZWT01020089.1-metagenome-genome-assembly--contig:-Day-1-50m-contig-20089_pt1 | contig 10532 bp, 3 predicted proteins | sample MGYA00260338_ERZ794898 | MGnify/ENA metagenome assembly ERZ794898 | reverse complement strand
TCTGTTAAGTTTGATAACTTTGCGTTCAAAGATAATACTATTACCAACACTGTTGCTGATAGTGCAACAATTTTTGAATCAACCGATAATGGTTATGTTAAATTTGACGGCACTTACGGTTTAGTTATACCGGCGGGCGGAAACACAGAAAGGCCACCAGCATTAAATACTCAATTAGGACAAATGAGATGGAATACTGATGCACAACGTACTGAAATATTTGACGGCTCAAATTGGGTTTCAGTTGCAGGTACAGCTAGTGGTATTTCAAGAGCAGATGCAGAGGATTTAGCACTCGAAATTGTATTGAGTTTAGGATAAGAAAATGGCAACATTATTTAAAAATAAAGTAGTAAAAACAGTAGGAACAATACCAGTTGACATTTACGAAACTGATGCAAGTACTAGAGCAACAGTAATTGGTTTAAGTTTAACTAACTTAACAGAGTCCTTTGTATATGTAGATGTACTAATGTCAGACGATACTAGTAACACAGGATATTATTTAAAAGAGACACTACTACCAGCGGGCACAAGTTTGCGTGTTGTGTCAACAGGTGAAAAATTAATTATTGCACCTGAAAATAAATTACAAGTACGTGCTAGTGTTGACGATAGTGTTGATGTTATTGCAAGTATAGTGGAGATTGTATAATGAGTTATTATATAGGTAATTCACCAGATTCAATTGTTGGCGGATTTATTAAGAGATACTTTTACGGTATGCGTAGAAATGACGATGGCGAATTATTTTTAATAAGACAAGATCAATTAAGTGGCGAAGGAACAGTTACAATTAACGATGTTGGTGTTGGTCAAAACAACTTTCCTGATTTTGAAGAAGGCATTGATTACTTAGATGGACTAGACGTAAACCACGAAATTGTTTACGAAAATTTAAGGTATCCGCAAATTAAATGGGATGGAAGATTATTAACATATTATGTTGATCCTACAGACGGACAATTTATTGTACGAATTTCAGAAGATTATAACTATCCAAGTAACATCTCAGGACCGGGGTATTAAGGAATAAAAAATGGCAGAATTTAAACTAGAACGATTTAAGTATAACTGGAAAGGTGACTGGACAACCGGCACTGCTTATAAACGTGACGATGTTACAAGAGTAAATGGTAAAAGTTATGTTTGTGTAATTACTCACACAGCAAGTGCTACTTTTAGAGAAGACTTAACTGCTACACTTCCTGGATCTAATCCTCCACAAGCGCAGCCGCGATGGGTTGTGATGACAAGTGGAAAAGAGTTTGTTGGAGAATATACACAAGATACTGCATACAACATTGGCGACATTGTTAAATATGACGGCATTTTATGGTTATGTGTTGTTCCTCATACTGCAACAGGAGATCCAGAAGAATCAAGTAACTTTGAAGTTTTTGCAGACACTATATCGTATGAAGGCGAATGGACCTCAGCTAGATCATATGGCCCTAATGCTATTGTCAAATATAATGGTATAAAATATAAAGCAATTAATTCACACACAGCAGGTTCTAGTTTAGAAGATAATGCAGATGACTGGGAAGTATTTTTTGAAGGTTCAGAATATGTTAATGCTTGGGCATCAGACACAACTTATAGATTAAATGATATAGTAAAATACGGCGGCACACTTTTTAAATGTATAGAAGAACATTTGTCAGATAATACATTTAATGATGCAGCATTTTCAGTAGAAGTATTTGGTACACAGTTTAACGGTGACTGGAATTCAACTGTATATTATAATATTGGTGATATTGTACGTCATAGAGGTTACATGTATTATGCAGTACAAAACAGTTACGATTCATCTCCATTCTTAGAAGATGCAACAAGTCAAGATTGGATTCTATTAGCGAAAACATATTATTTTACAGGTGACTGGGCTGTTAGTAACGAATATAAAACAGGTGATATTGTTTTACGTGGTGGCGGCCTGTATCTAGCACTTAGAGATATTGGTGCTGATAATCAAGACGGAAGTACAGCAGATTACTTAGATGACGGTACTTGGGAATTACTTGTACCAGGCAAATCTTGGAAAGACCCGTGGAAAGTTGAAAGTTATTATAGTGAAGGCGATGTTGTTTATTTTAAAGGATCATCATATACTTGTAATTTTGAACACGAATCATCTTTAGAAAACTTTCCAGGAGATAACGGTAATGGATTTGATTACTGGGACATATTAATTCAAAGCGGAGTACAATCAGGACTTCAATATAAAGGTGATTTATTAACTTATGGACTTAGTAGAGAATTAGAAGGCACTGCAGATACTAGTACATTAGGAAATACTAGAGTACCAATTGGAGAATCAGAACAAATTTTATCAGTTAGTGCTGATTTAGAAGCATTTTGGAGAGACATAACTGTTGATGCAGATGTAATATATGTTTCAAAAAACGGTAGTGATAACTTTAAAAGAGGAACATTTGAAAAACCATTCAAAACTGTTAGGTATGCTGCTGAATATGTAGAAGACAACTTTGCTCCATTAACACCAGTTATTATACGTGTTGGTACAGGAAGATATGATGAAATAGGTCCTATTATTGTACCTGCAGGTTGTGCAGTTAATGGCGACGAATTAAGATCAACTACTATAAGAGCGACATTACCAAAAGCAGAATATCAAAATGATTGGGAATACACAAAAGAATGGATTACACATTTTGAAGGAATAGCACTTGACATTGTATCAGGACAAGCAGTTACTCGTAGCACAGGAAATACAGCTACACAAATAACATTAGAAAATTTTAACGAATATCAAACAATTATTGATTTTAACACTACGTTTATTGGTGCAGCGGCTATCGGTGCCGGCAATCCTGAACCAGTAGTTGTAGACTTATTAGAAGAATTTCCGCAAGGTGATCTTAACGGTGTTGGCCGAGCAACATTACTATATACTGATTATAGAAATTATGTAGAATTTAGAACTCAAAGTGCAGATACTGATCCGGCAGTAACTGGAACAAATGGCATTCAAGAAGCACAAAATGTTTTAAATACAGCTAATGCATTTGAGTTAAATAAATTCTTTATTCAAGAAGAACTTGTTGCATTTATCAAAGGACAATATCCCGAAGTTACATTCAGTGACGATAAACTTAGAAATGATGTTTCATCGTTACTTCGAGGAATAACATTTGATCTTCGATATCCTGGCAATTACAAAACTTTACTAGCAGCAGGTCGTTATGTAGGCGGAGTATTAGGAACACAGAATACAGATTTATTTAGACTACGAGATACAACGGGTTTAAGAGATTGTACTACTGGCGGATTAGTTGGTGTTTTACAGCCACCTGAAGTATTTGAATTATATCAAAGACCAACTGGAGGCGCATGTGTTGCGCTTGATCCGGGTTGGGGACCGGCTGATGAAAGAACTTGGATTAAACAACGTTCGCCATATATTCAAGGTGTAACTAATACAGGAACTGGATGTATTGGTAAAAAAGTTGACGGGTCTTTACATAACGGCGGCAACAAGTCAATGGTATCAAATGACTTTACTCAAGTATTAAGTGACGGTGTTGGAGTTTGGGTTTCAGATAATGCTAGAACAGAACTTGTTTCAGTATTCACATATTATTGTCAAATTGGATACTTTGCAGAGGATGGCGGAACAATACGTGCAACAAACGGCAACAATTCATACGGTGTATATGGAGCAATTGCTGACGGAGCAGATGAAACAGAAACTCCACAAGAAGTTACTGTTAATAACAGAAATAATGAAGCAGAAGTAGTTTCGGCCTTTGCAGGAGGCATAGCAGATGAAATATTATTATACGAATATGCTAATGCAGGACAAGATTACACTTCAGCAACGGCAACAGTTATTGGTTCTGGATCTAATGCAACAACAGAGTATACAGAGTATAGAGACAACGGCATTTTTGAAGCAAGACTAACTAAAGGACTTGGGGATTCGGGTACAGAAGGCGGTACCGGATACTTAACACGTCGAGGTAGCGCACAAGAAACATTAGGTGCAACAGATAAAATAAGACTTTCAGCAAACGATGTTACACAAGAACTTTCCGAAATCAAAGACATGCGTATAATAATTACCGATGGCACTGGAGTAGGACAGTACGGAATAATAAAATCATTTGACTTTGTTACTAAAGAATGTGACATTTATAAAGAAAGTGACCCGTTAGTAGCTGGGTGGGATCATATTATCCCTGGAACACAGTATGCGACAGATTTAGATTTAACAACTAGATATATAATAGAACCTATGTTAACTGTTACAGCTCCAGGTTTCAATACAGTAACCACAGCTAATTTATTTGCTAATAGACAATATGTTGATCTTAAATATGCAAATACTAAAGAAGTATTTTTAGACGTATCAGGAGCAGCAGAAATTCCATTTGTTGATGATAATGGTGCAGCAATAACAGTAAACACTATTGTTTCAAATGTTGCGTTACAATTATCTGGAAATAGAGAAACACTTCCAGATACACCATTTGAAATTGAAGGCGATACGAGTGGTACTAAAGTAACTGTTGAAGCAGTTACAGCAAATCTTGGTAATACCATTGAAATAGATATTGATACAAACGGAAATAACTTTGTTGAAGGCGAGTCATTGACACTGATACTTGTGTCAGGAACAGGTAATACTTTCGATGATGACCCTACTCCTGCAACATTCGATATTACTAGAGTAGGTAAAACATATACAGTTGAGCTTAATGCTGCTGGAGCAGGATATACAGTAGGAGATACTATATCAATAGTAGGCGGAAGATTAAGCGGAGTAACAGGTACTAACGATATTAGTATTAGAGTAACAGAAGTAAGTGACGACAGTGCATCAACAATTTTAGATTTTGAATTTTCAGGAACTAGTCGTCCAGAGAGATTTGTTGCTCTAACTAATCAAGAGTATGCTCAATATAGTGATAATGGAATAAATTGGACCGAAGTAGAATTATCGTTTATTGGAAATTATAAAAAATTAATTGCCAGTGATAAAGGTAAATTTATTGCTCTTGCAGAAAATGATCAAAGATTTAGTTATTCTCTAACAGGCGAAGAATGGCAAACAGGAACACTGCCAACTGTAAAAGCCTGGACAGATGGAATATATGCTGATGATCAATATGTGATAATTGCTAGTGACTCTGATGATGTATACACAAGTCCAGATGGAGTAACTTGGACTGCACGAACTATCGACGGCGACGACGGAGGTGATGAAAGTTCAATTAGTCAGTGGTCGCACATTACTTATGGTAAAGGACAATTTTTAGCTATATCAGCAAACGATAGAGCTACTGCAACATCACCAGATGGAGTAACTTGGACAAGACACGACGAAGTTCTTAAAGACTTAATAGGTGACGGGCAATCTGATTGGGATATTGTCGGAGTTGAATACGGTGACAACAGATACATTGTATTAGATTCTATAGGGAGAAATCAATATAGTTTTGACGGAATAACTTGGTACGATGGTGAAACCGTTGTTGGAACAAATACCTGGACTAAATTTTTGTATAGGCAAGGAATATTTATTGCAATTGGTACAGACACCGGCGCAGCTACTAGTACATGTGTTACAACAGAATATGGTCTCAAATGGGAAAGTAAATCCTTTACTAATTCTAAGTTTTGGGCAGTAGGAGAAATAGGAATCGTAGGCGGTGACGGAACCTGGGTTTTCTTAGCCAATGGTGCGCAGACAGACGCAGTGGAGCATATACAAACTGGAAGATCTGCAAAACTTAGAGCAGAAGTAATTAGTGGATCATTTAGAAGTATTAAAATATGGGATCCGGGTAGCGGTTACACATCAGTACCTACACTTACAATTACAGATCCTAATGCAGATACAGATATTGTACCTGAAATAAGAATTTCACAAGGAGTGTTGCCTCAGCCTAGCTTTATTAATAGGGGTAGTGGTTATCGAACCAGTACATCACAAATTAATATTACTGGTAACGGTTTTGCTGATGTAATTCCAAAAGAAAATATATTAGTGTTATCAGGGGTTAAAGACCTTCCTGGACCAGGAGTACAAATGCTTATTGCTGATATCTATAATCTAGATACTGAAGACGACGAAGACGATTTAAAAGTGTATAGTGGTATTACAGTTACTAATTTAGGGGATGATGGTTCTGGAAATGGAACTAAAAAAGTTCAGTTTACAGTAAGTCCAAGATTTACAGTAGAAGAAGAAGTTATACACGGTGCAAACGTAACATTACGAGAAAGATACAGTCAGTGTCGTATTACAGGACACGACTTCCTCGATATTGGTACCGGTAACTTTATTAAAACTAACTATCCAAAACTTTATTCCGGTGGAGATTATTTTATTGCTCTACCAGAGAACGAAGTTTACGAAGCCAACGGCGGCAGAGTTTATTATACAAGTACTGATCAAGATGGTAACTTTAGAACAGGCGAGTTATTTGCAGTTCAACAGTCAACTGGTATTGTTACAATTAGTGCGCAGTTCTTTGATCTAGACGGTTTGTCAGAACTATCACTTGGCGGAGTTAGATTGGGCGGATCAGGAACTGTAGTTAATGAATTCTCAACAGATCCAACGTTTAGTGCTGATTCAAATAGTGTTATTCCAACACAACGAGCGATAGGAACTTTCCTTGCTAACAGATTATCAGTTGGTGGTGAAAACTTAGAAGTTAATAGATTAGTTGCTGGTAGAATAAGTGTTGGCGGGCAAGGAAATGTTATTGATAATATTACTGGAGAGTATTTAGTAATACCAAATGCAACAATCTTTGATGGTACGTTTACTGACGAAAATGAAGTAGTACGACCATCAGCTATACAAGGAACAATAGTATCTCAGATGATGTTCCTAAAAACAACAGACGATTTCATGCAATAAATGGAATTGATAAATGAACGATAAATACAATAAGTTGGAGTTAAATTAAATGGCAGAGTTTAAACTAGGAAGAATTAGATTTGTATGGAAGGATGCCTGGCAGGCATCTACAATATATTATCAAGATGATGTAATATCATTTGGCGGTAAAACATACATTTGTACATTAGGACACACAAGTCAAACAGACTTTTTTGGAGACCTGGATATTGTTCCACCAAAATGGAACTTAATGTCTAATGGTCAAAATTGGAAGGGTTCTTGGGCTACTGATACCAGCTATGTATATGATGATATAGTTAGTTACGGCGCAAGACTTTACATTGCAAATACAGTACATACGTCAGCATCTACTGCCATTGATGCAACTGATGGTTTAGAATTAGACTTATCTAAATGGGACATATTTGCAGAAGGCTTAGATTGGAAAGGCGATTGGTCAGTATCTACTAGATATAAAGTTAATGATTTAGTTAAGTACGGCGGAACAACTTATGTATGTAATGCACTTCATGTGTCAGATGCTGATGTTGCTAACGGTCTTGAAGCTGATCAGTCAAATTGGGATTATTTTAATCGAGGTTTTGAATATAAATCTACCTGGTTACCAAATGAAAGATATAAAGTAAATGATATTGTACGCTATGGTGCCGGAGCCTGGATAGTTACAACTGAACATATATCCTCAGCAGCATTTGCAACTGACGCCAGTAACTGGGAAAAATTTGTAGAAGGATTTCAGTATGAAAATGACTGGAGCCCATATGCACTTTATCAACCAGGTGACATTGTAAGATACGGTGGAAATCAATATATTGCAACTAACACTAGTGACGGTAATGTACCTGTATTGGTTCCAGACGATTGGGATCTATTTACTGAAGGATTTAGACTTGCCGGTGACTGGAATGAAGATAGTACAAATCAAGAATACAAAATTGGCGAAGTTGTAAGACTTGGCGGATTTACTTATCTTGCAATTCAAGATAACGCAGGACAACAACCACCAAACGCTGATTACTGGACGAGATTAAATGAAGGTTTCCGTTGGAGAGGTGAATGGTTAGATGACCAAGAATATTTTGAAGGCGATGTTGTACGTTACGATACAAGTTCATATATATGTACAAAATATCATATCTCAGAAGGCGATGATTACTCAACAGAAACATTATTAGGTGAAGGTGGCGGCGCAGACGGTTCCCGTCCAGACTTAGCAGATAGTGGCCAGTATTGGAGTGTAATTGCAGTAGGTACAGAAGAAAGTGTACTTACTACAACAGGTGACTTAGTTTATTTTAGCGGTAATGCTCCTACAAGATTGCCAATTGGTAAAGAAGGACAAGTACTACGTGTAAATAATGATAGCGAACCAGGTTGGACGTTCTTACAAAGTATTGAAGATGTGTATTTTGTAGCAGAACACGGTGAAGATCGCCCGTTCCCAGAATCAGGAAGTAATATTGATAGACCTTTTAAATCTATTAGATATGCATGTGAGCAAATTGAAAAAGGACCAAAACTACCTAATGCACAATATATGATAGAACTTAATAGAAGTTTTATACAAAGAGAAGTTACAGCATATATTAGGAATCAAGTTGAACAATTTACTACAATTACTCCAACTCCTTCAAGTATTTGGTATGATTTTAGTTATGATACTCTTAGCTGCGAACGAGATGTTGGATTTATATTAGACAGAATTAGATGGGATATGGGACATGGCGGAAATTTAAAAATTCGTGCAGCAGCACAAACATTTTTAAATGTACTAGCTGACGGACCGTTCTCAACACAAGAAGAAAATAATGGCACAGGACCTTACGGAGACCTTGCTTCAGAAAGTGAACAAAGTGTTGCAGCATATAATTATATGTTAACACTAATTGAAAATGTATTAGATAATGATGCTCCGGATACAATTTATCAAAATGTAACAGATGACTCAACAGCAATTATTACTCAATATACAAATGAATTTTTAGAAATTGAATCAACAGCACTTTCAAGAATTACAGAATTAGCTAACGTAATTATTACAGTATTAACTACTAAGGATGTATTAGATATTCCAGATCGTGTAGTTAATCAAACACTAGTTAAGGTATCGTCAGGTAAGCACTATGAATATCTACCTATTAGAGTTCCAGCATACTGTGCTATTTTAGGTGACGAACTACGTTCAACTGAAATACATGCAGGCCCAGGAACTGTTCCAGCAGATGATAATGCTAATACAATAGAAACATTTAGTAGAATATCTAATGTTGTTGGTGATATTGTTGTAGGTAACTCGGTTACTGCTACTACTGGTAATAACGAAGCACAATTTGCTGAATGGCCACATGCAATTACAGATCAGTCAAGCATTGTAACTAAGTTAGTTGATACAATGCAATATCAGATTGATTATAAATTAAATACTATGCATCTTGCAAATTTGACAGATCCAACTGGATTTAGTACAAGTTTAGAAAATACTAGAGCAAATATTAGAGCAAACTTTGATTTCTTATTAGCAGAAGTAATTGCATACTTAGACGACCCAACTGATGGTTATCCTAATCTAAAGTATGGCAAAACTGATACTAAGAGAGATGCAAGATATGCACTTGATGCAGTAATTTATGATCTAACATATGGCGGGAACGCCCAAGCGGTTACAGCCGGTCTTGCATATTATGGCGGCGAAGGAGATAATGATAATCAACTTCCTGCTTCAGTTAAACAAGCAACTATAGATGCATTAACATACTTAAAAACAACAGCACAAAGTATTGCATCAAATACAGTTATTACAAGTCCATATCAAGATGCAATACCGCAGGTTGTTACAGGTAATGTAGGTAGTACACCTGAGATTGCTAATGCTATTGAAGATATTGTTGAAATAATTGATACTGGACCAACAGCAGTAGGAACTTCAGTAACACTTGTACAACCAACCCTAACAGACGGAGTTAACACTACAACTGCTCTTATTAATGCAAGAACTGCACTTGATACAGCAGCAAGCACAATTCAAGCAGATACTATAACTTGGATTAACAATAACTATCCGGATTTAGTATATGATAGTGTAAAATGTTCAAGAGATATTGGAATTATTTTAAGAGAAGTTGGATACGATTTTGCACTTAATACTAATTATAGAACATTAAAAGTAGGTCATTCTTATTTAAGAGGATCTGCTACTGAAGTTTATACATTAAATCAAAAAGCAGTTACTAGATTAGCAATTGAATATGCATTAAAAACAGAAGCTGTTGCTAATGTTAATAGTGACGCAACAGCAGTAGCAAGAGTTCAAGCAAGTGCTAATGCAATTGATACTATAATATACGGTGGATCAAATGAAGGTTCAGTATGTCAAACAAACGACAATAATGTTTATTATGCAATGTTGCAGTTAGAAAGAAACAGAACTTTTATTAAATCAGAAGTAAGTGCCTGGATTGCCAATCAAGTAGCATCTGCTGCTTCAGGTAGTATTTGGGAAAATTATACATATAATAGTAAATTATGCTTAAGAGATGTTGATACATATATTGACGCACTTAAAATGGATCTAATGTATCCAGGAAATTATAGTTCAAGATTTGTTGCAAGATATTATGCAAATGCAGTA
>ENA-UZWT01003732-UZWT01003732.1-metagenome-genome-assembly--contig:-Day-1-50m-contig-3732_pt2 | contig 10543 bp, 7 predicted proteins | sample MGYA00260338_ERZ794898 | MGnify/ENA metagenome assembly ERZ794898 | reverse complement strand
AACGATGCTTCTACTCGTGGTGGAGCAGGTGGTAGTAACTCTATCGAAGGTGTATTAATTCCTGCTGGAACTTCTACAGTTTACGATCAGATCTTAGGAACTAACATTCGTCGACCATTCTTACACGTACGATATAGAGCTTCACAAGCTGACGATCGTCGTATGAAGTCTTGGTTAACTGGTTCTGCTGGTGGTGCGTTTACTTCAACTCTTGATGCTATGGAAGTAAACTTCCTATCTGAAAGATGTTTAGTAACTCAAGCTGCTAACAACTTCGTTCTTTTCAAAGGAGCATAGTAATTTATCAATAATAATCCCTGCCTTCGGGCGGGGGTTTTTTATATGACATTAGCCCCTTACTAGTTATATACTACGGCTATTGTCACAATTTTAAACTATTTAATTTTATTATATCATGGCTAAAAAAGCTACAAAAGCAGAAGAAACAATTGAGGTTGCAACTCAAGAGGTAGCAGTTAAAACTGCACCACAAAAACCCACAAAACCAACGTGGGAAATTAAAGATAGAATATACTATCTTAAAGGCAATAAAAACCCTTTAACTTTAACCATACCTAGTAAACATACACGAAAGCATTCGCTTTTATACTTTGACACGGAAAAAGGTACACAAAGGGAGATTAGATACGCAACAAACCAAAGCTCTCCACTTGTAGATGAACAAAAGGGAGAATGCACTCTGGGGCATGTAATATTTAAAGATGGGGACTTAAAAGTGCCAAAAGAAAAACAAAACTTACAAAAACTACTCTCAATATATCACCCTTTAAAAGGTAGAATATATGAAGAGTTTAGCGCTGTTGAAGAAGCAGAAGATCAATTAGATATTTTAGATCTTCAAATAGACGCTTTAAATGCAGCGAGATCAATGGATGTAGATCAAGCAGAAGCAATATTAAGAGTTGAACTAGGGTCTAAAGTTAACTCTATGAGTTCTAAAGAGCTTAGAAGAGACTTGCTTTTATTTGCTAGACAAAACCCTGTATTGTTTATAAACTTAGCTAATGACGAAAATGTTATGCTACGTAATTTTGCTATTAGAGCATCTGAGGCGGGGATAATCAATTTATCTCAAGATCAAAGAACATTTACATGGGGTTCAAACGGTAGAAAATTAATGAACGTACCATTTGACGAAAACCCTTATTCTGCATTTGCGGCTTTCTTAAAAACTGACGAAGGTGTAGAAATCTATAAGTCTATAGATAAAAAACTATAAAAACAAGTAATACTAATATACTGGAGGCTGCGTAAGTGGTCTCCAATATATTATAATAAAAAATAAAAAATGGCTATAAACGTAAACACTGTATATCAAACAGCTCTATTGCTTTTAAACAAAGAGCAAAGAGGTTATTTAACTCCAACAGAGTTTAATAGTATTGCCACGCAAGTGCAGTTAGATATATTTGAAAACTATTTTGAAGAATTAAATCAACAGCTTAGAGTTCCTCAAGCAGATGTAGACTACTCTGATAGAATAATGAATTTAGATGAAAAAATATCTATATTTAAAGTTTTTGGTGACGCTGTTTATCAAGACGGTATAGGTCAAGGTTTTTTAACCGTTTCTGCCACTAATAGTTTTACTATTAATATATCAGTAATGAAACCTTTTATAAACGCAGGAGACGTAGTTACAGGTGCGGGAGTACCAATTAACACTACTGTCATTGGTTTTGTTAACGACTTAGTAACTTTAAGTAATCCAGTTACATTGTCATCTGGAGTGGTTCTAACGTTTACAGGATTAACAAGCATTAAGTATTTTTCTCTTCCCAACCAGTCTTCTTATGGAGATTATAATTCTACAACACCTAGTCCACAATTCCAAAACAATGTACATAAACTAGGTACAGTAGTGTATACTAATGACTTTGGACAAGATGTAGAGCTTCAGAGATTAACGAGACAAGACTTCTACAACGTAGAGAGATCTAAATTAACAAAGTCTTCAAAGCAATTTCCAACATATTTATATGAAAATCAAAAACTATATGTTAATCCAAAGTCTATAGCAAATAATTTAACTGTAGATTATATAAGAAAACCTTCAAATCCTTATTGGGGTTTTACACCGGGTAATTTAGGCCAATATGTATACGATGCTAACGTGTTTTTTACTAACCCTAACACTGGTGTCACCACTGGCTCCAACCAATTTGAGTTACATGAGTCAGAACAAGTTAATGTTATACTTAAGGTTTTAAAATATGCTGGATTAATAATAGAAGACGCAACTGTTATACAGGTCGCTTCTCAAGAACTTCAACAAAACGAATTAAACTCAAAAAGCTAACATATGCCATTTCCAGACGGAGGTTTAATAACCGAAACTAATCAACAATATTACGAAGGCGCTCAACCCTTTAGATCTACAACAGGCGAAGCTTATGAGTCTTTTGAAACTAACTTTAACACCAACTTAGTTTTTGGAAGTTGGGATATAGATTCACTAGAGTACTCTTTAAATAATTTTAAAATATACACTAGCCAAACAGGTTATCCTGGTAGCTTTGATGAGTACACATTACCATTTACCGTAAAAGGCAACATTATAACTATAAATAATATTTTACAACCAGCAACTTATGTTGTTGTACAGTTGAAATCTATAGACGGAGGCAAGTACGGTCAAACTGAACAAGAAAAAGCCTACGGTCAAGTTGTTGAAGATAATTACGGAGGTTATTCTTACATAACTTTAAACGATATAATTAATAATTTTTTAATAGCTTATGTTGGTGCTGGAAAATTAGTTTCTAGTGTTAAAAGAACTGATTTAATATTTCACGCTAAAAGAGGTTTACAAGAGTTTAGCTATGATACCTTAAAAAGCGTGAAGACTTCTGAACTAACTATACCTCAAAGCTTAACACTAGCTCTACCACAGGACTATGTTAATTACGTTAGAACTTCTTGGACTGACAGAAGCGGTATTAAACATATTATATACCCAACTAATAATTTAACAGATAGTCCTTACTACACAAATATTCAAGATTCAAAAGGAGTGCCAACTCAAGATAACTTTGGAGAAAACGTAGAGGGAACTTCTATTATACAAGAAAGATGGCATAGTAATAGTAACCCAGAACTTAACGATTACTTAGCGGAAAACCCAGATACTTTAGGGTTTAGCTTTGGAGATAATGGTAATTTTATATATTCAAACAATAGAAGCCAGTATGGTTTAGATCCTCAATACGCTCAAACAAACGGCTATTTTAACTTAAACGAAAGAGAAGGTAAAATGTCTTTTTCTAGTGGACTAGTTGGCGAGTTGATATTATTAGAATACGTGTCTGATGGTTTAGCTTATGACATAGATTCTAAAGTACCTAAGATGGCTGAAGAGGCTTTATATGCTTATATACTGCATGCTATACTGTCTACGAGAATAAATCAACCTGAATACGTGATTCAAAGACTTAAAAAAGAAAAGTCAGCTAAATTAAGAAATGCTAAAATTCGTTTATCAAATATAAAATTAGGTGAAATAACTCAAGTAATGAGAGGTAAATCTAAATGGATAAAACATTAAAATCAAATGGCAGAAGCTAAAAACAGTTTTGTAAAATCTAAAATGAATAAAGACCTAGACGCAAGATTATTGCCGTCTGGAGAATATAGAAATGCTATAAACGCTCAAATAAGTAAGTCTGAAGGATCAGACGTTGGAACTTTACAAAACATACTTGGTAACACGGAAATAGTAGATTTCGCAGAGCTAACTGGAGTTTCTGGTTTGAAAACTATTGGTCATTTAGTCAATGACTTCAATAGCACTGTTTATTTATTTTTAACAGATACAACTCCTGATGTAACTGATCCACCTTTTAAATATTACCCAGACGCTAATAACTTTATAGTATCTTACGATACACTTCGTAAAGTGTCTTCTATATTAGTTTCTGGAGCTTTTTTAAATTTTTCTACTGATAGCCCTATATACGGCGTTAATATTTTAGAAAATTTACTTTTTTGGACAGATAATAGAAATCAACCAAGAAAAATAAACGTAAACACAGCTTCTGGTAATAGCTCTTACTATAATAACGAAGACCAAATATCAGTAGCTAAATATAATCCATTTCAAGCAATGGAACTTTGGAGACAAAGATCAGATGCTGAAACTGCACCTGGTGAATATGAAACAACTATGTATGATGTTGTTAGTAAGTTTTACCCCAACGGAGGCACTGCCTTAGTTGATGGAGCTGTAGTTGGTTTAGATACTTTTCCAATAGATAGTATAGTTAACGATGTGCTTGTTGGTTCTACGGTTACAGGAGAAGGAGTTGTTGCTGGTACAACCGTTCTTAGTTACAGCGCTCCAAATATACAACTAAGTGTTGCTCAGACTTTAGATAATGATACTGAGTTAATTTTTAACGCAAATCCATACTACGAAGACGATTTTAATGGTGATTCGGATTATTTAAAAGACAAGTTTGTTAGATTTGCTTATAGGTTTAAGTTTGATGATGGCGAATATTCTATATTTTCACCATTTACTCAACCAGCTTTTATACCTAAGCAAGATGGTTATTTCATGTATAACCAGTCTACTTCACCGCCATTAGATATTCAAGATGAAAATGACGCTTTCAGAAGTACTGTCGTTCAGTTTATGGAAAACAAAGTAAACAAAGTTTTACTAAATATACCTTTACCTTTTACTAAAGCTAGTATAAATATATCTCCTGGAAACCCGCTTAGAGTTACAGGTATAGATATATTATATAAAGAGTCAGATGGTTTGTCTGTTAAAGTATTAGATTCTATTGATATATCTACAGTTGGTTTAAACACAGACGGGGGTGATGATAATAATTATGTTTACAATTATCAATCTAAAAAACCATATAAAACTCTACCTGAAAAAGAACTAATTAGAGTTTACGACAAAACACCTGTTAGAGCTCTTGGCCAAGAAATTATAAGCAATAGAGTTGTTTACAGTAATTACCAAGACAAGCACACTCCACCAAGCACTATAGATTATAATGTTTTAGTTTCGCCTAAAGATGATTTTAGTTTGAATATAAATACCGCTGAAGTTAATGGCGATGTTACTGACTCTAATGAGTTTGAGGTAGACAATATAAATACTTCAATAGTTGTAGGTTTTAAAGTCACTGGTACAGGTGTTTCTGAAGATACTTTTGTTGTATCTATAGATAATACAACATTAGTTGTTAGTGAAAATCAAACACTAACAAATGATACAGTGTTAACTTTCACACCAGTAGGCAGTGACATAAATACAACAAGTTCTATTGAATATCCAAATCACTCACTTAAAGAAAATAGAAACTATCAAGTTGGTGTGGTTCTTTCTGATAGATACGGAAGACAATCTACAGTTGTTTTGTCTTCAACTCTAAACAGTGTAGCTAGAGGTGATTTAAAATTTGTTGGTTCTACAATATACTCTCCTTATAGAAATGAAGGTGATGAAGATTCTTTATCATGGCTTGGAGATTCATTAAAAGTTTTGTTTAATAGTGTTATAGGACCATCTGCAGCTAATTACAATACTTTAGAACCTGGTATATATAATGGAGACCCATTAGATGAAAACTATAATCCTCTAGGTTGGTATAGTTATAAAATTGTAGTTAAACAAACAGAGCAAGATTATTATAACGTATATTTACCAGGCGTTATGGCTGCTTATCCAGACAACACTACATTAGAATTAGGTAAGACTTCTTTCTCGGTGTTGATAAATGATAATATAAATAAAGTACCTAGAGATTTAACTGAAGTTGGTCCTCAACAAAAGCAATTTAGAAGTAGTGTTAAGCTTTTTGGAAGAGTTGAAAACACTTTAGATGGTGGCAATGCTTTAAAAAACACGCAGTATTATCCAGGTAGAACATCAAGCGTTGTAAGTACCATAGCGGACAATGATGACTTATTTAATGGTGATAATAACGAATACTATGTACCTAGCTCAGAATTTTACCAAATTGAATCAGACCCATTGATAGGTAAGATATCTACAAACAAACAGTTCGGTGTTGTAGCTCAAATACGACAAGGCACAGTTAATGTCACCACAACTGATTCACCAACTGTCGACATAGATAACCTACTTAACACACCAGCTGCTGGAGATTTAATAACAGGTTACGGCGTAACGCCAGGGACGTCTGTTGTAAGTTTTGCAGATCCAGCGTTAACAATGAGCTCTAGTCAAACCTTGCTAGATGGTACTGTGCTAACTTTCACGCCACAATTTGGTAGTGATAGCGTGCAGAATTTAGCTGTTTTTGAAACAGAACCAATAGAATCTTTATTAGATATATTTTGGGAAACCTCAACTTCTGGTATTGTTTCAAACTTAAATAGCTTTATATTAAACGAAGGCGGTGGTTCAGACGCTTTTGGTAATTGGAATACTGACGATTTTTGTGAAAACGATGACATAGGGACATCTATAACTAACGCGCCTTTTTATCCAGTAGACAACTTTGGTCAACAAGTGCCTTTAGCTAATATAGACGGTCTTGTAATAACTCAAATACTAGATAATCAAAACCCATCTGTAAACGTTTATTTGCAACCTAGTCCAGCCTTTACACTTGTTGATAATTTAAATGGAACATATGAAGTAACAACAAACCAAGTATTTGTTAGAGGAAGTAATGCTGCTCAAGATAGATTTTTTACTTTTTACTTTGAGTTAACAACCAATGACGGTTCTGGATCTCAGACAATAAGCAGCTTTACAGAAACAGCTAGCGTGTGCAACCAAGATCCATTGTTTGGAGGAAGTGTTTCTGGTTCTTTTAATGGTATAGGATCTTGTCCTACTACTTCACTACAAACATCAGCTCAAGTTAACACTGCTTTTTATACTTTTTACGGAAGAAATGGCTCTGTTGATAACGCTGCTCAAGCCAGCAATGGAGGTGTGTACGAAGATGTAACTTTTGAGCTTGTAAGTGTTCTTGATTCAGGTGGACAGGAAATTTCCAACGCTTTTGAGCTAGGAGAAGTTATACCTTTTAATTCTACAACTTTAGAGCCAACTAAAGTAGATTTATTTAGATCTTCAGAGTTTACAACTCCAGGTAATTACGTGTTAGTTGTTAGAGTTATTGATGGCGACGGCGCGTTTGATGATTGTGTTTTTGGTGTTGATGTTGCTAACCCAGGTTGTTTGTGCACGCAGTTTACAAAGGCTATTGGTTTGTTTCAAACTTATACCGATTGTGATGGAGAAATTGATTTCGTACAATTTTCACAGACTGATCCTCCAGGCGCAAAGCAGTATAGATGCGCAAGAAGCGAAACACCTGGAGATATTTGTGAACCATTAACAGGCGTACCTGCTTCTGATGAATCTTGTGGGGGATAGTAATATAATTTAAAAATAAGTGATAATCATAATATGGGAGCAGTAGTAGAAGTTAAATATTTCAACACGTTTTTGTTAAAAAAAACAGTTTCAGCAGCAAATAAGGGTGATTGGAATGGGTCTAGTGGAATACCACAATCCATAGGAGGATATCCACAAGGTGGAATTTCAAGTGCTGAGTTTAATTGGACAATAGAAGAGTCTAGAATTAGAGGTGGTTATAATAACACAAATGTAGATTATGGTGTTAAAGCTTACTTAGTTGAAGACGAGCCAAACGGATCTCTTAGAATTAACTCTCTTATATATTCTGGCATATTTAATTCAAGAACAGGTATAAATAATACTAATGTTTTTTCAGTTGGAGAAGATATAACTAAAAGTGCAGATCCTGCAAATGGGTCTATACAAAAGTTATACGCTGAAGACACTAATCTTGTAATTTTTCAAGAAGATAAAGTATCAAGAGCATTGATAGATAAAGATGCAATATATTCAGCTGAAGGCGGTGGAAGCGTAACGTCTAGCAACTTAGTTATTGGTGTTATACAACCTTACGCTGGTGAGTTCGGTATAAGTACTGATCCCGGTAGTTTTGCTGTCTATGGTTATAAAAAATATTTTACAGACAAACACAATAACGTGGTTCTAAGGTTAGACCAAAGCGGTATATTTCCAATTTCTCAATATGGCATGCTGGATTTCTTTAGAGACGAGCTTGAGGGTGTTGATCCCCAGTTTGGTGTTTCTGGAAAAATAATAGGTGGTTGGGATATACATAATAAACAATATGTTCTTTCTACTCAAAAAGGAGGTAGCGAGTCTTATAAAACTACATCTTTTGATGAGCAAGTTTTAGGTTGGCCTAGTTTTTACAGCTACAAACCAGAGCAAATGTTTAGTGTTAGAAGCAATTTCTACACTGTTAAAGACGCTAAGATATATGAACACTACGCTGAAAGTAATATACAAGGACAACCTTTAAATACAAATAGAGGCACTTTTTACGGTGAACATACACCTACTTCTATAGAGTTTGTTTTTAACACTCAATCAAGCACTTCTAAAAACTTTAAGACAATAGCCTACGAGGGTGATAATGGTTGGCAAGTTAACAGCTTTATCTCAGATGGCACAGGACAAGATTTCTTTGTATCTGAATCAACTGGCTCTTGGCAGATACCAGCTTTTGACCAAACATTAGGTATATATAGTTATACGCAAGGCGCTTACGATAATTATGGAAATTCTTATCCATCTACTTTAGTTGGAAACGTAAATTACGCTGGTTTTGCTAGAAAAGAAAATAAATACGTAGCTAGTTTAATAAACAATACTCAAGCTTCTCAGCAAGAGGTTATTTTCGGTAACCAAGTAAGTGGAATAAAAGGTTATTTTGCTACTGTAACAATAAGTACAGATTTAGTAACAAATCAAGGAGCTGCAAAAGAACTATTTGCGGTATCTTCAGAATACACTTTTAATAGTGGATATTAATAATAAATTTAAAATATAAATATATATGGGCCCAATGGCAGTGAGTGCAATAATAGGAGGAGTAAGCTCGATAGCTGGCGGACTTTTCGGAAGTAGTGCGGCTAAAAAAGCGGCAGCTGCAGCAGCTCGAGAAAAAAGACGCCTTCAAGGTAAGCTTAATCGTTTGGAAAAAAATAGACAAGAAGTTATAAACCCTTACGAAGACGTTAAAAGCTTAAGTAGTATGATAACTAATCCTTTTGCTAATTTAGGAGTAGCTACTGGAGCTGCTGAAATAAAAATTGAAGAAGCTGACATATCATTAGCTAACAGCTTAGACACTATTAGAGCTACTGGAGCAAGTGCAGGAGGAGCAACGGCTTTAGCTCAAGCGGCTTTGAGATCTAAAAAAGGTGTTGCGGCTAGTATAGAACAACAAGAAAAATCTAACGAAGATAAAGCAGCAGCTGGAGAACAACAGATGCAACGAGCTAAAATGGCAGAAGAGCAGAGAATTCAATCAGCTGAAGCGGCTGGAAAACAATTTGTGTTTGGAGCCACTGAAAGCAGAGAGCAAGGAGCTATTGATAGAACTTACGGAGAGTTGCAAGCTGTTTCTGGAGCTCAAGCGCAAGCTAAGGCGGATCAAACAGGTGCTATGACAGGTATGTTTGGATCTTTAGCTTCTATCGGTGGTAGTTTACTTAAACAATAATAAAAAATGGAAAAAAACTTAAATAAAAACCTTTTTCTACAGCAATTCAACGAAAGTGATGCCATTGCTTATAATAAAGACTTTACATCAGGCATTAGTGATTATAATTTTCAATTGCTGGACAATGCTTATAGAAACACAGGTAGGGTTTACGCTAAGTTAAAGCTAGCCATAGATTCAAATAGATGCCAAGAAGAAACTTGCGCTTACGAACTAGCTGAAATTAAACACCTGCAAGAAGCTCCGCAGTTATCTTTAGACTTTTTGTCTTCACTTATAGCTGAGTTAAGCGTAACAGGTGATCCGAACTTTGATTTAAACAATGATTCTAAATATACAATCGCAAATAGTATAATAAGCGCTAAGCCTGGGTTTTCTAAGTCAGATGGTTACAATGTTTATTTAGATTTATTACAAGATGGTGCTCAGCAAATAGTTTTTATAGGTCCTGCTTTTGAAGAGCCGCTGGTTATAAACAATACAGCTTTAAACGCCTTAGCTGAGTCAAACACTTCACTTGTAGCGCCTACGCCAGACATTAATAAAGACATGCTTAGATTATTAACCGAGGTTGGTATCTTCTCACCTGATATGGTTGGTGAAAACGGAGAGCTTACAGCTGGAGCTAAAATAACTCAAGAATATGTGATTATGAATCCTGATGGAACTCCTGATTACGAGATCATAGACATCGGAAATGGAAAAGGTAGAAACATACTTAAATACGATTTAGATAAAATAGAAAAGAAAGTAACTCCGTTTATAAATGCTGAGGTTGCTGGTTTACTGAGCTCTGAGCAAGATGCTGTTGCAGCTTGGAACGTTTATATATCTAAAGGCACAAGTGTTGAAGAGGACGATCAGATGGCTCAGAACGCTAACGCTGGCGATACTTCTTGGAGCTACACAGAAGATTTGCCACTTATGCAAGATAAAAAAGTTTTATTTGAAAAGAAATA
>ENA-UZWT01003601-UZWT01003601.1-metagenome-genome-assembly--contig:-Day-1-50m-contig-3601_pt1 | contig 10566 bp, 7 predicted proteins | sample MGYA00260338_ERZ794898 | MGnify/ENA metagenome assembly ERZ794898 | reverse complement strand
GATAAATTTGAGCCAAGAATAGCAGACCAAAGAATTGGATACTTTTCAGAAAAAGTTACTGATTTATCTTCTTATGATAGCTATCCTGCTCGCGATCTAATGAATAGATGGAGATTGGTTAAAAAAAATCCTGAAGCTGAATTGTCAGAACCTGTCGAGCCAATTGTTTATTGGGTAGAGAACTCTACTCCAGAAGAGATTAGGCCATTTGTAGTTAAAGGAATAGAGGGGTGGAATGCTGCGTTTGAAAAAGCAGGCTTTAAGAATGCAGTAGTTGCAAAAATTCAACCTGATGATGCTGAATGGGATGCTGGAGATATCCAATATAATGTAGTTAGATGGGCATCTACACCTAATCCACAATTTTCAGGATATGGCCCAAGTATCGCAAATCCAAGAACAGGAGAAATTATTGCAGCAGATATTGTTCAAGAATTTAATGCAATTAAAAGAGGTTATACATATAGAAAATTATGGGGATATACAGAAGATAACGATCCTTTAGAGCAGTGGATAGTATCTCTTACAATGCATGAGGTTGGTCATACTCTAGGTTTGCGTCATAACTTTAAATCTAGCTGGATTTATAATGCTGATGATATACATAATGTTTCTATAACAGGTAAGAGCCATATTGGATCTGTTATGGATTACGATCCAATTAATTTAGCTCCAGCTGGAACTCCTCAAGGGAACTTCTTCCCTCATGGACCGGGAATATATGATAAGTGGGCTATAGAATTTGGATACACTCCAAATATGACTGATGAAGAAAGAAATTTAATCTTGGCAAAAGCTTCAATACCTGAATATGTCTTTGGGACTGATGGAGATGCCATGGGAAGTCCAGGATCTAATACAGACCCTAGAGCAAAAAGATATGACCTTTCTGGTGACCCAGTTACTTATACATCTCGAAGAATTGAAATACTCGATGCCAAAATTAAGGAACTACCCTCAATATTTTTAGTTGACGGCAATACATCAACAGAATTTAGATCTAATTTCTTTAGCCTTGTTCGTGAAAAAGGTAGATTTATGGAAGGAGTATCTAGATTAATTGGTGGGGTTTATTCAAATAGAACTGTTAATGGAACAGACTTAACTCCATTTGAAGCTGTAGCATATGAAGATCAGAAAAAAGCAATGAGTCTTATTACAACAAAGCTTTTATCAAACGATGCATTTATTTTTGATGAGAATATTCTTAAGTATCTTCAATATGAAAAAAGGGCAGCGTATAGTTCGGCTGAAAGAGGAAATGAAGACCCTCAACTACATGAGGTTGTTTTAGGTCTTCAGGGAAGAGTCTTGGCACATATTCTTCATCCAAGAGTAATGACAAGACTGGTTGATAGTTCACAATATGGCAATACCTATCTTCCAAATGAAGTACTTGATGATTTACAAGAAGGTATCTTTGTTGCGAAGGAAGTTCCGTCTACATTTAAGATGAATCTTCAATCAAATTATGTTGATGGTTTAATTGAAGGCCTAACTGACAGAGATTATGATGAAATCTCTAGGTCTGCTATATATAACTCATTGATAAAAATTGAAACATTCACAAAAAGACTCTACGGGACTGATGAATTAAAGAATCATTTAAAATTCCTTAATTGGAAAATAAATAAGGCTTTAGAGGAATAAGCCCTCAGATTCCAATAATTTCTTCTTTTTAATAGCGCCTCCAGGGGCGCTATATCCACCAATTGCCCCATTTGAGCATATTACCCTGTGACACGGTCTTATAATAGGTGTTGGATTTTTGCCACATGCATTTGCAACAGCTCTTGAGGCATTTTGTTTGCCAAGGTTTATTGCAATATCTTTATATGACCTTGTCTCACCATATGGAATTTTGTCTATCTCATCCCATACGGATAGTTCAAAAGGAGTTGGCATTCAAACTTATTTCCATGAACTAATAAGAGCAAGTGCATCATCCTCTGACATTTCAAAACGGGCATACTTTGGGGTATCCATTGAAATAATCTGACCTGCTATAACACTATCAGCAATATTTAAAAACCTAAGGGATGAAACAAGATCTTTTTTAGCATCCTCATTCTCGGTTTCTGATGTTAATTTTTGAGAATAATAATTTGATTTAAATACAAGTTGGCCTAGTTCTACTAAAGCTAATTCTTTATCTTCGCAGTCTTCATCTTCATATTTTTCTACAGCATTTATTATCCAATAATGCGGCTTTCCAACTTTTAGCTTTGCTTCATTAACATTTGGATAAAGCTTTGTATGAGATTTTTCTTTAAACCAATTGTCTTCATGCTCAATAATGCAAACTTCTTTTAATTCGAATAGATAATCCTTTAATTCTTTCTTGGATGTATTAAATGGATATTTCATATAATTATTTTAGTTGAAAGTTACAAAGAAGAAAAAACTTTTTTAATTTTTTCTAAAGCCCAATCAATTTCTGATTTTTGAATCATCAGTGGGGGTGCAAATCTTATGACTGTTTCATGTGTCTCTTTGCAAAGCATTCCCTCTTTTAAAAGAAGCTTGCATATATTCTTTGCAGGTATTGGCGCATTTATAAGTTCTAAGCCAATCCAAAGACCTTTTCCCCTAACCTCTTTTATAAAAGTAAAATCTAAAGCTTTAAGTTCATTTAAAAAATATAATCCGAGATTATGGCTATTATCAATCAGATTATCTTCGTACAGAAGATCAAGAGCTTTAGAGGCAACTGCTGCTGCAAGTGGATTGCCACCAAATGTTGACCCATGTGATCCTGGATCGAAATGATCCATTACCTCTCTGGAACTTAGAAAAGCTGAAACAGGGATTAAACCTCCTCCAAGAGCCTTTCCAAGAATCAACCCATCAGGAATAATATCTTCATGCTGAAAAGCAAATAACTTTCCTGTTCGCCCCAGCCCAGACTGGATTTCATCTAGAATCATAAGCACATTATTTTTAGAACATAAATCTCTTAGCTGTTTAAGCCATCCATCTCTAGGAATAATAATTCCTCCTTCCCCCTGAATAGGCTCTACAAGAACAGCACATGTATTTTTATTAATAAGTTTTTTTATAGATTCGATTGATTTTGAGCAGTCCAACGTATCACATGAACAATTATTACAGTAATCTGCAGTAGTAAAACCACCGCCAAATGGACCAAACCCTTTTTTATATTCAGCATCAGATGAAAAGCCAACTATAGTAGATGTTCTGCCATGAAAGTTGCCATCTGCAACAATAATCTCAGCCTTATTTTCTTGAATACCCTTAGTAAAATAACCCCACCTTCTGGCTGCTTTGATAGCAGTTTCAACAGCTTCAGCTCCTGTATTCATNNGATATTTTTGATAGTTTTTCTAAGTATCCAGCAAATGGCTCTGTGTAAAATGCTCGAGATGAAATAGCTAATTTTGTTGCCTGATCATGAAGAGTCTTAACTAATTGTGGGTGAGAGTGACCATGACTAACTGCAGAGTATGCTGACATCATATCTAGGTATTTATTGCCATCTATATCCCACAAATAAGCACCCTCTCCCTTTTCCAGTACTACTGGCAATGGCGAGTAATTAGAAGCTCCATATAATGCCTCTTTATCAAAATAATCTTTTTGTAATGTCTCTTTCATAGGTGTATTCTATGCCCATTAATGAATAACCTCTAGGTAAAATTCTATGAGTAGCCAATCTACAAATCATATTTTAATGATCAAGCCAGCGATATTTTATAAAAATACACAGACAACTGAATCAAATCATTATCAAGATGAGAGTGAAAGTGAAGATAAAAAGATAACTACAATCAAAGCAATTAAAGAATTTAATGACTTAAAAGCAAAAATAGAAAGCCATGGTATTCAAATTTCTTCATTTGAAGGAAGTAGTGATTGTCCTGATCATATATTTCCAAATTGGTTTACAACATTCAGCGATAAAAGCATGCAACTTTTCAGTATGCTAGCTCCAAACAGAAGAACTGAAAAAACTCCTGAAATCATCTCTGAGCTTGGTAAATCGTATAATCTGACCAAAGACTACTCCTCTTTTGAAGATAAAGATATGTTTCTAGAAGGTACGAGCAGTATGGTGTTTGATAGAGTTAATAAAGTTATATATTCTGGTTTATCTCCTAGAACCAATAAGGACTTGCTTGAATCATGGTGTCTAGATAATTCATATGACCTAGTTATAGTTGAAACAGAAAGTCACAAGAGTGGTCCCATATATCATACTGATGTTTTTATGTTTATTGGTACAAATGTAATCGGCATATGTTTAGAAGTAATCAAGCCAGAATACCGAAATTTTATTAAAGAAAAAGTCAGTAAGTACCATGAGGTTATGGAGATTAGTAGAGAACAAATTTTAGATTTTTGTGGTAATGCACTAGAGGCAAAAGATAAAGATGAAAATTTGTATCTAATAATGTCCTCAAGAGCCTTTAAAGCTCTTAACAAAAACCAATTAAAAACTCTCAATGGATTTTATAAAAATATAATTCATTCCGATCTTCCAACTATTGAAAAATATGGGGGTGGGTCTGCAAGATGTATGTTGTCTGAACTCTTTTAAGAGCTCCCCTTAACATATTCAGTAACTTGCTGTATTCCTCCCAAAGGAAAAAAGTGAACCTGCTCAATATTAAAGCTAGGATTCTTATTCTTGTGTAAAGCTAAATCTTTGAGAACAGTATCTGGCCTATAAGGTTTGAGAAGTTTTGTGATATCTTTTGCTCTTTTTTGTAATACTTTTATAGAAGCGCCAACACCACACTCTACTGAATATTTAATTAATGTTTGTAGTTTAGCTGGTCCAGCAATACCAATATGTATAGGGATATCAATACCCTCTTCTTTAATACTATTTATCCATTTTATTACTGGCTCAGATTCAAAGCAGAATTGGGTAGCTAAGGCAATACTTGCATCTGTTCTTTTTGAGAACTCATTTTTCCAAGATAAAGCGCTAGAAACATTTTTATTAGAGCCATCAGGATCTATATCTTTGTTCCCTTCTGGATGGCCTGCTACATGAATTCTTTTAAATTCATTCTTATCAAACAAACCTGTTTCAATCAATTGTATTGATGAATCAAAGTCTCCATAAGGCTTATTTGCCCCTCCAGCTATGATGAGAGCTTCTTCAACATTAGCTTCATTTTTATATCTCTTAATCCATTCATCTAGCGTATTTGAGTTTTGAATTATCCTTGCAGGAAAGTGTGGCATAGCAACAAAACCATCATCATGAATTTTTTTTGCAGTAGCTACCATCTCATCTATAGGAGTACCCTCTATATGAGCAACATATACCCTAGTTCCTGCGGGCAAAACACCAGCAAAGTTTTCAATTTTTGATGCAGCTTTTGGTGTTACTTCTATTGAGTAACCATCTAGGAATTTAGTTATTAAATTTTCGGACATTCTTTATTTTATACAAATGATAGTGAAAAGTACTATGTAAATTTACGTTTTGCAATCCAGCCACATAAATATTAATTTTTATTTTTCTACTGGTATTAAATGGGTGGATTTAACTTCTTCCATTACTGCATAAGTGTGTGTTTGGGCAATACCCTCAATTGCAGCTAATTTTTCTCCTAAAAAAGTACGATAAGTTTGCATGCTTTCAGTTCGAATTTTTATCAGATAATCAAAACCCCCAGCAACCATAACGCATTCTACAACTTCGTCTAGCTGAAGCATGCGTTTATTAAAATTATCTAGATTTTTTGTTGCAGTTCTCTTTAAGGAGATCTCAATATAGGCCACCAGAGCAGCATCTAGTAACTCAGGATTTAAATGAGCTACATACTCTTTAATATAGCCATGTTTTTCTAAATTACGAACTCTTTCAAGGCAAGGTGAAGGACTCAAGTGAACTTGATTAGCTAAATCTACATTAGATATTCGCCCATTATGTTGCAAAATATCGAGAATTTTTATGTCAATTCTATCTAAGATTTTTTTATTAATCACCATCGATATAGTCCTCTTAACTAAAGCATTTTTATGTGGTTAGTTACTATTATACAATTATATATTTGTATATTTCATCAATTTAAAAAATATAATATTGTTAAATGTATTCATTACAGAAGCAAATGCTATGCAAAATTTTTTAAAATTTAACAAATTACTATTTAAGCTTAATGCATTTACCTAAAAATATTGATACTAAAAATTCTATGCGCAATACAATACGTAAATACTATCGTGCAGATGAGGATATAGTAGTAAAGGAATTATTGCCTTTGGCTGAATTAAGCAGTTCTGTTCAAATTAAAGTTGATACAAAAGCAGTTGATCTTGCAAAACAAGTAAGGTGTAAAGCTCAAAAAAGTGGCAACATACAGAATCTTTTAAATCAATATGCCCTATCCACTGATGAAGGTATTGTACTTATGTGTCTAGCTGAAGCTTTATTAAGAGTCCCTGATAGCACAACAGCTGACCGTCTTATTCGAGATAAACTTCTAACTGGGAATTGGTCCTCTCATATTGGAAGTAGTGAATCTTTTTTTGTAAATGCTTCATCATGGGGTTTGCTTCTATCAGGAGAAGTGGTTAGTTTTAATAAAGAAGATCAGGAAATACACACCAACAATCTTAAGAAATCAATAGGAAAATTAGGTGAACCTGTTATTCGTCTAGCTATGCGACAAGCAATGAGTATCATGGGCACCCAATTCGTATTAGGTAGAACTATTAAAGAGGCTGGAAGCCGAGCTAAAAAAAGCGAAGCTGAAGGCTATCGCTATTCCTTTGATATGCTGGGCGAAGCGGCAAGAACAATGGAAGATGCAGATGTTTACTTTGATGCATATAAGGAAGCTATAAAACATATTGGTGATTCATCTAAAAATCAAAATGTATATGATGGGGCTGGCATATCTGTAAAACTATCTGCAATTCATCCTCGTTATGAATTTATCAAAAGTGATCGGCTAATGGAAGAATTGGTTTATCGTCTAAAAGATTTAGCTGTAATGGCTAAGGATCGCAATCTTGGTTTTACAATAGACGCAGAAGAAGCTGATCGACTTGATATATCTCTTGATATTATTGAAGCTATTTTTACAGACCCAGATCTTGATGACTGGCAGGGTTTTGGGATGGTAGTCCAGGCATATCAAAAGCGTGCGCTCCATGTATTAAATTGGGCAATAGAGCTCAGTCAAAAAAATAATAAAAAAATGATGGTGCGTCTAGTTAAAGGCGCTTACTGGGATAGTGAAATAAAAATTGCTCAAGTTGATGGTTTGTCTGGATATCCAGTATTTACAAGAAAAGCTTCTACTGATATCAACTATCAAGCTTGTGCTAGCTTATTGCTTAATAATAGGAACAATATATTTCCTCAATTCGCAACTCACAATGCTTATTCTGTTGCTTATATTTTAGAGCGTGCTGGTGAAGATTTAACTGGTTTTGAATTTCAGCGATTACACGGTATGGGTGAAGGTTTGTATGATGAAATTATGACAGCACAAAGCATACCTGTTCGAATCTATGCTCCTGTAGGCGAACATAAAAGTTTATTAGCATATCTCGTGCGACGTTTACTAGAAAATGGTGCGAATTCTTCTTTTGTTAATAACATTGTTGATGAAAGTATTTCTCTTACAGAGCTTGTTGAAGACCCTGTTAAAAAAATTCAGAGCTGGTCACAAATCACTAACCCTAAAATACCGTTACCAATCGATATCTATGGCAGTAATAGACTTAATTCTATTGGATTAGATTTAACAGATATCGATCGTTTACAACAATTATCCAAAATTATGATGGCTTGGGAAAAGGATAATGTAATACATAATATAACCACTCCTGAAAACGCTATATCTTCATGTAATCCAACTAATAATGATGAAGTTTTGGGGTCTGTTTCTAGAACGTCTATTGAACAATTAGAAAATAAGCTGGATGCAGCAGATCTAGCTTATAAAGATTGGTCATCCATCTCAACAAAGCAGCGTTCTGATTGTTTAAAACTTTTTGGAGATAAATTAGAGCAACATATGGATGAGTTTATAGCCCTATGCACTAAAGAAGCTGGCAAGATCGCCGTTGATGGTGTCGCTGAGGTTCGTGAAGCTGTTGATTTTTGTCGATATTATGCAGATCAAGGTGAAAAGGTTTTTAGTGCACATGCAGATTGGGAACAGGATGGTGAGTTAGAATCAAGAGGTGTTGTGTTATGCATAAGCCCATGGAACTTTCCATTAGCAATTTTTGTAGGCCAAATTACAGCGGCTCTTGCAGCTGGAAATAGCGTGCTTGCGAAGCCTGCAGATTCTACATGTTTAATAGCTTCTCGAGCAGTTGAGCTAATGATGGAATGTGGATTTCCTAAAAATATGGTTCAGCTCATCCTGACACCAGGAAAAGTTGTAGGAGAAAACCTATTGCCTGATGAGCGTATATCAGCTGTTATGTTTACGGGTTCAACTGGTGTGGGAAAATGGATATCACAAAAACTTGCTGAAAGGACTGGGCCACGTATTCCTTTAATAGCTGAAACTGGTGGTCAGAATTGTTTGATTGTTGATTCAACAGCACTCCCCGAACAAGTTGTTGATGATGTTATTTCATCCGGATTTCAAAGTGCAGGCCAAAGATGTTCAGCATTAAGGGTATTATTTTTACAAGATGATATTGCTGATGAAATTATTCAAATGATTATTGGTGGCATGAAAGAACTTCAAGTTGGCGACCCTGCAAATCTTAGAACTGATATAGGTCCTGTAATAGATCAAAAAGCATTATCAGCTCTTAAATCACATAGTGAATTTATGCAAAATAATGGCAGACTTCTCTATAAGTGTGAGCTTTCAAATGAATGTAGTAATGGAACTTTTTTTGCACCACATCTTTATGAAATTGATAACATTGGTGTTCTTAAACAAGAAGTTTTCGGTCCAGTGATTCATGTTGTACGTTATAAAGCAGATAAATTAAACCAAGCTCTTGAAGATATTAACAGTACTGGTTTTGGTTTAACTTCTGGAGTTCATTCACGTGTCCAAACCACATCTGAAAAAGTTATAAAGACAATTAATGCTGGAAATATCTATATAAATAGAAATACCATAGGAGCAGTGGTTGGTGTCCAACCTTTTGGAGGCCAAGGCTTGTCTGGTACTGGACCAAAAGCTGGAGGCCCATCTTACATTTATAGGTTGGCGCAACAAAAACTTATTAACCATAATCAAAAATTAGAAAAGGAACTAGATTTTAATTTCTCAAATATTGAGCCTGAACAAGTGATTAAAAAAGGCATAATGCCTACTTTGCTCACTGAAAAGCATAAACAGCTTAATAGTCATATAAGCAACCGACTTAAAAAAGTTAAAGCCTTCGTCGACCTTTTACTAAATGATAATTCTTTAGAACTTCCTAATAATTTTATTAAACAAATAGATTTAATGATAAACGAAGTCATAACACATCAGATTGAACCATTAACACTTCAAGGCCCTACCGGAGAATTAAACCAACTAATTTTACAAGAAAGAGGTTCTTTAATTTGTATACATCAAGGTGCTGAGAATTTTGTAGATTCTCTTCGCCAAATTGTAGCAGCATTGCTATCTGGTAACTCAATTATTCATATAAGTAATTCCGACTATAATTTTAGTAATCATATAAATGATTCTAATTTGAATCACGTTTATCAAAGAGTTATGGTGAATGATGAGAGCTTCCTGCAAGACTGTTTATCTTCTAAACACTTAGCTGGCATAGCTGCAAGTGTCCCTAATATCCTTTTGCAATGGCTAGATAGAAATTTATCTCAGCGTGAAGGTAGCATCTTGCCATTAATTCTAGAAAATAGTGGGCCAAACTTAATGCAAAGGTTTGTTTTAGAAAAATCAGTATCAACTAATACAACAGCATCAGGTGGAAATACAACACTACTAGCAATGGCTGAAGATTAAAAAATATAAATGTCTTTTTTGATATCTGGCGGAGAGTGAGGGATTCGAACCCTCGATACAGTTACCCATATACCTCCTTAGCAGGGAGGCGCTTTCGACCACTCAGCCAACTCTCCGTAAATGATGAAAGATTATAACTGTTTGATAGTAAAAAAATACCTAATTATCTATCAAATTCTATTTGCATTCCTAAAGGGATATCTTCCTTTACCTGACCATCTTCAAAAACTATATGTCCATTGCAAACAGTCATGTGTATTGAAGAATTAAATGTTTTGCCTAAAAATGGAGACCAGCCACATTTATATAAAATATTTTCATTGGTAACTTGATATTTTTTATCAATATCTAGAACTACTAAATCAGCATAGTAGCCTTCTCTAATAAAACCTCTATCTTTTACCTGAAATCTTTTAGCAACATTGTGTGTAGTTTTTTCAACAATAGTTTGTAGGCTTAGGATATTTTGATGATAGAAATCTAATAGAATTTGAAGCCCATGTTGAACTAAAGGCAAACCAGCTGGCGCATCTTGATACTTTCTCATTTTTTCATCCCATGTATGAGGAGCATGATCGGTAGCAATAATATCAATCTTATCTTCATGTAGAGCTTTTATAAGCGCCAATCTGTCAGACTC
>ENA-UZWT01003495-UZWT01003495.1-metagenome-genome-assembly--contig:-Day-1-50m-contig-3495_pt1 | contig 10567 bp, 9 predicted proteins | sample MGYA00260338_ERZ794898 | MGnify/ENA metagenome assembly ERZ794898 | reverse complement strand
TGTCTCTATTCTTGCTGTTAAGGCGTCTATCTTGTCGTCTGCTTCTTGTAGTGCTTTTACTAGCATTGGTATTAGTGCAGTTATAGAAACGCCTTGTACTCCATCAGGTCCTTCATTCCATATATCACTACCACCTAAAACTTCTGAATGATTGTCTAAAACTGTTTTAACTTCTTGTGCTAAAAATCCGTGTTTATTTGTGTTTTCGACATCATGTAGTCTAGTTTCTTGACCTTCTTCATAGCCTGGTAAATTAGTTGGTACATCTTTCTTTTTCTTCCAATCAAATGTAATTGGTCGTAAGTCATTTATAAATGATAATCCTGCTGTTGATGTTTGTATATTTTCTTTTAATCTTTGATCAGAACTTGAAGACCAGTTTGTGCTTCCTATTGCAACTGCTGTCCAAGAAGAAGTACCATGACCTATTGTTACCCATGTACTACCCCTACCTCTACATTGATATCCTAAATTTACAGTTCCATAAGAATTATATTCATCTGATCTAGCATCATGCCCAACATTTGTATTGTTATAAGCAGTAGTCCATTGGTAGCCTGCATTGTTTCCTATGGCTATATTTTTACTGCCTGTGCATGAAGTATAACTTGCATCTGAACCAATAATAATACAGTCAGAGCCAGTGCTATTACCCCTACCGCCACGATAACCTATTGCAATATTTCTTGAACCAGTTGTAGTTCGTATGCCTGCTTGATCGCCAAAGAAACAGTTTTCATCTCCAGTTGTAACAGCAGTTCCTGCGCTAGAGCCTATTGCTGTGTTTGAATACCCAGTATTTTGCGCTGTTAAAGCCGAAGCACCTATCGCAGTATTAGTAGAACCTGTTGTTTCAGCACCTAAAGCCCCGCTTCCTAAAGCTGTGTTGTTTATACCTGAAGTTATATTTCTTGCAGAAGCATTACCCACAAAAGTATTGTAATAGCCAGTATATGCTGAACCACTGTCAAGGCAGTAGTTTCCTATAGCAATCGTATCGTAACCAGTAGTTCCTTTATCAAATGCTTGATATCCTATTGCGATATTAGATGCACCTGATGTAATTCCTTTACCTGCTTGATACCCAATAGCTGTATTAGTTCCATTTGTATGAACGTCTGTTAAGGCTTTATATCCAATAGCAATTTGACCACTTTCAGAAGTAGCTGCAAGAAGTGCTTCATGCCCAATACCTATATTATTGCCTCCTGTAGTTATTGCTCCAAGTGCAGATTCTCCAACTGCTACATTGTTACTTCCAGAAGTAATAGCATCACCTGCTCCATAGCCAAGTGCATTATTACCATCTCCTGTAACTGCACCTGCCATAGCACTTCTACCTACTGCTGTATTTCTAGCTCCTGAAGTTAATCCTTTTAGGGATACATAACCAACCCCTGTATTATTATCGCCAGTTGCATTTTTTAGTGATTCTCTACCAATACCAACTGAATAACTTGTTGTTGTACCTACACTTCCTGCTTCTTCTCCAATAAATACATTGCGAACACCTGTTGTTAAAGCATTTGCTGCAGAGAATCCGACTGCGACATTATCATCCCCTGTCGTTAAAGCTGTTAAAGCAGCATAACCAACCGATGTATTATTTGCAGCTGTAGTACCACCACCTGCTGATGTTCCAACTGCGGTATTATATGAGCCTGTTGTTAATGCACCTAAAGCTCCTCCTCCTAGACCTGTGTTATTTGAACCTGTAGTAGCAGCACCCATAGCAGATTTACCAACAGAAGTATTACTAGCACCTGTAGTATTAGCATCTAAAGACTTATAACCAACAGAAGTATTATCAGCTCCTGTAGTATTAGCTGTTAATGCATCATAACCAATAGCAGTATTATTTGAAGCTGTTGTAGCTTCTGTTAGGGCTGAATACCCTATTGCTACATTATTTGCGCCAGTTGTAGTTGCATCTAAAGCATAAGAACCTACTGAAACATTGTTGCCCCCTGAAGTAAGTTCTCTACCTGCTCTATATCCAACGGAAACATTATATCCGCCTCCTGCTCCATTTTGTTGTGCTTGGTAACCAAGAGCAGTATTACCGTGTGTAGTTGTAATACTTGCTAAAGTATCTTTACCATATGCAACATTATTTGCTCCCGTTGTTAATGCTAGTAAAGATCCGAACCCCATTGCTGTGTTTCTATCTCCTTCTGTGAGTGCGGCAAAGACATCAACACCTACACCAGTATTATGATCTGCTGCATTTATTGTGCCTGTTGAATCATCACCAATCATTATTGAACCAGTACCGAAAGTTTTGTGTGTTGGTCCAGCCGAAACACTAGCAAAACTTAAAGTTCCGCTACCGTTTGTGCTAAGAACTTGACCACTAGAACCATCAGATACATTTAATTGATCAATCCCGATTTGGTTATCGTCTATATGTTGTGTAAGTACAGCATTATTTGCTATATGTATTGTTGCTACAGAACCAGTTGCAATTTCACTTGCTGCAACTTGATTAGCTGCGATCTGTGTACTTGTTACTGAGTTTCCTGCAAGTTCTACTGCGGAGACTGAATTTACTGCAAGTTTTGCATTTGTTACTTGGTCGTCTCCAATATGTATTGTATCAATCGAACCAGTAACTAACTCACTTGAATCTACTGAGTTGGCGGCAATCTCTGCTGAGCCAACTGCATTCGCTGCAATGGAAGTAGCTGTTACTGCATTTGCTCCTACGTCAGTAAGAGTTGTAATTTGATTTATAACTACTTCAATATTACCTGTTCCACTTGGTGGAGCTTCTGAGAAAGTAAGTGTTGTACCACTTACAGCATATGTTCCTTTTGGCTGATATACACCGCCAACATATACTTGCGTATTTTCTTCTTTTATCGGGTCTAGCGAGAGTGTAAATGCTGTTGTAGAAGCATTACCATTAAATGTGTCAACTGTTGAAGCTTTCCCCATTACAACACCACCAATTGTGTATGCTATAACTTTTGTGCTATTTGCTGGTGCAGTATCAAATGTAAGAGTTGTACTACTTACATTAAATGAATCTGCATTTTGGTATACACCGTCTATAAATACGATTAAGTCTGTGTCTGATCCTGGTGCTTTTGAAAGTGTAAATGCTGTTGTAGAGCCATCTCCATTAAATGAGTTATGATTAAATGCTCCACCTGTAGTTAAGTTTGCTAGATTATTTACTTCTACGCTTGTTCCGTTTGGTGGTGCGGCACTAAATGTTACTGTTGAGCCAGATGTTGAATAAGCTCCTTTTTCTTGATAAACACCATCTATAAATACCCAAGTTAAAGCTTCATTTGTTATTGTTGTTCCAGTATCAAAAGCCGTTGTTGATCCATTTCCAGAGCCTTCATAAACAGCAACAGTTTGATTTAAACCTATGCCGCCAGAACCTCCTCCACCAGAGATTGTCTGATTTGATACACCTGTAATTCTTCCTTGTGCATCTACTGTAATTTGTGGTGAAACAGTTGTAGAACCGTATGTTCCCGCTGTTACTGCTGTGTCTGCAAGTTTTGCTGCCGATACAGCGTCATCTGCTAGTTTTGCTGTTGTTATTGCTCCATCTGCTATTGTTGCAGTTCCGCTTGAAGCTGAAGTTATACGACCATCTGCATCAACTGTTATGTCCGTATTTGTGTAAGCACCTGCTGTTACTGCAGTGGCTGCAAGCTCACTTGCTCCAACTGCTCCAGTTGCTATGTGTGTTGCGGTTACAGCATTTGCTGATATTCCTGTTGTTCCTGTAATTGTAATAGTATCAGAACTAGCGTTTGTTGTAAGTGTAATTCCTGTTCCGCCTACAAGTGTTAATGTATCTGTTGAAGAATCTGCAACTACGCTGCTCTGTCCTGATATAGCAATAGTCTTAAAACTATCTGAGGCACTTCCGCCACCTGAAATAGTAGAAAAAGATAATGCACCACTACCATCAGTAATAAGTGCTTGACCGCTTGAACCATCAGTTACATTTAGTTGGTCAATACCTATTTGATTATCATCTATATGTCGAGTAAGAATACTATTTGATGCAATCTTTGTTCCGTCAATAGCGTTATCTGCAACATTAGCTGTAGCAATAGTATTTGCTGCTATTTGTGTTGTTGTAATTGTTGCATCAGCTATTTGGTCTGCTGTGACTTGATTATCGTCTATATGTCTAGTAAGAATACTATTTTGTGCAATCTTAGTGCCGTCAACAGCATTATCAGCGATATTTCCAGTTGCAATAGTATTTGCAGCTATTTGTGTTGTAGTAACTGTAGCATCTGCTATTTGGTCTGCTGTGACTTGATTATCGTCTATATGACGAGTAAGAATACTATTCTGTGCTATCTTTGTTCCATCTACTGCATTATCTGCTATATTTCCTGTTGCAATAGTGTTCTCTGCTATCTGATCTGTTGTTACTTGGTTATCGTCTATATGCTTAGTAAGAATACTATTTTGTGCAATCTTCGCTGAAGTTACTGCATTCGTTGCTATTTGAGCTGTTCCTACTTTGCCATCTGCTATTGCGTCTGAAACAGAGTAAGATGCTGAACCCATGTATCCATGACTGGAGCATTGATAGTATAAAACTTGAGGAGTGGATGTGCTGACAGCTATTTGAGTATATGCTCCAGAAGTACCTGGAGTACCATTTGTTGTAACACTTGTTGTGTATGCAGTTGTTTTATCTTCTTCTAAATAAAACCGTAGAGGATGTCCACTATTACTTGAATCTGCTTGATCAAATTTATATGTGTTTCCTGGTACAAGAAGTAAGAAAGGACTTTCTAAACCATCAATACTATAACCACTAGAACTACCTGTGCCGTTTTGCGGATGAGCGGCAGTCTTAGTAATAACTTTTACTTCATAAGTTTGTGTACCAAAGGCACTAATCCCCTGAGGGGCATATGTTAGTATTGAGTCTCCGCTTGCATTACCATCGACGTGTTTTCTTAAGAAAAACTTTCCGTCTTTAGTATTAATACCCATTTCTCCTAACGATAAGTTAGAAGTTGTAGGATTTGCACCAGCGGTATTTGAACGCTTTAATTGTATTGTAGCCATATTTATGGTTGTCCTGTCTTACTCTATATAGAGATTCCTTAGAATGTTCCTCCGTCAATGGAATTTGTCCATTCTACGTCGTTTCCAGAGGAGTTTAATTGTAATAAATAATTTGCACCACCTGAAGAAGCTGCTAATCGTTTGTATCCGCCATCTGAGGCTTTACCGATTACCAAGTCACCAAGTGCTGTTGTGGTGATATCACCTTTTAATTTGATTTCATCTGCAGTTACAGATAAAGTTACTGCGTCTGGAACTACATTAATTGTGTTACCAGATTTAGTTAAACCATTCCCTGCTGTTATTTGACCAGCACCTGAGAATTGTGTAAATGTTAAGTTTGTTGTATTTAGTGTAATTACATTATTTGTTGTAAGTACGTAACCTTGATCTCCATTAGCAGTACCTTCTTCTACCCATACAAACATACCTGAAGTAACTTCTGCACTTGCATTTGCATCAGTTGAACGAGCAGGTGTGCCACCTGAGGCAACCGCTACATAGATACCATTTTCAGAAGCAGTCGTTTGGTTTTTAAGAAGAACCCTATCGCCAGCTACAAGAGTAACTCCATCAATTGCATCACCAGCTTCTAGTCCTGAAGAACCCGCTGTTAATGAAACGTTTGCTGTTGAAGCTACATGCACTGAATCTTTAATATCAAGTGCTTGTTTTACTGCATCAACATATCCTTTTGTTACAAGAGTAAGTGCATTTTGTCCACTTCTATCGTCATAGCCTGAAGGAACTTTAACTGTACCTGTGCCATTTGGAGATAGTGTTATATCTCCGTTTGAGTTTGTGCTAGAAATTGTATTTGCATTGATGTTGATATTGTCGACATCTAAGTCTCCAGTAATATCTGTTGCAGCTGTAACTGCAAATGTTGTGCCATCAAATGTAAAGTTGGCGTCGTCTTCAATTTCACCTGAAGCGCCTGCAATAACAATTCTATTATTTGTTAAGTCTGATACTTTTAAAGTAGAGGCTGTTGTTGAGCCAACACCAAGTGAGCCACTGATATCTGCATTACCGTTAATATCAATAGTAGTTGCTGTAATGTCAACTTCTGTGTCTGCTGCGATTGCTAATGTGCCGTCTGAAGGAGAGGATACGCTTAGTGCGGAATCTCTGAATCGTAAAGCCATTGAGCTGTTGAGCATTAAAGCTGTGTCAGCAACGTGGGTTAAGGTTACATCATTATCAGCACCAAATCCTAAGACTGCTGAGTCGCTGTCAAGTTTAAGATCGTTACTAATATTTACTGATGTTGAAGCATTGATGTCAACAATCGGTGATGTAATTTCAATTTCTGTATCCGCATCTACATCTAATTGTCCGTCTGTGCTAGAGTTAATGCCGATTGCAGAATCTCTAAATTGTAGTGCCATAGCTGAATTAAGGCGTAAAGCTGCGTCAGCAACATGTGTAAGTGTTACATCATCGTCAACACCAAAAGCAAGTACTTGCCCATCAGAGTTTAGAGAGACTGTCGGAGCAGTAATTTCTACTTCAACGTCTGCATTGATATCTAATTGACCATTTGCTGAGGAGTTTATGTTAAGTGCAGAATCTCTGAACTGTATTGCCATAGCTGCATTAAGTAATAACGCAGTATCTGCAACGTGTGTAAGTGTTACATCTCCATCTGCTCCAAAAGATACTACTTGTCCATCAGTATCAAATTGTACTGTTGGTGCTGTAATTTCTAATAATGTATCTGCATTGATGTCTAGTTGACCGTCTGCAGATGAACCGATAGTTAGTCCAGAATCTCTGAATTGGAAAATATTGTCGCTATTTAGAAGTAAACCAGTATCGGCAACATGAGTTAAGTTAACTTCTGAATCTGCTCCAAAGTTTAAGACTGCTGCATCTGAAAGTAAAGATACATCGTCTGCGAATGTAGTGTCTTGTCCGACTACTATCTTTTCGCTGGAATTTGTTGTTACGAATTTTAAGTAAGAAGTTGTGCCTTCTTTAATATCAAGAGAAGCTGCGTTGTTGTCAATAATTGACATTACGTTTGCTTGTGCATCTAAATCTATTGTGCCGCCATGAGTAATAATTAAATTACCTGTAGGAGCAATAGTAAGAGTACCACTTGATGTAGAAATAGTGTTACTAGAACCAGTAACTACAATGTTACCACTTAGTAATTCGTTTATCTTTTTATTGGAGTCAACAATTAATGCTGAACTCGCTGTGTTCGTACCATGTACATGGTCGAGCATATCGGTAAAATATTTACCACCGATTATTAGATTACTGCCATCGGCAGGATTACCTACAAATAATCTGGAACCAGCACCACCTTGTGCGCCCGCTCCACCTGTATAAGCTAACTCACCAGCAGTAAGGCTGCCTGGAGCCGAAGTGCCTGTGGATCTTTTTATCTTAATTGTTGTTGCCATTTTATTTTCCTAATGAAGCCTTTTAGAAGCTTCCCGCATCTACTGTTTCCATGTCGCCTGTCGCTTGTGCTAATGGTACGAACTGAAAAACGTTGGATGATGTTTCTCTGTAAACTTTGAGTTGATTGTCATTCAAATCGTAAAAGAAGTCTCCCTCTGATAAATTTGTTGTTGATGCACTTGGTACATCATTACCTCTAAAAAACTGATCTGCTAATTGTTCCAATGCATCTTGTACATTCGTAGCAGTTATAACATTATGAGGTGTAAATGTTAAGTTAGCAGCATTGGTTGATGCATCAGTGGGTGAGATTGCACTCACGCTTACGCTTGTTACATCTTCGACTACTGTAATTGTTGTTGTCATTTAAAATGTACTCCCTTCTAATGTATCCATGTCTCCCTCTGCTTGAAGAAGAATTTGCCACGTTCCGTCTCTATAAACCTTTAACTGATTTGTGTTTGTGTTGTAAAATAAATCACCCTCATCAAGATACGTTTCACTACTTGTTGTAGGGTCTGTGTCTCCTCTTGAAAATTGAGATTCTAATTGTTCTATTGCGTCTTGTACATTTGCTACTGATATTGTATTGTGTGTTTCATTGACTACATCACCTGCTATAAATGCACGAAAATATTGTTCTACTTGTATTGTTTGTGAAGTTGTCGTAATGTTTGCAATTACATCATTGAGCGCGCTCTCCGTAATAGAAATTGTAGGATGAGCTGCAATAACATCTGTTCTTGCAAGTCTATTTTGCCCTATACGGCTCATCTTGTTACTTCACCAGCGACAGTAGCTGTTCCTTGTATAAGTCTTTGAGAGGTGGTACTTGTATATAACTCTAAGTCATAGTAATACTGTCCAACATCTATATCGTCTGTTAGTGTATTTGCAAGTGCCATAGTCAGTATTCCACTACTAGCATTTGATATTGTACAAGTGAACGTAGCTGTAAGAGTACTAGAATCGATTGTGGGGCGCATCTGTGCGCGTGCACTAAAGCCTGTAAGGTTTTTTGCGGAGCCATCTTCCTGTACAGTAAGCTGTAGCGAGAAATCTGATCCCTGATCGATTTTTATGTTGTAATTACCAGCACTCATGGTTATTTCTTATACCTCCAATGAATTAATTATACCAAAAAATAACACCTGATGTCAAGGATTATTTTTGGAATGTGAAATCGTTACCCTTTACCCTTTGGGATATTTATCTTTTACTGCTTTTATAGATAAGTACCATTCTCCAGTTTTTGCGGTTTCTCCAAACTTACCAGCATCTATATCTCTCCATAATGCGTCAAGCTGGTCTCCAATATATGGAAAATAATCAATTCTTTTCATAGCATGTGTTTGTTCGCTATATTCTAAATCTATATTCATAGTGTTCTCCTTTTTACGAAAATTTTATAAACTACTTCGAAGTATTTGTCTTTTGTAAATACTACTCTCCATTCTCCTGCTGTCGTTGCTGTAAGAGTAAGAGTCCCGCTTGCATCCATTGTACCAGATATTACTCCACTGATTGCTATTACTGTTCCTTGCGGTACATTTGAAAAAGTAAACTGTTGGTCAATTTCTTTTTCCATAGAATCTAAAGTTATACCTAGTTCAGTTTTTCGAACTACTGCATCTTCTGCATCATTTACATAATAGTGAGAAGTAGGTGTATCATCTACATCTACTACTAAAGTTGATAGTCCTGTTCCTTCTTGTGCTGAAATAGTTGCCGAATCGGCTTGTCCATTTAATACCATTTCAATCTCTTTGTCAGAGTTATAAAAAACTGTATACTGACTCATAAAAATACTCCTTTGTCTGCTCCGTCTGTTATTACATAAGCGTAATAAATATTTACGCCATTAAATTTTGTGTGTGTTGTTGATCCTAGTAGTGTGGATTGCCCTGTTGCTCCACATTCCATACTTGCAATATATAAATAAGTTGTATCTACTTCGGCTTTTAATCCCATTCCAATTTCATTATTAGCATAGTAGGATCCTCCTCCAAAACTAAACTGAAAGTTTTGAAAATTAGAACAAGAATGCCCCATATTGTAAGTACGTACTGATTTTGAACTTGATAAATCTCCTCCATAACTCCATCTTATAAATAAAAGAGGTTTATAGCTTAATCCATGTGATACTCTTACAACATGTGAAGCTGAAGAAGCTCCTGTATAAATAGCTTTAGCCTCATCGTATGTTAAGTCTCATGTAGTGCGGGGGCTAAGTATTCCTTGTCCATATCCAACAACTTTGGGACTTTCAATAGCATTTGAATCAAAACCCATTCCACCAGTAGTACTAGTGCTTGTTACATCAACTCCTGGTCTTGAAACAAATAATCCAAAATTACTACCTCGTTTTCCAACAAGTAATCTTTTTGCCATTAGAATATATCTCCGATTGCTGCAAATTTATAGTCTGATGAAACGTTTGAATTTGTTAGTCCTGAGTTTGTAAAGCTTGCAGGTTTAGTTACTGTAGTACTTGTAGCTCCTCCAGTTGAGGTAGCAAGGGGTACATAGCCTGTACCTTCTGTTTGAAATATAACTAATTTACTGTAATCATTATCTGGAACTGAGATAGTAGGAGTTGCTGAAGCTCCGACTCCAGTTACTGTAGCTGTATCTGCCGTTGTATTTGCACTTGTATTTCCGATAGGTGTAAATTGTAAATATTCATCAATACTTGAATTTGTAGAAAACATTAATTTATCTTCATGTAAACTTGTATCACTTACATCAAATCCTGCTTTTGAGATAAATAATCCAAATTGACTTCCTCTTTTTCCTAATAAAACTCTTTTTGCCATTTTAAAATCCCATATATGTTGAAGTCATATACCCATACCCGCAAGGTATACGAAATACTCCTACTTTTACATTTGTTGGAGGATTGCCTCCCATACGACCTTTGTCTAGTGTATAATACCAACTGCCACTTGTATCTCCATAAATAAATCTACTATTTAATGATTCTCCATTTGCTTTTCTATATTCAAGTCTTTTTGCATATCCTCCTGCTGTGTTTGATGAATAAGTTTGATTTGGAGTATTCGCAGGTGCAAAATATCTTAAATTTGTTCCATGA
>ENA-UZWT01002227-UZWT01002227.1-metagenome-genome-assembly--contig:-Day-1-50m-contig-2227_pt1 | contig 10595 bp, 10 predicted proteins | sample MGYA00260338_ERZ794898 | MGnify/ENA metagenome assembly ERZ794898 | reverse complement strand
TGAGTGCTTGGAAAAAGATCTCTAGCGTTGCGCTGTTCATGATGATTTTAAATGGCCGGCATTTCAGTAATAGAGTACGCCTGCTGTTCCAGCCAAGGAGCGATCTTTTTCATCTGTGCAACTATGTCATTGGTATAAATGGATCGGCATATAGAGGCAATTTTAGCAGGCCAATCGCCTAACTCGTTATTGCGGCATACTAAGGTGAGGTGGCGAGCATTTGCGCCATTGGTTAGAGGCATTACCTGTGAACCTTTGAGCAATTCTGGATACCGAACTAAACAAAGACCAGAGGTTAAAGCCCAGCCTTGGCCTGACTGAACAAAACGTAACAAGGTCTGAGTGCTGTCTAACTCATAAGCTGCGTCGAGTTCGATATTGAGACGGCGCGCTATTAAATCGGTAAGGCTACCTAAACGTGACTGGCGATTATAACGAACAAAGGGCAAATTTTCTGCCAACCATGCTGGGCTAACCTCTTTATGATTGGCGTATTCATCTGGCACAATCATCACAATCGGGTCTCTCAACAAGGCGAAGCGCTGCAATTCAGGGTGTTCTCCAATAGGGTCGCTGGTAATTAACAGGTCCAGGTCACGATTCAGAAGATCTTGAGTTAATGGAGATACCAACCCCGTGCGAAGTGCCAGTTTGGAGGTGAAAGGCTTAACCTGTTGCATAAATTGGACACCAGCAACATCGCAAAATGAATCAATCATGCCAATATTTAAAGGAAGGTTACCTTCCGAGGACGCCCCGCGCACATCTAGCAGCATTCGCTTAGTATCATTGATGAGATTGTCAGCGTAGCCTTTTAGGACTTGTCCGCTAGGTGTCAACTTGATGGGGCGAGAACGTGTTAAGACCAACTGCGTTCCGGTCTGGGATTCGAGCTGCTTAATTGTTTGAGAGACAGCAGATTGAGTGATTCCAATGCGCTCAGCAGCTTGAGTTAAGCTGTCAGCCTCACCTACAGCTGCAAATACTCGCAGGGCGCTAATTTCGATATTATTACTATTTTTCATCCCGTTAGTTTAGCTTAAAAGTACAGCTAGTGAAGCTATGTTGAACATTGTTTATAGCTAAACAGATTATTTTATTTTTCGGTAATTAATCTATGAAGAGCATTAATACCCACAGGGTAGCCTTTATATTCGGCCATGGCGTCAAGCAAGCAATCCCATAGGAATTCTGTTCCGCTAATGTCGCTTAAGATGTAGAAGCAGGGAATGCTGCCTAAATCATTGCGAATCACCACCGCATTTGTTTTAGCAACTGAGGTCTGGGCGACACTACCTGCACTGAATTTATGGGCACGCAAGTCAACAGCACAAATTTTGGAGAACATCTCGGCGGCCTTCATACCCGTGACAGCTAACCAGCAGTGACTATCTCCACGGGGTAAAACATATGTCTTTTGGTCACAATCTTGATGCTCTATGTCCGCCTTGGTCGACAGATTATTAACATCTTGGTTAAGAGCGAAAATATCACTCAGTATTAGCACCTCCTGTTCAGATAGTTTGGCTGCTAGACCTGCATTATTTTGTTGCACAGCAGTGTTTGGCAATTCGGGAAGTGTGATATTTTGAGACTTCAACCAAGCTAGAGCGCCAGCGCCTTTAAAGCCAATTCTGGGTAAGGTACAAAGATCACAGATAGCTAGAAGTTGCGTCTGCTTGTATTCTTCAAAAATTCTGTCCTCATTACCGTAATACTCTACTAGGAGGTTCTCCCCTATCTTTTTAAATAGGCCATGACTCTGAAGATGGCGCCGGTTGAGTGGGCTGCGTCGAAGAACGGAAGAGGGTTCCAAAATAGCCATACTTAAAGCTCCTGACGCAAAGTTTTGGGATCATAAAAAGGCAGCTCTACGACAGAGGCATGAACAAGAACTCCGCCAGTTGATTTAATAATTATGTCACTTCCAACAGCTGCACTCTCTGGCGGCACATATGCAAGGCCAAGGGCTTTATTCAATGTTGGAGAATAATGACAAGATGTTACTCGTCCCGTCATTTGTTCATTATTTAAAATTAAATGACTTTCTTGTGGTAGCGGAGCATCTGGATCAGTGATTATAAACCCAACCAGACTTCGCAAAGCTGGTTTCTTCTCCAACTCACTGATGGTTCGTCCACCGACAAAGAATGGTTTCTTTTTAGATACGGCCCATCCCATCTGAATCTCATTAGGATTGGACATGGCATCAGTATCTTGACCAATGATAATATGGCCTTTTTCCAAACGCAGAACTCTCTGCGCTTCAATACCAAAGGGCTGTATTTCATTGTCAATTCCAGCGTCAATTAATGCATCCCATAGCGCCTCCCCATATTGTTGAGGCACATGGATTTCGAATCCAAGCTCTCCAACAAAGCCAACTCTTATCAACCGTGCCGGTATATTTGCAACAGAACCACGACGAACACCCATGTAAGGGAAGCTATCTGAGGAGAGGTCGATATCATTACAAATTCTCTCTAACACAAGGCGAGCATTGGGACCGGCAATATTGACGCCGCAGTAAGCAGATGTAGTATTGGTGATATCAACATCGAGCCGCCATTGGGCATTCCACTTAAGCATGCTCTGATATACGCGATCTACGCCACCTGTGGTAGCGGTGACATAAAAATGATTATCACTGAATCTACAGGCCACACCATCGTCAATGACCACACCAGCCTCATTGGTTAGTAATGCGTAGCGAGCTCTTCCCACTGGTTGTTTGACAAAGCCAAAGGTGTAAAACCGATTTAAAAACTCGCCGGCATCAGAACCCCGCACCTCAAGCCCACCAAGAGTTGATACATCTACTATTCCTACATTATTTCGCACATTAGTTACTTCAGCGTTGATACAAGCCTGTTCATCAAGATTTTCTCGTCTGTAGAAGGCGGGGCGATACCAAGCGCCTGCTTGAAGCATTTCAGCTCCGGCTTCAACATGCCGATAATGCATATTACTGCGTCGAGCGGGATAAAAACTTCGACCTGCACTGTGACCTAGTTGTTCAGCAGAAAAGGGTGGTCTGGCGGTAGTAACACCAGTATCGGCAACGGTGCGATTTGTTGCTGCCGCAACGATTCGGGCAGCAGCGAGAGCAGAGTGCCGACCTTGGGAAGGGCCCATGCCACAGGTCGAATAGCGCTTTACTAGTTGGATATGTTCATACCCATCGCCGGTAGCGTTAATAATATCCGCTATGGTGAGATCTTCATCGTAGTCGACAAATTCTTTGCCTTTTGGATGAGGAAAAATTGGCCATGGATGGTTGGGGCTAATATTGTCTCGAGCGATGGGCTCCACGATTAGTTTTTCACTTAGACCCAGCGCATTTGTGGCAATTGCTGCGGCTCTGGAGGCTTCTGAGCGCACTGCATCAATTTGCCATAAACTAGTAACTGATCCTGCTAAGTGCAAAGTGTCTGGGCAGTTGCTCAGTGTAAACATTGCCGATTTATCATCATAACTCAGCTGCCCACCAGCCTGACAAACGAGCTGATAAGCCGGAGTGTAGCCTACGGACATGCACAGTAAATTACATTGAATGACTTGACCAATATCGGCACAAATACCTTGATCGACGATTTTGCGCACTTCTACACTAGTAACATTGACGGCACCTTTGTTATGAGCGGCATATACCGCGAAACCAGTTTTTACTGGGATACCCATAGAAATAGCTTCTTCTGCGATATCGTCATAGATCGGAGTGTCACGCAGATCAACAATAGCTTGAACCTTTATACCCGCATCATGCAAGTCAAGCGCAGTCCCATAACCGTCGTTGTTGCCCGTTAAAATAACAGCTTCTGTTCCGGGTTTTATGCCGTAGAGATGAATCATCCGCTGTGCCGCGCTGCTCATGACAATTCCGGGTAAATCGTTATTATGAAATAGGGCTGGTTGTTCTAAAGCGCCAGTGCATAAAATAGTTTGAGAAGCTCTGATTTTGTATAAACGGTTTCCAGAAATAACAGGTAACCAATTATCGGCAAACCACCCGTTGCAAACAGCGTTAGTCATCACTGTGATATTAGAGTTAGCTTGAATCCTGGTGACCAGTTCTTCTCGAATTTGTTGACTGAGTACTCCCTTCGTATCCAGCCGAGCGTAGTTTAGAGAGCCGCCGAGTATTGGATTTTCATCGACTAACAAAACCTCACAATTACCAATACCCGCATCAATCGCAGCTTGCATACCCGCGGGACCGCCACCGACAACTACCACATCATAAAATTTGTATTGCTTATCGTAATAGTCAGGTTTTAACTGTTGATCAATAACACCAAGGCCGGCCTTTTTTCTGATAAGTGGCGCCCACTTTTCCCACATACCTCGGGGTTTAAAAAAGGCCTTGTAGTAGAAACCGACAGGTAGGAATCTTGAAAACAGACCAAGTAGAGCGCCACGATCGTTTTCCAAGCTACCTGAGTAATTCTGTCCGGTAACTTTCATTCCTTCTTTAATGAGTTCTCTATCTGCTAGTGCATTGGGGTCTGAAGGCAACTGAACCATGGTATTCGCATCTTGTCCTGCCATGGTTAAAACACCACGTGGACGATGGTACTTAAATGAACGACTGAGCAGCCAGCGTCTGTCAGCTAATAGAGCACTAGCGATAGTGTCACCAGAATACCCTGAGATTGGCTCACCCTCGAATTGGAACTGGAGCGGTTTGTCGCGATCAATCAGCGAGCCGTAAGGTGCGGGTAAACGTGCTTTCATGAGTCGTTCCCAGGAGCTAGTGCTTCAAATTCAACGCGATGCTGATATATCTCATCAGCTTTAAAGGTTCGTATAATTTCGTCGGTGATAGTATTTCGTTCAGCTAAAAACCAAAAAGAACTTGCGGTATGGCACCACCATTCGGTGACTATCCCAGCGGCATTGTCATGGAAGAAGACATGCTCAGCCCAATCTCGAGTAGAGCTGGCGCGATGATCTGGCATTGGGTGATATTCACCGCCGTAGGTAAATTCTGAAATATTTCGCAGGCCATTGAGAGGACAGAGAAGGAGTTTCATCGTTTGACCTCTAGTGGCTCGCGGCGGTAGCGCCGGCTTCGTTAATTTGCTCAAACCGATAGAACCGCTCTAGTTCAAAGGGTTTGATTAGATCAGGCACTTTTTTAGTCGCTACTAATTCAGCCATAGTGACTCCGCAAATGGGAGTAGCTTTGAAACCCCAAGTACCCCAACCAGCATCAAGATAATAGTTTTCGACAGGACTGAGCCCCATAATGGGGCTATAGTCGGGTGTCATATCCGTGGTACCTGCCCACTGTCTTAAAAGTCTTGCCTGAGCTAAAAATGGGAATAATTCGAGGGCTGCTGCTGATAGCGACTCTCGCTGGTCTAGAGTGGCCCGAGTATTGTAAAGGGGATAGGGGTCTGAACCTCCACCAATAACAAACTCTCCTCGAGATGTTTGGTGAACATACACATGTACTTGCGGCGAGCTTACATGGGGCGTGAGTATCGGTTTGTATGGTTGGGTTACCATCGCTTGCAAGGGATAACAGTGTATGGGCAGCGGTATGCCTGCTTTTTTGGCAACTATTGAGCTTGCCCCAGCGACGGCCTGCACTACGGAGCCACACTCCACGCGGCCACGGTTAGTTTTGACTGCTGTGACACGACCGTTGGTGATCTCTATATCTTCGACTTCAGTTAGCTGGTGTAACTCGACGCCTCGATCACAGGCTCCTTTTGCATAGCCCCATGCTACAGCGTCATGTCGAGCTGTGGCGCCATCGGCATGCCAGAGACCACCCATAATAGGAAACCGACTATCTTCTGACATATTGAGGTTAGGTACTAAATCTGCAATGGTTTGGCGGTCAACTAATTCCGATCTCACGCCCAAATGCTGATTGACCTCTGCTCTCCAGCGAAAACTCCGGATCGCTGCATCACTATGTGCTAGTGTCAGTTGACCCCTGTTCTCCATCATCACATTGTAATTAAATTCATTACTCAGATTGTTATACAGTTTGACTGACGCACTGTAGAACTTCACCCCAGCTTCAGTGAGATAGTTAGACCGAATAACCGCGGTATTGCGAGCAGTGTTACCACCGCCTAGATAGTTTTTTTCAAGGATGGCAACGTTGGTAATACCATGATATTTAGCAAGATTATAAGCAATCGCTGCACCATGACCGCCACCTCCAATAATGACAACGTCATAGTGTTTCTTTAGCTCTGTGGCGGGAGTAAAGTGATGCTTGGCTGGATATTTACTATTCAGTCCGTACTTTAATAATCCAAAAGGCATTGTGTTACTCCCCGCGAGTAAAAAGTAGATTCAACTACCTAGAAATACCACTGTTTTATTACCATCTAAGAACACGCGTCTTTCAATATGGTATTTTACTGCTTTAGCCAAAGCCATACACTCATTATCACGTCCTACACCCACCAGTTGGTCTGGCCCATAATTATGGTCAACTCGAGTTAATATCTGCTCAATGATTGGTCCTTCATCGAGATCAGAGGTGACGTAGTGAGCCGTAGCACCAATCACTTTCACTCCACGATCAAAGGCCTGATGATATGGTTTAGCACCCTTAAACCCAGGTAAAAATGAGTGATGAATATTGATACAGCGACCCGCTAGTTGTTCAGTTAAATCATTCGATAGTATCTGCATATAACGAGCTAGAACGATTAGCTCAGAGTCAGTGTCATCAATAATCTCTAGCAAACGTTGCTCTTGTTGTGACTTGGTCTTTGCGGTAACTGGTAAGTGAATAAAGCGTATGCCTTCTCGTTCAACCATTGGTCGCAGGTCTTGATGATTGGAGACGACCGCAGTAATTTCCATATTCATCTCACCTTTTCGTTTTCGATAAAGAAGATCATCAAGGCAGTGGTCATACTTGGATACGAGAATAATCGTTTTTACTGCTAACGAGGGCTTATGGAATTTCCACTCCATGCCAAAATCTTGGGCAATGGTAGAAAACTCTTCGGTAATCACATCAATGTTAGGAGACTTGCTCTGACGTCGAAACACAGCGCGCATGAAAAATTTACTAGTTGACTCATCATCAAATTGCTCGAGGGCGCAAATATAGCAATCTCTTTCGGCCAGAAAACTAGTGACTGCAGCAACCACACCAGTGCCGGCCCGGCAGGTACCATTAAAAATAAAATTGTCGTTGTCGATTCTTAAGTCTGTCATTCTAAATAACCGGTGATAAAAAGGGGTGACCAGTGTAGCCCTTCGAACTTGATAAATCTGTGGAACCTATAGGACACGAATCATGCTATGTGTGGATGAATGGGTCAATGTCAAAGCTGTAGGATAAGTAAGTCTTATATGAATCTTCGAATTCTCTTATGGGTTTAAATCGCGAGTGCTGTGATTTTTACGATTAGCGCTCCGTGATGAGCTTCGCACACTTGAACTCATGATTTTTAACAAGAACGCACGCCTCTAGATTTATCATAAAGTTGTCATTAAACTGCCTACTTTATGCACTTTGTTGTTTAAAATCGTGGTCCCTCAGAGGCTTTAGGAATGACAGTAGAGAATAACCAGGGAGAGGAGTTTGTGGAGTTGATGAGTCAACGCCGCTCCCACCCAAGAGTTGAAGAGCCAGCGCCAAGTGATGATTTGATGCAAGATATCTTTGCGGCGTCTCTGAGAGCGCCAGATCATATGCATTTGCGACCTTGGCGGTTTTTAGTCATCCGCGGAGATGACCGTCAATATCTGGCTGATTTGTTTGTCAAAGACTGTCAAGAGAAGAATTGTGATGCAGACCCAGCGACTCTTGAGGGCGCAAAAAAGAAAGCCTATCGCGCTCCTCTTATTATAGTTGGAATTACAAGCTATAAATCTCATGATAAGGTCCCTGAGATAGAGCAGGCGCTTGCTACGGGGGGTGTACTCAATAATATTGGTATGGCTATTTATGCCCACGGGTTTGGCTCGGTGTGGCGCACAGGAGGCTACGCCTCTTCATCGGTCGTAAAGGAAGGTTTAGGAGTGGCCTCGACTGAAGAAATCGTTGGGTACCTCTATATTGGCACACCAGCGAATGCCAATAGACCACTTAAACCCATCGAGACTTCTGATTTTATTATGGCTTGGCCGAATAAAATATAAATCCAATGAGCCCCTCGATCGAGTAGAAAGAAACTATTAAGTTATTTTTTGTTAGTGTTAAGGATTACAGAATGAGTATTGATCACAGCCAAGAGCTTCAAAATGGAACTTCGCCATCAAACAAAATTATGGTGTTATTTGGCTCGGAAACAGGAACAGCAGAAGAATACGCTTTTGATTTAGGCAATGCACTACAAGCCGAAGGCTATGCGTGTGAGGTGTCTGATTTGGATGACTATGAAGCCTCTGCATTGCTCACAGAGCATTTAGCTATTATTGTCTCTAGCACCTATGGTAACGGCGAAGCTCCGTACAACGCTGAAGATTTGTACAATTGGCTAGAAACTCAGGAACCTGATCTCAGTTCATTATCTTTTGCTGTATGTGCTCTTGGGGATTCGGGATATCCCTCTTTTGCCCAAGCAGGCAAAGATTTTGATCGACTCTTGGGAGAAAACGGGGCCAATCGAATCTTAGAAAGAACTGAACTGGATGCCTCTTTTGATGAGCAAGTCGAGCCATTTATTGAAAAGGTCCAAGCCTGGTTGGTGCTCCACGGGCAATGCTACAAGAAGACAGTGAATCTCAATCCAGTTTGAACGGAACTTTACTAGCGTCAACTTTTAGGAATTACCGGTATTTTGCTGAATAACTCCGAAATTTAGTTAAAATAGGCCCTCCGGAATCTGCCTAAAGGTGATGATGAGAATTTTTCTCTTAATAACGCTTTCCATGCTTGGTAGCTGTGCGACCTATCAGCCGACTCAAATTAATGATGTGTGCAAAATATTTTGGGGAGAGACAGACTGGTATGAGGATGCCCGAGACGTCAAGAAACGCTGGGGGGTGTCTATTTCAGTCATGATGGCGATCATGAGACAAGAATCTTCATTCAGACCTAATGTTAGGCCTGAGCGGCCCAAATTTCTGTTCATTCCATTGCCACGTAAGTCTTCCGCCTACGGATATGCGCAAGCTCAGGATCCCGCGTGGGAGGATTATCGAAAGGCGACTGGAAACTGGAGTCATGATCGAGATGACTTTGGTGATGCCATTAACTTTATTGGCTGGTATGTGGATAAGAGTCACCGACGATTAGGTATTTCCAAAGCCGACCCTTACAGGCAGTACCTTGCCTACCATGAGGGTTGGGGTGGATACTCTAGGGGATCCTTCACTAAAAAGCCGCAACTACTTAAGGTCGCAAGTAATGTTAGAAAGCAAACCCTTCGATACAATGCTCAGCTAAAAAAGTGCCGGCCCGCACTGGATAAATCAGTTAAAGGCTGGTTTTTCTGATGCCTGCACTTTTCATAATAAAGTCGAATATAAATCTAATCCGCGCTTCAAGCTAACACGGAATCTAAAGACAAGTGCAATCAAAACAACTACACCAGGGAGTAGGATGGGTCACTGTAGGCTAGTTATACACCTCAACAAATAGGAAAAGCCTCAATGTTCGCATCTATATCACCAGGTTGACTCGAGACGTGATTTGGCCGCATTGTACTGAGCTTCAATCTTATCCACCAACTCCTGAGCACTCAGCACAGCCTTCACAGCGCCAATGCCCTGACCACATCCCCAAATGTCTTTCCATGCTTTGGCATCGGAATTACCGCCTGACCCAAAATTCATTTTAGACGGATCACTTTCAGGTAAATTATCTGGATCCATGCCCGCCGCTATAATGGAAGGCTTTAAATAGTTTCCGTGCACACCGGTAAACAAGTTACTTAGCACAATATCATCTGCACTGCTATCCACTAAAGACTGTTTGTAGGGTTGTTCGGCGTTGGCCTCTTTAGTTGCTATGAATGCCGACCCGATATATGCGAGATCAGCTCCCATTGCTTGAGCCGCAAGCACTGCATCACCATTAGCGATCGAGCCAGAGAGCAAGAGAGGTCCATCAAACCATTCGCGCAATTCTTGAACAAGAGCGAAAGGGGAGAGAGCTCCAGCGTGGCCTCCAGCTCCAGCAGCCACCGCAATCAATCCGTCGGCCCCTTTTTCGATAGCTTTTCTCGCAAAACGATCATTAATAATGTCATGCAGCACGATGCCGCCATAAGAATGCACAGACTCGTTAACAAATTCTTTGGCACCCAGTGAAGTTATAACGATTGGGACTTTCCACTTTACACACATTTCCATGTCATGCTGCAGTCTGTCATTTGATCCGTGCACAATTTGATTCACAGCAAACGGAGCTGAGGGGCTTTCAGGATTCGCAGCGTCATATTCGGCTAGCTCCGTAGTAATCTTTTCCAGCCACCGATCGAGTTCTTCTGCTGGGCGCGCATTTAATGCAGGGAAGGACCCGACAATACCGGCTTTGCATTGAGCAATCACTAAGTCAGGGTTTGAAATAATAAAAAGTGGGGCTGCGATAATGGGTAACTTTAATCGCTCGGAAAGTATTGGGGGCAATGCCATCGTTAATTCCTGTTTAATTAGTCAGCGGAAGA
>ENA-UZWT01006740-UZWT01006740.1-metagenome-genome-assembly--contig:-Day-1-50m-contig-6740_pt1 | contig 10648 bp, 13 predicted proteins | sample MGYA00260338_ERZ794898 | MGnify/ENA metagenome assembly ERZ794898 | reverse complement strand
AAGAATGATGATCCAGGAAGAGCTAAAAGTTTCTGGGCTAGACACCAATGTGATCAAAAGAAAAAGATGGATCCAAATAAAGCTGGTTTTTGGAGCTGTTATGGCCCGAGTCTTTTTGGAAAGCAATTAGGATTAAAATCAACAAACCCATGGTAAACAACGAGAGAGATATGGATAAAGATAATGCATGGGTAAATGATCCAGATGTTCAAGATTTCTTAGAAAGAGCAGATGAACAGGGCCCATGGCCAGAAGAATATGATAAAGTACATACAGTTGGTGGCCTAACTAATGACCCAAAGGGTGGCTTTATGAAATTCCAAAAGAAGCAAGATTATTTGAAAGGCAACCTGGATTAAAATCAACAGCCATATGATAAACAGCGGGAGAGAATGGGATTGGATGGACAATAACAATAATACAGATCCTAATAAAATTTTTATAGGAGATGCTGAAATATATAATAATATCATGAAGAAATTTATATGTACTGCAATTTACGCACTAACTTTTAAAAGAGTATGCTTAGGTTGGTGTGATAAAAAACAAAAAAGATAATGAAATATTTTAAAACCCACGCCCATTTTATAAACGAGGCAAGAAGAGGAACAATACATAGTGCTGCTAAAAAGGCAAGCTATCCTGTAACATTGGTGGCTACAGAAAAAGGTAAGGTGGTAGATCAAAAATTAGTTGGGACCCCTATGATAGTTCCTGCTGCTTTTAATGAAATGCAAAAAGAATTTCCTAATGCTAAGATAAGTGTTGAATCTAAAACTGGAGAAACTGTATTTATAGAATCAGTAATTAATGAATTTGGCCCAATGGCTGGTTCTGGTAATAGAAATTATAGTACTAATGATCTCATAGATAGAATTGGAGACCTTGACGATATTTTAACGTCTGATAGAAAAGCAGAAAGAGAATGGGAAGAAATGTCTCAGAATTATTTAGACGGACAAAGAGGATCTGAATATTGGGGAGATTTAGGGGATCAAGAATTACAAGATGCAATTGATGATGCTGAATCTTTAATGAAAAAGTATAGAATTAAAGAATCAGTAAATGAATCTTATAAAGGTAACTTTACCGATTTTAAATATGATTTAGAAATGGCTATAGATAATATGGGTATTTCTCCTAAGGCAATTAAAGCTGTTAAGAAAAAGGGTAAAGGGTATGAAGTAAGGCTATCTTCTTATATGAGTGATAAATCTACATGGGAAAAGATTGGTGATACAATCGGTGCCACGCTTATATCATTTAAACCTGGTAGTATTAATATTGGAATATACGAATCAGTCAATGAAGCTAAATTCTTTAGGTTACCTGCGAAGTTAAATGCAATGTGGGAATTAAAAAACGCAGTTGACTATATTGTTGGTAAGCATGAAAGAGGCGATGATTACAAGCCAGCCGAAATGAAAACTATTGAGGCATTAATTAAGAAAATAAAGGGAACAGTCAAATCATTTACAGATCCTAGGGATGTAAAAGGTACCTTTTACGAATCAGCAGTTACTGAAGGTGGTAAAATAAATCTTAAAGCAGATCACTTATCTTCTTCTGAATATCAAAAGGCAAAAAAACTTAAAGCATTTAATGCTAATGATTGGGTTTGGAATAGTAATACAAGTCTTTATGACAGAGTAGGAGAATCTGTAGTTACCGAGGATGAAAATACTATTGGCGGTTTAAACAAAATGGCAAATACCGATCTTGAAAGAATAGCTGACTATGCTGATATGATTAAAGATAGAATGTCACAAGGCCAAACATTAGATGCTTGGATGTATTCCAAAATTTCAGATTCAGTCAAAAGCCTTAATTCAGTCCATGATACGATGGATGGTAATGATGGAGTTATTGAATCGTTAGATACATTATGTGAAGCAACTGTTGAAATGGATACAATGGATCCAGGTAATAAAGATTTTTTAAAGTTCTTAAAGAAGAATAGGGTTAAGATTATTTCTAAAGAGATGCAAGGTCCAGGTGGAGGTAATCCAGTAATTACAATGCAAGGTAAAAGAAAAGATCTTGAAAATGTATTAGCTGATGAAGAACTTGGATGGGGTGATGCTGATTTAGCAGAATTCATTGAAGAATCATTGAATGAAGCTAAGAAACTAGGACTTGGTGATAAAGGGGTAGATTACAATGATATTGTAGTAGAGATCATTGCAATGGGCAATTATACTAAAATTGCCAAAATGTTTAAGAAAGAAATGAAAAACGATGCAGCTGATTACGGATTTGAAGATACTGCAAAAGGAGATTATTATCTTGCTAAAATCATTGATAATAAACTAAGAGCTCGCAGTTCCTCGAATGAATTTAATAAAGGTGATTTTGCAATTTATCCAGTAGAATATGATATGGCTAATTATTGGGGATTAGATCCAGTAAAAGAATCAGCAGTTACTGAAGCAACTAATACTGATATATTGGACTTAGTAGATAATATTCATAAAGTTATTAAAGATCTAAAGAGTGATAAAAGCAAAGACAAAAATAAAACAGCAGCGCTATATAATGATGCAAAACTATTAATTAATAGACTACATAGCCTAGTTGAGTCTAAATTAGCCAATGAATCTACAATTACTGAAACTAAGGGTAATAAAGCAGTAAGCATGGCACAGAAAAAATTAGATAAAGTAATAAGCGACTTAAAGGCTAACTTGTTAAAATTTAAAGCTGCTAAGACTGATACAGATAAAGAAACTTTTAAATCTGAGGCAAAGAGATTAACTAAATTAAGAAAAGATGCTCATAGCAATTTAGAGCAAGCTATCCAAGACGCATATGCCGATGTTGAATTAGTAGTAATGGAAAATTACGATACTGATAAAAGAAAAGAAATGGCAGAAAAAGGATTAGCATTACCTGATGGTAGCTTTCCAATTAAAAACTTAGAAGATTTAAAAAATGCTATTCAGGCATACGGTAGATCAAAAGATCAGGCGGCTGCTGCTAAGTTTATAGCAAAAAGAGCAAAAGCTTTAGGTGCTGAGGATTTAATTCCAGACACTGAAGATTTTCAAAAATCTTTAAAAGAAGGATTATTTTTAGCTGAAGGTAGAAAGACTACTGACGGTTTAGGAAAGGAAGGTTTAGACATATATTACGATTTAGAAATTAAGACTGGATTTGATAAGGATGATATAATTAGTAACTTTAAAGATATTGATCCAGCAATAAAAGCCCATAAGTTATATAAAAAATTAACAGCTGCGGAAGAAAGAATATTAAGTAGGGCATTAGGTAATATATTGAGAATAAGAATTAACATGGAAAGGTAAAAGATAAATAAAACAAATAAACGGAATTGAAAGATTCCACAAATGCAAAAATAAAATTTTTAAATTATGAAATATACAAAATCTTTAGAATCATTTAAACAATTTAACGAAAACACTGAAGCATCTTTAAACGAAGATAGAGAACAGCAACTTGCAGAATTTAAGGACCTTTTAGCAGAACTTAACAAGAATAAATCAGCTATAGAAAACTCTATTGTAAAACTGAATGATAGAAAAGCTGAAGCTTTGTCGAAGCAAATGATGGACTTACTTAATACCTTATATAAATTATACAGGTAGTTGAAAATAAAATAATAAAATAATTATGAAACACATTAAATTATATAAGCAATTTGTAAACGAAGAATTTGTAAACGAAAAACTTAATAGAAGAGATCTTAAAGAAGTCAAAGAGTATGGATTCGAAGCTTCACTCGAAGGTGATACTATTGAGATAACAGATGAAAATCCATTTGGAGATGATAATACTTACACATTCTATTGGGATGGAGAAAGTGCATGGTGTGAAGCTGAAATGGGTGGTGGTTACTACCACGAACCAGTTACTAGCGCTGAGGAATTATCAGACGCAATGAATGATACAGATAACTGGAAATAAAATAATAAAATAGTCATGAAACATATAAAATTATTCGAAGACTTTGTTAACGAAAAAGAGGATTGTGGATGTAATGAAACAAGTGAAGTCGGTAATGAAACTTTAAGCGAAAAAGAAGAATATTATTCAGGTCATCCTACGGGAGAATACGCCAAAGAGCGTGATTCTAGTCGTAAATGGGAATGGGAAGATAATATTGAAAGAATGAAGAAAATGTGTAATGAACCTAAGTATAGATATGATAGAGATGCTGGGGCTAACATGTTTGCTGACATCCAACGTAAGCACAATAAAAATCTAGAATATATGTGTCCTAGAGAAGCAGCAGATTATCTTAAAATAGCTAAAGCGTTTTTTGCAAAACAAACTGGTAAAGGACAATTAGTTTTTAAACGATTTAAGGGGTAATAATTTATCACTGAGAGGTTAATAGGTAAATTATAAATTCAACATAACCCTAAAATTAAAAGTAATATGAAATATTTTAAAACATACGAAGCATATAGATATGGAGTTAATGGAGTAGGATCCCTTAGGAATTCATTAGCTGCATTAAAAAGACAAAATATTAATGGTCGTTATGTAGATCCTGAAATATTAGCAAAAGCTATACGTAATGAATATGAAGCTATCACTGGTGAGAAATATGAGGATGAGGTTCAGATGTCAATGGATAATACTATTGCTGATATTATTGGTCATTATAAATTAGACGGTCCTGATTTTATGGCTGCGTGGGATAAAGTAGTTAAAGAATCAGTTAATGATGCTTATAATAATCTAGAAAAGATATTCGGTACTGACCAAGAATCAATGGATATGTTTCAAGGCATTGAAGATAATGGCACAGTAAAAGATATGATAGAATTTATTGATGAATTCGGTAATGAAGAAATGTTATCACGTTATGGTATAAAATCAACAGCACAAGTAAAAAAGCTAGCTAAAACTATAATGGGTGAATCGGTTAATGAAGAAAAAGATTTTAAACCTCATATGATGTATGATCCTAAAACAGGAAAGGGCTATAAAGCAGATACATACGAGGATCATGTAAGAATGGATAAGCTGGGTTATGTTCATGAAAAACCAGAAGAAGTTACAGAATCAACGAGCGGTGAACTAATTAAACCGAAGAGAGGTAAGGTTATTAAATTTAATCATAAAAAATACCCTGAGCTTGCAGGAGAATTCTTTGACTTAATTTCAACAGCTTATGCTGCAATCGGAGGCCATGCTAAGATCAAATCACCTGATGATGTATTCTCAGACCCAGAATGGAATTATTGGGAAGGTATGGATATTCATGGCGACCAGGATTTTGATATAGTAATGTTTGGTAAGAAAACTAAATTTGGCGTAAAATATTCTGGGGTTGGGCATGATGGTAGTTCACCAGCAAAGAGAGAATATATTGCTGCTCGTGGTAAAGACCTTAATAAGCTAGGATTTTATATAGAGGTTTCTGGCAGACTTGCAGATATTTTATTAGGGTCATATAATGTACCTGTAGTTAGCGACGAAAAAACAGTCGAAAAAGTATTAGGTAAAAAGGTAGATTGGATTGGTACAAAAGAAGGCACCTTAGGAACAGGGTGGTATTCCAGAAAGCTAGGTGGTAAGATGCATGATAAGATATTACTTGGCAACCCTAAAATTTAAAATAAAACTAAAATAACTGCCTCTAGATTTTTTTTTGTCAACTATTTTGTTTATATTTAAATATAACAAATACAAAAATGAAAATAGCATATTTACACGGTCTCGAATCTACCATTGATCAAAAAGACCCAAAGATTAAATTCTTAAACAAAAGTTTTAATAAAGTTTATTCACCATCTATTAATTATAAAGATGATAATACCTTTAATAAACTATACAAAGATATTAAATCATTAAACCCAGATCTGATAGTAGGATCGTCAATGGGAGGATATGTTTCTTATCTGATTGGGAGTAAATTATCAATACCTGTTTTACTCTTTAACCCCGCGATAGTTGATAGAAAATTTGATCCAGTCGTAGACAATTCAAATTTAAAAAAGACTAAAATCAATATACAGTTCGGTAAGAATGATTCCGTTATTAGCGGAATGGGAGTTAGAAACTATTTTAAGAAGAATGGGATCTCATTTAAACACAAGGGATATAATGGAGGACACAGGGTTCCTGCTGATGTATTTATTAATAGTATTAAAGATGTACTCAATATGAATGAAGTAGATACTAAATTAGAAAAAATTAAAACTAAGATGAAACATATAAAATTATTTGAACAATTCATACCTGAAGCAAAACAATTCGGAGCTAAAGAAATGATAAAAGCATTTAAGAACTCAGATGATTGGGGGGATGCTGCTGATCAAGTTTATATGAAAGGTGGAAATATGGTATTTGTAGACACTTGGTTCTATGGAGAAGGTAAGGCAATGAAACAGTTAGAAGATTCTTGGAAGAAAGGTGGTAGTAATTATGATTATTGGAATAAAGAATACGGGGTTGATTTTAAAATAGTAGATACCTTTTCTGAAGTAAAAGCACAAGGCAGACATAAAAAACTAACAAAGGATGGAATTGTTGGCGTTGTATTAAAGGTTACTCCTGGCACAGTATTTAAATCATCTTAATTAATCCTACCACATATGTTTAAACATTTAAAAGATACAGGGTTTACATATTTCAGTCATTGGGTTGAAGCCATGACTTATTCATTTGTATTGTTTATTCATGCATGGTTACCTGATTGTTACTCAACTTACGTATCTGATAAAATAAAAGAAAGGCTAAAATCAAAACCATGCGATTGTGGTAAATCTGCTGAGGAAATATTAATAGAGCATATAGAGGATCAAACCAAACCCTTTACGGAAGAAGTTTATTCTGCTGATGTTATAATAAGACATTTTAATAAAGATGCACCGGACCACTTATATAAATGGCATGCTGATAATGAAGACCGTTATATTGAATCTTTAAACGAAAACGATTGGTCATTTCAATTTGACAATGAACTCCCTCAATCTATAGTACCAGGTAAAATCATTTACATACCTAAAGGTCTGATTCACCGTTTAATTAAAGGTACTTCAGAATTAAGTATTTCTATTAAATCTTAACTTAAACTTTTTATCTTTTTTAGATATAATTAATATAATAACAAACATTATGGCTTTCAGAAACCTATAAATGTTATTATAATTATTTTATAAACATTAAACTAAATATGGGAGAAATATATCCAGAAGAAGAGAATATTAAAAAGGAGCCAGAAAAAATTAAAAAGGGTAATAGCCTCACAATATTAGATACTTACGGTACTAATCTAAGTAAATTAGCGGCTAATGATAAATTAGATCCAGTTATTGGTAGAGAGGATGAAGTACTTAGAGTAATTCAAATATTAGGTAGGCGTAGAAAGAATAATCCTGTTTTAGTTGGAGAACCTGGTGTAGGTAAAACTGCTATCGTTGAAGGTTTGGCTGCACGTATGATTAAAGGTAATGTTCCTGTTTCTTTACAAGGCAAAATCATATACACCTTAGAATTATCAACTATTGTAGCAGGCACAAAATACAGAGGACAGTTTGAAGAAAGGATGAAAGCTATTGTTGATGAATTAATAGAAAATCCACATGTAATTATTTTTATTGATGAATTACATACTATTATGGGTGCAGGTGGTTCTACTGGATCTTTGGATGCTTCTAATATCATTAAACCTGCATTAGCTCGTGGAGAAATTAGGTGTATTGGTGCAACAACATTTGATGAATTTAGGGAAAGCATTGAATCTGATGGTGCATTAGATAGAAGGTTCCAAAAGGTGGTAATTGAACCGCCATCGCTAGAAGAAACTATTGAAATATTATCTCACCTAAGGCATAAGTATTCTGAATTTCATAATGTAAATTATTCTGATGAAATTATTCAAATGATTGTAAAGGTTGCAGATCAGTATATGATGGATAGGTACTTTCCTGATAAAGCTGTAGATATTTTAGATGAAGTAGGCTCTTATAAACAATTAAAGTATATTAAGATTCCTAAAAAGATAAAATCCTTAGAAGCTAAACTAGTAGAAAAAGAAAAAGAAAAGAAAGTTTTTGTAAAGAACCAACAATACGAAGACGCAGCTGGCTTAAGGGATGCGTGTTTAACTCTTAAGAATAAAATTGATACTGAATATAAATCTTGGAAATCTGAACTCTCTGAGGTTAGAATGGAAATCACAGAAGATGATATACTCCATATAATCTCTAAAGCAACAAATATTCCAGTAGAAAAAATTACTGATAAAGAGCATAAGAACTTATTAGGAATTAATAAGCATTTATCTTCAAGGGTAATTGGGCAAGAAGAAGCTATTGATAAAATATCAATGACTATCCAAAGAAACCGAGTAGGTATTAGAAAAAGAGATAGGACTATGGGTAATTTTATTTTCTTAGGTCCTACCGGTGTTGGTAAAACTCAGTTAGCAAAAGAGCTAAGTTCTTATATGTTTAATTCTAATGAAGATCTTATAAGAGTAGATATGACCGAGTATATGGAGCCACATTCAGTTTCAAAATTAATAGGTTCCCCTCCTGGTTATGTAGGCCATGAGTCTGGTGGCTTTTTAACAGAGCAGGTAAAAAGAAAGCCTCATTCTGTTATATTATTTGATGAAATAGAAAAAGCTCATCCAGAGGTCTTTAATGTACTTCTACAGATGTTAGATGATGGGTATTTAACTGATTCATTAGGTAGGAAAATTGATTTTAGAAATTGTTTAGTTATTTTAACATCTAATACTGGTTCTAGGAAGGTGCAAGAATTTGGGAGCGGTATAGGATTTGGTACAAAAACAGTAGCTGAAGAACAGCAAGTAGAAAAAGATATTATTAATAAAGCGCTAAAGAAAAAGTTTGCACCAGAATTTTTAAATAGGATTGATGAAGTTATTGTTTTTAATTCCTTGACAAAGAATGTGGTAATGTCAATTTTAAATAAAGAATGTAAAGAGCTTGCTGAAAATTTAAAAGATGTTGGTGGTTATGTTTTAAAAATAAATAAAGCCGCAAAAAATATAATTTTAGAACAAGGGTTTGATCCAAAATATGGAGCGAGGCCATTAAGAAGATCTCTGGAAAGATTAATTGAAAACCCGGTTGCTGAAATGATTCTTAAAAAGGAAATTTCTGAAGGAGATATTATAAGCATAACTGCAGTAAAAGGGGAACTTAAAATCTCAAAAGGATAAACATTATTATATCTATAAAATAAAATACAAATGAAAAATCTTATCATTATTATTATTGCCTTACTTTCTATTACTACATCAGCACTTTCACAAGCTCCACAGGGAGCGTTCGAAATGCCTTTAGGTAAATACTTTATATGGGATGGTAACCAATCAGAAGAGCCTGTACGCGCTTTAATAGGCTACCAAGACGATTGGAAATTCCCAGTACAGATACTTGTTAATGTAAATGGTGAGCAGTTGTTATTTAGTAAAACATTTACAGCTATAGAAAAGAAATCTTTTGATGGTGAATTTGGTGCAATCAAACTAGACTTCCAAGGAAATTCTAGCCGAAGCATCCAACTATTAAAGATTAATGCACCTATGAAGAAAGGTTTCAGTAAGATTATACATTACTTTTACATGAGCGAGTTTAATGGTGTCAAAGACTTTAGAATGATCATCAAAGATCAGTATATAATAGACATCATTGATACTGTTACTAAACCAGACAGCAGAATATAATACTAATATATGAAAATTTACAAAAAAAGTAAGATGGAAGAAGAGATAATAAGTATTAGCGACAGAATAGTAGAAGCTATAAATCACACTACTAATGATTATGATGCTAAAGAAATAGTTATTTCTATTATAGAAAAAGCTTTTATTACTAAGTAATTTGATTTAAATGCGTAATTTTTTAAAATTCTTTTTAATTTGGTACAGCCAGCAAATGGCTATCCCCTTTTGGGTAATCGGTCATGTACATTTACATTTTTCTTCATGGCATAATGCATATGAGTATGCTCTATCAATATTTTTACATTTAATGGTTGGAATAGGGTTTTGGATAGATTGGAAAGAAAACGGCTATAAAAACACACCAAGAAATAAATAAAGAAAGAATATATGAATTTAAGTAAATACTACACAATAGACAAGCAGTACCAGAATCTTCTTAGTATTATTTTAGAAGAAGGTATCTATAAAAAAGATAGGACAGGGACTGGTACTAAATCAATATTTGGGCATACTATTAGATGGGATATGTCTCAAGGATTTCCTCTTTTAACCACAAAGAGAATGCCAATTAAAACTATTGCGACTGAGCTCAAATGGTTTTTAAAAGGAGATACTAATATTAAATTTTTACATGATAACAATTGCCACATATGGGATGGTGATGCATACAAAAATTATTTAAACATATATCATTACAATTTAAAGGATGATAAAACTATACAGCCCTTAAGTATGGATGAATTTATAGAAGATTTTAAAGAAGAGGGAGAATTTGAGGTGTGGGGAGACCTAGGTCCTATATACGGAAAGCAATGGAGAGATTGGAATGGAAAGGATCAAATAAAAAATCTAATTAATGAATTAAAGATTAATCCTGATAGTAGAAGATTAATGGTTAATGCCTGGAACGTAAGTGATTTACATAAAATGGCTTTACCTCCATGCCATTACGGTTTTCAGATATACACTAAAGAG
>ENA-UZWT01026581-UZWT01026581.1-metagenome-genome-assembly--contig:-Day-1-50m-contig-26581_pt1 | contig 10667 bp, 6 predicted proteins | sample MGYA00260338_ERZ794898 | MGnify/ENA metagenome assembly ERZ794898 | reverse complement strand
GATGGGTGAACATTTTTGTTAGTCCAATCCATTTCAGAAACGTGAACCAGACCTTCAACGCCGTCTTCCAACTCGGCAAAACAACCGTAGTCAGTAAGGTTAGTGATCTTAGCTTTAGCACGTGCGCCCTCTGGGTAACGACCTTTGATGTCGCCCCAAGGATCTTCGCCCATCTGCTTCATACCCAGTGATACGCGGTTACGCTCGCGGTCAAACTTAAGTACTTTAACGTCAATCTCGTCGCCAACATTGATCATCTCGGAAGGATGCTTGATGCGCTTCCAGGACATATCAGTGATGTGCAATAGACCATCGATTCCACCCAGGTCAACGAACGCACCGTAGTCAGTCAGGTTCTTAATAACACCTTTGAGTGATGCACCCTCTTCCAGGTTAGCCAGCAGTTCTTCACGCTCTGCAGAGTTTGCACTCTCCATAACGGCACGACGGCTTACGACAACGTTGTTACGCTTAGGGTCGAGTTTGATAACTTTGAATTCGAGTTCAATGTTTTCCAGGTGGGTGATTTCGCGCAGTGGGCGAACATCGACCAGTGAACCTGGCAGGAACGCGCGTAGGCCGCGAACATCAACTGTAAAGCCACCTTTAACCTTGCCGCTGATAACACCGGTAACAACTTCGTCAGCTTTGTGAGCTGCTTCAAGTTCGATCCAGGATTCTGCGCGGCGGGCTTTTTCACGAGAAAGCTTGGTAGCACCGAAACCATCTTCAACGGCTTCAAGGGCAACCTGAACTTCGTCACCAACAGTGACTTCGAGTTCGCCTTTATCGTTATAAAATTGTTCTGCTGGAATGACGCCTTCTGACTTCAGTCCTGCGTGTACGGTTACCCAGTCTTTATCTACATCGATAATTACACCAGTAATAATGGCGCCGGGATTCATCTCAACTGTTTTGAGACTTTCTTCAAATAGATCTGCGAAATTTTCGCTCATGGAAAAATACCTAAAAATGACAGAGACACGACAGAAGACCTGCTAGCGTCGTTCTCTTTTTTCCGCGTGGCCAGTTTACGCGGGTCAGTTAAAATAAAGGCCTACAGCAATATAAGCTGGCGATTGCTGCGTTGCCCATTGAGTTAAAAACTCCCTTACGGGTGTGGCATAAAACCTTTTAGAGATAACAGGTTTAACACTTCATCCGTCACTTCCTGAATCGACATTGCCGAGGTATCTATCTGTATGGCGTCATCTGCAGCTCGCAGCGGAGAGGCCTCTCGGTTTATATCGCGTTCATCTCTAGAGCGTACCTGCTCTACGAGGGCGGGCAGACTAACACTTTCGCCCTTTTCTAGCAACTCTTTGTAGCGCCGCGATGCACGCTCTTCGGCACTGGCAGTAAGGTAAAGTTTTATCGGCGCATCGGGGAATACTTCCGTGCCCATATCGCGTCCATCGGCGATCAGGCCAGGGGCGCAGGCAAAGGCGCGCTGGCGCTTGAGCAGTGCGGCGCGAACTTCCGGAAACTTAGCTACCTGGGAGGCCAGTGCGCCGGTCTCTTCGGTGCGCAGTTCGCGAGTGACGTTCTCACCTTCCAGATGGGTACTGAAATCGCCCTCTTTGGTCGTTTGAAAACTGATATCCATATGCTCGGCCAAAGTCGCCAGAGAATTGACACTGGTGAGTTTGACATTGTGGCGCTGACTGGCAAGTCCGAGCAGGCGGTATAGGGCGCCGCTATCGAGATAGTTAAAGTCGAGCTTTTTCGCAACTATACGGCTGATAGTCCCTTTTCCAGCGCCACTTGGGCCGTCAATAGTGATAACAGCTACGTTGTTTTGCCCAGACATCTGTTACTCCACTGAATCCATGTTAATACTTAGCCCTACAGCAGCGGCTAACCCGACAAAGTCAGGGAATGATGTCGCAACATTGTTACAGTCGTGTATCAGTATTTCACTTTCTGCGCGCAATCCGGCAATCGCGAATGCCATGGCAATACGGTGGTCGTCATGGCTGTGAACTTCGCCACCGCCAATCTTGCCACCTTGAATACGAATACCATCCGGGGTTGCCTGGGCATCGACACCCAGAGTCACCAGACCATCGGCCATACTTTGAATACGGTCGCTCTCTTTTACACGCAGTTCTTCGGCGCCAGTTAAGACGGTTTCACCCTTGGCGCAGGCTGCGGCTATAAAGAGTACCGGAAATTCATCAATCGCCAGCGGCACCTGATCTTCAGGAATCACTATGCCGTTTAGCTCGGCGTAGCGAACGCGAATATCTGCCACTGGCTCACCGCCAACTTCGCGCTGGTTTGACAGCTCAATGCTGGTGCCCATCTGGCGGAGAATATTGATCACACCAACGCGCGTTGGGTTGACACCCACATGGCGCAAGGTGATATCTGATCCGGGCGTGATTGCCGCGGCAACCATAAAGAATGCCGAGGAGGATATATCTGCGGGCACATCAATTCGTGTCGCGCTCAGGGAACCGCAGCCACTTAAAGAAGCTTTACTGCCTTCAGTGGTGACATCATAGCCAAAGCCGCGCAGCATACGCTCACTATGATCGCGCGTAGGTGCTGGCTCGACGGTGGAGGTTACACCTTCAGCGTAGAGCCCGGCTAATAGAACACAGGATTTAACCTGGGCACTGGCCATGGGCAATACATAGTTAATAGCTTTAAGTTTATTGCCACCTTTAATAAGCATAGGTGGCCTGCCGCCCGGGGCAGTTTCGATCACTGCGCCCATCTCGGCGAGGGGATTGGCAACGCGGGCCATAGGTCGACCTGAAAGGGATTCATCACCGGTCAGTTCAACATCAAAGCTTTGACCAGCCAGCAGGCCGCTAAGCAGACGCATTGAAGTACCTGAGTTGCCCAGATAAAGAGGCTTTTCTGGCGCTTTAAGGCCGTGCAAACCAACACCGTGAATCACTACGCGGCCATCATTAGGGCCTTCAATCACCACACCCATATCGCGGAACGCCTGCAGTGTGGCAAGGCTGTCTTCCCCTTCGAGGAAGCCGGTGACTTCGGTCATACCCTCAGCGATTGAGCCGAGCATAATTGAGCGGTGAGACATTGATTTGTCGCCTGGTACGCGGATATCACCGCGTGCTTCTCCCCCGGGAGAGACTGTGTAATTTATTATTTTTTCTGACATGGGTTGCTCTAGTGCCTTGCTTTCGATTAATTGTCCAAAATGATTTCGCGCATCGCGTGCACGGGTAAATACGTCCATCAGGTAGTTCTGATCGCCGCTGTCGATAGCGCTGCGCATCTCAGTAAAGTCGCTCATAATCTTATCGAGTACGCTGAGAATGGCTTCGCGGTTGGCCAGGGCAATATCGCGCCACATTATCGGGTCGCTTGCGGCTATACGGGTAAAGTCACGGAAGCCGCCGGCGGCATAGCGAAAGATTTCGCGGTTATCGCGCATACCGGCCAGTGTATCGACCAGCGAGTAAGCGAGAAAATGTGGTAGATGACTGGTGGCGGCCAGCACTTCATCGTGATCTTTTATATCCATTGAGGAGACGATGGCGCCAACTGACTGCCAGAGTTTCTCAACGCGCTGAATATGATCTTCAGTGCTGTTGTTATGGGGGGTTAGGATAACCCGGTGATCTTTAAACAGATCGGCTTTGGCGGCAGTAACACCACTTTTTTCCGAGCCGGCAATTGGATGTCCAGGCACTAGCTGCGGTGGCAATTGGCCATAAATAGTCTCCGCGGCATCAACCACACTGCCCTTAACGCTGGCCACATCGGTAATGGTGACTTCGGGCGAGAGCAGTTTATGGCAGTCTTCAAGAATCGATGGCACGGTCAGGGTTGGTACGCCAATTACCACAACATCGCCAGCACCAAGCTGCGCGGCAATATCTTCCAGGCTCTGTTCGGCGCGATCAATCACACCCATTTCCAGGGCCAGATCCAGTGTTGATGTGCGTCGTGAAATTCCCACTACCTCTGATACCGATCCGGCATTTCGAGCGGCTACAGCAAGGCTCGAGCCAATTAGGCCCAGTCCAATAACAACCAGTCGATTGATAGAGTTGTCAGCTGTGTGAGAATTTTTAACCATTAATACATCACTTTGAGTAAAACAGATTATCCGCTAATAAGCTGGATAGTAGTTACAGCACCGCCTGAGGATAGGAGCCGAGAATCTTGAGTTCAGCGACATCTTCAGCGAGCTCTTTAAGTACCTTGGCGGCAACCGGATCGTCCTGGTGGCCGGCAAAATCGATAAAGAATACATAGGACCATTTGCTGCTGCGCGAGGGTCGCGACTCGAGACGGGTCATATCCAGATTGTGTTTGCGGAATGGCTCGATCAGGTCGTGCAGTGCACCGGGTTTATTGTTTACCGACACCACGATGGAGGTTTTGTCGTTGCCGCTGGGGCCTACTGCTTCACGACCAATAATCAGGAAGCGTGTCGAATTATCCGGGCGGTCTTCAATATTTTCCCAGAGTTTTTCCAGCTCGTAGAGATCGCAGGACATATCGCCGGCAATTGCCGCGGAGTTCCACTCGCCTTTTACCCGACGTGCGGCTTCGGCATTGCTGCTTACGGCTACGCGCTCAATATTTGGGTAGTTGGAGTCCAGCCACTTGCGGCACTGAGCCAGGGACTGAGCGTGGGAATAGACTCGGGTAATATTGTCTTTATTGGTATTGGGGCCAATCATAAAGTGCTGATGAATACGCAATTCAACTTCACCACAGATCTTCACCGATGAATCCATAAAGCTGTCGAGGGTATGGCTGACCACGCCCTCCGTTGAGTTTTCAACGGGCACTACACCGTAGTTACAAGAACCGGCGAGAACATCGCGAAACACTTCGTCGATTGCCGCTTTGGGGACAGTCTCTGCAGAGTCGCCAAAGTGCTTGAGTGCGGCTTCCTGAGTAAAGGTTCCCTCGGGCCCTAGAAAGGCAACTTTGATTTGTTGTTCAAGTGCTAAACAGGCAGACATAATCTGTCGAAACAGACGTGCCATATCTTCATTGTCGAGAGGCCCGGTATTTCTTTCCATCACTGCGCGCAGCACCTGAGCTTCACGCTCAGGTTTGTAATAGGCAGTGTCGCCGAGCTTTTCTTTTATCTCAGCAACGCTCTGAGCGCAGCGCGCCCGGGCGCTGATTTTTTCCATGATCTGCTGATCAAGGGCATCAATTTCGTTTCTCAGATCGAGAAGTGGATTCTTTTCAGCCATTGTTTGTAACCTTAGTCCTCAGAGCCTTCAGCGGACTCTTCATTAGGAGCAGAGCCTTCAGCGGATGAAGTGTCATCGGTAGGTGTTTCATCAGAAGCAGCGACTTCGGTGCTAGATTCAACAACCTCACCCTCTTCAACAAGCCCATCCTCATCAAAAACCTCTTCCTCTTCCGGCTCGGCAATACGTGCCAAGCGAACCAGGTTCTCGCTATCTTTTAGGCGAATAATTCTTACACCCTGAGTGTTGCGACCAACCACAGAAACTTCATCACCGCGGGTTCTTACCATGGTGCCCTGATCGGAGATCAGCATAATTTCATCACCGTCAAACAGCTGGGTTGAGCCGACCAGCGGGCCATTTCGTTCACTGGCCTGAATCGCAATCATACCTTTGCCGCCGCGACCCTTGGTGGGGAATTCAGTCACTTTGGTGCGCTTGCCATAGCCATTTTGACAGACCGTCAACAGGAAGCCATTTTCTTCCGGAATTACCATTGAGATAACCCTGTGCTCTTCCGGAAGACGCATACCGCGAACACCTTTAGAGACTCGACCCATGGCGCGAGCATCGGTGCTGGCAAAGCGCACGGCCTTACCCTCGGAGCTGAGCAACATAATATCGCTGTCGTTATCAATAATCGCTGTGCCAACCAAATGGTCGCCTTCAACCAGGTCAACTGCGCGCAGACCAACACTTCGTGGGCGCGAGTACTGTTCCAGTGAGGTCTTCTTCACCGTGCCATTAGCGGTTGCCATAATCACGTACTTGTCGGCGCTGTACTCTTCTACAGGCAGAATTGAGCTGATGCTCTCGCCTTCATCGAGGGGCAGCAGATTAACCACTGGACGGCCTCGTGAATTGCGGCCGGCCACGGGAATCTGGTAAACCTTAAGCCAGTAAACCTTGCCGAGGTTGGTAAAGCACAGAATCGTTGCATGGGTGCTGGCAACCAGCAGATGCTCAACAAAATCTTCGTCTTTAACCGCTGTTGCCGACTTACCCATACCACCGCGGCGCTGGGCCTGGTAATCACTGAGCGGTTGCGTCTTGGCGTAGCCACCATTGGAGATGGTTACTACACGATCTTCTTCGGTAATCAGATCTTCTACGGTAAGGTCGTGCATGGATTCAATAATTTCCGTGCGACGCTCATCGCCAAACTCTTCAATAACCGCTTCTAGCTCTTCGCGGATTACCGTCATCAGTCGTGCCAGGTCACCAAGAATTTCCTGGTACTCGGCAATCTCTTCAAGCTTGACGCCAAATTCGGCAAGAATCTTGTCCTGCTCCATACCGGTAAGGCGGTGCAGGCGCAGTTCGAGAATATCTTTGGCCTGCTCTGGGGACAGGTAGTAGTTGCCATCGCGCAGTCCATACTGCTCTTCCAGCCATTCGGGACGCGTGGCCTGGGGGCCGGCACGTTCGAGCATGCCGGTCACTGTACCTGGACTCCAACCGCGCGCAACCAGTGCTTCACGGGCTTCTGCCGCAGTCGGCGACTGCTTGATCAGTTTAATAATTTCATCGATATTGGACAGTGCAACAGCAAAGCCCTCAAGGGTATGGGCGCGTTCACGAGCCTTGCGCAGCAAATAGATTGTTCTGCGTGTTACCACTTCACGGCGATGGCGCAGGAAGGCCTGAATCAGCTGTTGAAGATTGAGAATCTTTGGCTGACCATCGACCAGTGCCACGACGTTGATACCGAATACGCTCTGCAATTGAGTCTGGGCAAAAAGGTTGTTGAGAACCACTTCGCCAACATCGGCACGCTTAATTTCAATAACAATGCGCATGCCATCTTTATCTGACTCATCGCGCAACTCGGAGATACCCTCGAGCTTTTTCTCTTTAACCAGTTCGGCAATACGCTCAATCAGGCGCGCCTTGTTTAGCTGGTAAGGGATCTCGGTGATAATAATGGTTTCGCGCTTGGTCTTTTCATTGACTTCAATATCCGCTTTGGCGCGAATACGGATGCGACCGCGACCGGTGCGGTAGGCTTCAATAATGCCCGCTCGACCATTGATAATAGCGCCGGTAGGGAAATCTGGGCCGGGGATATATTCCATCAGTTCGTCGACGGTAATATCCGGATTTTCAATCATCGCCAGACAGCCTTTAACCACTTCGGTCAGGTTGTGGGGCGGAATATTGGTCGCCATACCTACGGCGATACCAGAGGAGCCGTTAACCAGCAGGTTGGGTATGCGGGTCGGCATCACTACGGGGACATGCTCGGTCTCATCGTAGTTGGGGATAAAATCGACAGTGTCTTTTTCCAGATCCTCAATCAGCGCATGGGCGATTTTGGTCATACGGATTTCGGTGTATCGCATCGCCGCAGCGGAATCGCCATCGACGGAACCGAAGTTACCCTGGCCATCGACCAGCATATAACGCAGTGAGAATGGCTGAGCCATACGAACAATAGTCTCGTAAACGGCCGAATCACCGTGCGGGTGATATTTACCAATCACATCTCCGACAACACGCGCTGACTTCTTGTAGGCTTTGTTCCAGTCGTTGCCAAGCTCATGCATAGCAAACAGCGCGCGACGGTGAACCGGCTTGAGGCCGTCCCTAACATCTGGCAGCGCCCGGCCGACAATAACGCTCATGGCGTAGGCCAGATAGGACTGCTTAAGCTCGTCTTCGATATTTACTGGAAGAATTTCTTTTGCTATTTCACCCATAAGATTCCGTTGTATCCTGGTTTTTATTGCTATTATTTTGCTTGCGTATCTAACGCAAATTTAGCGGCAGTCTGCCATGCACCTTTAAGTACCAAAACCCGCCATTTCAAGGGGCGAAATATTACCACATATATACCCCCTGTGGGTTCCTTTTATTGCCCTGAAACTCACTGCAGAGCTTAAACCCGGATAAAAAGTCGGTATACTCCCAGCACTTGCTCAGGAGCCTACATGCAGCCAATAAAAATCGATTTACTAATAAATAGCCAGTGGATTATTCCGGTCGTTCCGGAGAACCGTATTTTTGAGAATTGCGCACTGGCAATTGATCAACAAAAAATTGTCGGCATTTTCCCCCAAACTGAGGCGGCGAGGAGATTTGAGGCGAGCTCGGTGATCAATATGGACAACCATATTCTTATGCCGGGGCTGGTCAATGCCCACGGTCATGCTGCCATGAGCCTGCTGCGCGGCTATGCTGACGATCAACCTTTAGAGCCTTGGCTTGAGGAACATATCTGGCCGGTAGAGAATCGCTTTCTCAGCGAAAAGTTTGTTGCCGATGGCACCAAGCTGGCGATGGCGGAGATGATTAAGACCGGCACCACCTGTTTTGCCGATATGTATTTCTTTGCCGACAGCGCCGCCGAGCAGGTCCGCGCCTGCGGTATGCGCAGCCAGATTGGCTTTACGGTATTTGATTTCCCTACCGCTGACGGCAAAGATGCGGATGATTATATTCACAAGGGCCTTAAACTCCGAGATATCTACAAAGATAATGACCTGATCAAAATAGCCTGCGCACCCCACGCACCCTATACAGTTGGCGATGAAACCCTGCGGCGAATTGCAACCTATGCCAATGAATTGGATATGGCGGTGCATATTCACTGTCATGAGACGGCGAAAGAAATTACTGATTCAATGCACCTATACAGCGCCCGCCCGCTACAGCGCCTCGATGATCTGGGTATTCTGCTGCCACAGACTCAGCTGGTGCATATGACGCAGGTCGATAAGGATGATATTCGCCTGATCGAAGACAATAACTGCCATGTGGTGCACTGCCCGGAGTCGAATTTAAAACTGGCCAGTGGTTTCTGCCCTGTCGCTGAACTGATGGATGCTAATATCAACGTTGCACTGGGTACCGATGGTGCGGCGAGCAACAACGACCTCGACCTGTTTGGCGAGCTTAAAACTGCGGCACTGCTGGCCAAGGGTGTCTCTGGCAATGCCTCGGCACTGGATGCCCATGCCGCACTGCGTATGGCAACCATCAATGGTGCCAAAGCGTTGGGCTGGCAGGAACAGATTGGCAGCCTGGAAGCCGGCAAGAGCGCGGATATTATTGCCGTTGAAGTCAGCTCTTTAAGCCAGAAACCGCTGTATAATCCAGCATCGCAATTGGTCTATACCAATGCGGGCAGCCAGGTGACCCACAGCTGGGTAGCCGGCAAGGCGCTGATGGAAGAGCGCAAGCTACTGACCCTTAACGAAGCCGAGCTGATCCAGTCCGCCGATAGCTGGCGTACCCAGATCAAACCTGATTAATCTTGATAATTTTTGGTAAAAACTGCTTATGTCTAACAGCGAAAAAAACGCGCATTTAAATGTTGATCCCGAGGAAGTTGCCAAGTTTGAAAAACTGGCTAGCCGCTGGTGGGATCGCAACAGCGAATTCAAACCGCTGCACGATATCAATCCCCTGCGCGCCAACTGGATAGATAAACTGGCGCCGGTTGCCGAGCAGAAAGTGCTGGATGTCGGCTGTGGCGGCGGTATTCTTTGTGAAGCCCTGGCTCAGCGCGGTGCGGTGGTTACCGGTATTGATATGGGTGAAGCGCCATTGGCGGTGGGCAATCTGCACAAGCTGGAATCCGGCGTTGAGGTGGATTATCAAAAATCTACCGCTGAAGATTTTGCCCGCGAGCACGGCGAGACCTTTGATACGGTGACCTGCCTGGAGATGCTCGAGCATGTCCCCGACCCCGGCTCGGTTGTCGCTGCCTGCGCCGCCCTGACCAAACCCGGTGGCACATTGTTTTTCTCAACCATTAACCGCAATCCCAAGTCCTACCTGTTTGCGGTAATTGGGGTTGAATATGTACTGCGTATGCTGCCCAAGGGCACGCACGAGTACGGCAAGTTTATTCGCCCGGCGGAACTCGGCCAGTGGATCAGGGAAGCGGGATTGGAGATCGACCAGATGACTGGCCTGACCTATAACCCGCTGACCAAGACCTACAAGCTGGTGGAATCCGATGTCAGCGTTAACTATATGATTTGCGCGCGCAAACCCGCCTAAGAGACTTTTTATGCTCAATTTTAAGGGATTGCTGTTCGATCTGGATGGCATACTGCTGGATACAGCGCCGGACTTTATTACCGCTTTAAACAAGCAGCTGGGCCTGCATGGTCGTGAGTCGCTGCCGGATAATGCTATTCGCACCAGTGTTACCAATGGCTCGGTGGGTTTAATTCAGAGCGGCTTTAAAATCGATCCCGGTCATTCGGAGTTTGAGGCTCTGCGCGCAGAATTTTTGGAACTCTACTTTGCCAACCTGGCGGATAAAACAGCGCTTTTTGAGGGCCTTCAGCTGGTGCTTGATGAGTGCCGTTCGCAAGATATTCCCTGGGGTGTGGTGACTAATAAGCCGTGGCGCTATACGGAGTCGGCGATGGTTCAGCTGGGCTTGATGGAGGCTGCGGCTACGGTGATCTGCCCGGATCATGTGCAGCAGACCAAACCTCACCCGGAACCGATTTT
>ENA-UZWT01018626-UZWT01018626.1-metagenome-genome-assembly--contig:-Day-1-50m-contig-18626_pt1 | contig 10681 bp, 3 predicted proteins | sample MGYA00260338_ERZ794898 | MGnify/ENA metagenome assembly ERZ794898 | reverse complement strand
AATTCGACTATAGTAATCCAGGGCACATGAAGACGTACTTGGAAATTACTGGATATACCAAAGGAATGAGACCAAGTGCTATACTTGCACAAGCAAAAGCGTTAGCACTAAAATATAAAAATTCAAAATAAAAATAATTAAATTATATGTTTACATTAAAGATAGGCGAAGAAACTAGAACCTTTGATAGCTGGGCAGACGCAATGGCTGCTGCAAAAGAAGCTAAAGCTAATGGTATCGAAGTTGTAAAAGTAAACACCAACCCACCAACAGAGGAGGAGGCGAAGAAAGAAGAGGAGAAAAGTATTATCGGTAAGCCGGCTTTTCTTCCAGATGCTGCAGAGAGTGCGGATGTAGTATCAGAAACTCCAGCACAAGATACGGAATTAGCGCCGGAAGATACTTCTTCGGCTTCACGATACGTTAGATTTAAAGGGGGTCAGGTAGTATATGAGAAAGACTACTTAGAGAACAATTCAGGCCAGGGGGATTACCCTGAGTCCTTCGATGAATATGCTGAAAAATTTGGCGGTGTGCCCCAGGATCTTAAAGAAGTTACTACACAAGGTGGAGAGCTAGATGCTGTATTACTAAGTGATATGGGTGCTGAATTTTATGTTACTAAAGAAAAAACTGAAGACGGGCAACCATGGGTAAACATCGATCTAGAGGCTATTGCTAAAGAAAATAGGTATGAAGGGTTTAATAAAGATCTTAATAAAGGCGAAACCGAATTAAAGTATACTCCGCCAGTTAAAGGATCTAGCCAACCTACATTGGAAGAGGTAGATAGACAAAGAACTGAACAAGAAATAAAAGTCAAGAGACAATTAGTAAAAGCATACGACGAAGGAGCTAACTTATTATTTGAAGGAACTAAGTTTGCAAATAGCAATGAAGGCAGCAGCCTTTTCTTTGAAAATCAAATAAGTAATAGTGAACATGTTGAAGAGCAAATTGGATACTTACAGGAAAGGATTCCTCAGGTTACCTCGTTTTACCAAGCGGAAAGTATTGTTGACAGATACAATACTAAAATGCTTCATAAACTACAAGAGAATGAATTAATAGCTTCTACTGAAACTAATGACATTCTAAGAAATAGTGGAGAGTATGCGTCTGTTATAGGATCTTTAGAAGAAGATGCTAAGAACCAATTACCTAGAAAAGCTAAACTTATTGCTAATCTAATTAATCGAGGAAAAGAATTAGGTGCCGATGTGTCGGCAATTAAAGCAATGGGTACTGTAGGCGTTTATGGACCTAAAGATAAACTACAACCTATACCTACTATAAATTTAGAAACAGGTAAACCTAACAACTTTGACTTTAATAAGATAGTTAAAGGTACTGCAACTGCTAGCGCTGAAGACGAAATTAAAGCAACATTTGCATCTTATAACGATGAAGCAAAAGCTATCAAAGAAAATAAGGAGGCGTTAACCAAAGCTTACGAAGATTATACTAGAGACTCACAATGGCAATTAAATGCCGAAGGCAATCTAGAGGTAAAAAACACTGATACACAAATACTTACAGACAGTAATGGAAATGTATTAACACCTGCACAAATAGAGGCAGCACAAGAGGCAGGAGAAGAATTATATGCAAACGACGAACTTTTCGATTATACTCTTACGCGAATAAACCTATTAACTACGCAAGAAAAAATAGACAACACTTTTGTAGATGAGTCACGTAAAAAAGCTGAACTTACTGCTCAAGGAGCCGAGGTAGTTTACATAAGAAACTTTGATGGTAGCTCGGTGGAATTCTTTGATTCTGCTAAGCCAGGTATGTCAGATGAGGCTAGTTATGTTGAAAGGGAAAGGGGCTCAAGACGGGGCAGGGGAGGTAAGAAAATTGTACGAGACATATTATATCGTAAAACAGATAAGGACAACTATAAAGCATTTACGGTCAGAGAGCTAGCTAGCCAAATAACTGAGGGAACAATTGATATAAATAAAATACAGTTTAGAGACGGATCGCCTGAAAGCTTCGGTAGAGATAAAGATAACTATGTTCAGTATGATCTAGAGCGCCAGGAAAACAATATGATGCTTCCTTTGGTTACGGATATGAAAGTTCTTAACATTCAGCCAGGATCTGGTGGGGAAGTTAATAGTGCTAAAGATTATGCGGAATCATTTTTTACATCGATGGTTAATGCCACTCCAGGACTTGAGGCTACCAAAATAACCGCAATGGAAAAGAACGACGCTTATAGCTACGCTCTTAACAGAATGGGTATTTCTCCTAATCAAACTATGAAAGAAGCATTCACTAGAAGTTGGGGTATGCGTATGGCTGAGGGCAGTGGTGCTTTTGTACCTGTTATTGGTGAATTTGCTATTGCCGGATATCTTACTGGTGGAGTGGGAGCTATGGCTAGAACTGGTAGATTTATAAGAAATTCACTCAGTGCTGGTAGGACAATTACCAATGCTGCATCTAAAGCTAGGTGGGCTAATTCATTTTGGGGTAAACATCCCGCTATAGCTAAGTTTACCGCTCATGCAATGAAAGGTATGGAAGAGGAATTAAAATTCTTCATGATAGGTCCTAAAGACTACGAAGTAGGGGTTGGTAGTTCATTCTACGCAGGATCATTGGGCGCTGGCTTTATTGGTAAATTTGCTAAGATGAGCAGTAAGTTTAAATGGGCTGCTCCCATTAATAATGTAACTCAAAAGACAGTATTGTCCGGATTAATCGGTCAGACTGCTTCTGAGGTTTCGCATCTAGGCGGAGCTATGTATAAATCTTTGACGGAAAATAAATCTTTAATGAAGTCTATAGACGAACTATGGGGGGATGGTGAAGAATTCATGATTAGATATACGGTTGGGGCTGCTCAGTTCGGTATACTAGGTACTTTTAAGCTTAAGAACTACGATCTTATGGCTGAATCAAAGGTTCAAGAATTGAATAATAAACTTAAATTAGACTTCTTTAAAGCACAAAAAGCAGGAGCTAGTCAAGAAGTACTTGATAAGTTAAATCAGAAAATAGAATTAACACAGTTTACATTAGATCAAGGTAAGAGAGAGACCGAGAAAAAGGACATGCGTAGTCTAGAGAATAGACTCACTGGACTTAAAGAAGCTAAAGACAGAGAAAATATAACTAGAGCTGAAAGAAATTCGATAATGGAACGCATTATTGAAACTGAAAAGCAGAAACTTAAGTTAGAAAAAGACTTTGAAGCTTCTGTCGAAAGGTATAAAGCAATTGGTATTACAATGAAGTTTGGTGAAGTGTTAGGAAATGATAACGCTCAAATTGATGCTAAGAACAAAACTGTAATAGTTGACAGAAACAAATACAGCGCGGGTATACAAGCACACGAGATAGATCACATATTATTAGGTACTATTGCTAAGAAGCAAGGGCTTTTAACAACTATATATGATAATGTAAATAGTAAGGTAGAAGATGCGTTTAAGCTCGCCCAGGCACACGGAGAGGTTAAGCTTAAGCTAAAAGCAGGTAAGAACTTAGATGCTAATGGCAACGTTAGAACTAAATTTACTTTTAAAGAGTTAGTAGAATCCTATTATGAAAAAGGAGATTTTGCTGAAGAGTATGTTACTAACTTAGTGCAGTTAATGAAGGACAATAGATACTTTGCTAATACTGTGCTAAATAGAGGTGTAGGTCAGGAGATCTTTAGTGATCTACAAAAGGTTGCACGTAACAGTAAGATGTCCTTCGGAGAAAAGCCGATAAATCTTATGTCAGGTAGCAAAGATAATTTAGCAGGTACTACATTTAAGCTATTAGAAATAATGGCTGATGTTAACCCTAAGAATTACGCAAAGACTGAAAAGATATTACAAGGTGTTCTTTTCGGAGGTGATGGTAAAAGTACTAAAACCCAAGCATTTAACGAGTTTGGAGAAATATTAAATACTGGCGTGAAAAAGTCTGCAAATATGGAAGCAGAAAATCCTGAGCTTAAAAAGTTAAGAGAAAGCAAAAAAAGAACAGGTAGAGATATACAAGAGTATTACAATAGTAATAAAACCACGGAATCACCTGAGAAGCTAGCTAGTGATTTGGAATTTATGTTTTTGGATAATGTTAAATTCCATGTATACAATTCCAAGCTAAAAGCTAAAGACGGTAGAAAACCCGACCCTACGGAAGTTTACGAAGAGTCTTTAGACATACTATTAGGTAAGAAAGAGGACAAATCAGATAGATTTGCTACAAGAGTAATAATGCCTTTCTTTAGAGGACAAAATATTATTGCAGCTATTAAAAGAGATAACTTAAGCGTTGAGCAAACGATGGAGTTAATGGATCAAGGTAGTATATCTACTGGGGCTAAGACTAAGCGTCAAGCTGCTGAAGACTACGTAAAAATGGCTACAGGTGAAGCTCCGGAAGGTGAGTTACTTACTTATGTAAATAGTGCTTTAATGAAAATAGTTTATCCTGAAGTAATAAGAACTGAAATAGAAAAATCTAAGTTAGTTGCTACTGATGATAATCAGATGATAGAGTACTTTGCTAATGAATTAAATGAAGTAGAGGGTACTAGTTTTAGTCCTGAGTTTATTACTGAAGTAAAAGATGCAGGTATTATAAAGCCTAAAGATGTAGGTTACAGAGGAGCAACAGGAGCGATAAGAGTTTTAGCTGATAAAGCTGCTAAGGTATTAAGTATCAAACCTGAGACAATAGATAAAATTGGTAAGTTCGTAAAGAACAAACTTGAGAACGAGCCTATTGAAGGTTTAGATTCTTTTAGCGTAGGTACGCTTGAAATTTTAGGTAAGACTTATGATGTCGATGTATCTAGCCAGCCTAACCGTGCAACTGTATACGGCGAGAATGGACTTAAGTTAGATCTTCAAGGTATTCAAAAACCTAAGGATATAGTTACTAAGGTAATGAAGTATGTAAAGAAAGAGCTAACCGCTAAGATAATTGATCAGAGAAATACCCCTGAGCAAACGGAGGCGTACAAAAAAGAAATGTCTGACTTACTATCTTTAGATTTACCTAAAGTTAAGAAAGATCCTACTAGATTATTCAGAGTAAACCTGGAGAGAGAAGCTGAAGCGGCTTTCTATGAAGACATCAGAGCTGAAATGGGAGAGTTAGGGTCCGTTGAAAATGTTAAGTGGTTAGCTAAAGCTAGAACACAACTAGAAAATTACATCGATTTAAGCCAGATAACAAAGAGGTTTGATTTAGATGTACTTTATGAAAAAGTATATAAGACAGGGCCTGATGGTAAACCATTATTAAATGCTAAAGGTCAGCCAATACAAGCTAGGAGCTCAGAACGTGCTTCTGGTGTATTACTATTTAAGAAAAAAAATATATCCGCAAAAGATTTCTTAGATTACTTTTCTAACAATGCAGTAAGACAAGAATCATTAGCTAAAGCATTTGCTAGAGAGTTTGCATTTGATAAAGTTGTAGACATCGTTAAGAGTGATGTTATTAAAAATATATCTATAAAGGCTGGTACCGAAATAACTAAAGTAGATTTAACTAAAGGATCAGAGATATATAAAGCTGACATGTTTAAGCATATTAAGCGTGGTGAAGATGCTAACGAGTTATATAAAGATGGTATTATGAAATCAGCGGATATGGCTGGTGAAACATACGAAACATATAGGGAGAAAGCTAAAGCAATGTTTACAAAGTTAGCTGCACCCGGCGGCTCATTTGAAGGTCTTACTATAGGTGAGAAAGTTATGTTTGAATCCATCGCTAGGCAAAACTTAATTAGTGATTATGAAAACATGATCCACTTAAGTGATAAAGACTACGCTAAGTCTCAAGCTAAGAAATTAGAGAAGAAAAAATATGACCCTGAGAATTTAAGTAGAGAAGAGTTTGATGCAAGAACATCTAACATCTACGGTGCTTTTAAAGAAATACTTACAAATGTGCCTGGAGCTAAAGAATTACTTAACGTTAGCAATAACAAAGGTGGAGATATCAATCCACTACAATTCTTTTTGACTAGAATAATGGGTACTAATGACTTATTTGTAGGTAAGAATAAATTTACAAAAGAGAATAAAGGTGTAGACCTCAAAGAGTACAGACCTTATGATAAAGGTTTTAAGAAAAATAAGGACGGTAGTGTAAAGCTTGACAAAAAAGGTGAACCTGAGTTAGCAGGTAGATGGTATGCTACCGTTGATGGTATAAAGCTATGGGACGGAGCTAAGTATGAAGCTGGTAGTGGTATAGAGAATATGGATGCGATGTTAGCTGATCCTCAGATGAATGCATATTGGGGAGAAGTTGGTAAAGCTATTCAAAACGCTACTACAAAGTCAAGAGCTGCTTTCAAAGCTAAGGAGGTTAAATACAAAGGAGAGAAGAGAGTTTTAGGTGATGCTGAGAGTGTTAAAAACATGTATAAGACAGTAATGTCTCAGGGTATTCCTTATAAAACAAAAGTATTAAATCGTAAAGAAGCCAACGCTAAATTTAATGAGTTCAAAGAACTCGTAGGTGAGGATATGATCGAAGCGGTTAACGCTGAAGCTGATGCAATGATTGCAATTCAGCAGGCCATGCTATACACTATGGGTAGTTTCAAAGCTAACATGAAACCAGGTAAGGGTACAGAAGCCGTTAGAACTTTCATGACTGTACTTAGTAATAACAAACAACAAGGATTCAGAAAGCTTTCACCTGAGGTTTGGTTTGACTTTAATACTTACGAAGCAGTGATGGACCCTAAGAACGAACACTTGAAGCCTAGAGCAGAATATTTTAGAAGAGTGTACGATGCATTTGAAAGCGGCAAACTAACTGAGCCTGGTGTCATAGACGCTATCACAGGTGGATACGAAAGTATGTTATCTTCTAAGGTATGGCAGAAGTTAGGAGACGCAATGGTTATACCTAGCGGTAAGAAGAGAGGCAAAGGAGCTGGAGATGCACCTATCCCATTCTTAGCTAAAATGTTAATAGCTTCAAAACCAGGCGGAATGTTTGAAACAACTGTTGCTTGGAAGAAAGCTATAGCTGGTGAAATAACTACAGCTGATCTTGCACACTTAGATAACATAAGAAAGTTAGATGGCACTACTGCAACTCAACAGTTTGGTAGAGATCTACTTAGAAGATGGGAAGACGCTAGTGTTAAAGAGAATCTTAAAGCAAGTCTTGAAAATCAAAAAATAGCTAAGACATTGGACTTAGAGCCTGGAGTTAATGGCAAAACCATTTTAGAGGTTATGAAATCTGCAGACATGGAAGGCGAAGCTAAAAGCTACGCTGAAGTTAAGGCAAAGAAGCAAAGCGAAAAATCTAAGGAGTTAGAGAAAGGTCTTGCGGCAATGATAGCACGTAAAGGGGGAGCACCTGTAGAGGCTAAAGTGTCTGATTCTAAGGCATATATGTCAGGTAAGAAAAGAATGGATGATTTATTCTTGCCATCTAGCTCAGAAGATTTACAAGGTTTATTATATAAACCATACGGTAAAGGGAAGCAAGGAGATGCTGATATGGAGTTTATGAATGAGCACATACTTAGACCGTTAACTAAAGCTGAAAATGCTCTTAGTGTATACAGAATGAAGTTAGCTGAAGATTATGCAGGGTTAGAAAGACAAATCAAAAAGATGGGTGAAACTATACCTGAAAAGGATGCAGCTAGACGTGTACAAGAGCTTGGATATAACATTGATCAAGCAGTACGTGTATATATATGGACTGAGCTAGGTATGAAGATACCAGGTATAAGTTTATCAGAAAGTTCACAGCTTTTTGGAGCAGTAGTACAGTCAAAGAAGTTAAGAGCTTACGCTAAGGGTATAATGGATATAACAAAGACAAAAGAAAAATACCCAGAGCCTAAAGAAAACTGGTTTAGAAGTAATGTACAATATGATTTATTCACACATGCTACCGATGGTGTACGTGCGGATTTCTTATATGAGTGGCAAGAGAATGTTGATGCAATGTTTACTAAAGAAAACCTAAATAAATTAGAAGCTAGGTTTGGAGGTAAATACGTATATAACCTTAAACAAATGTTACATCGTATTAAAATAGGTAAATCAAGACCTGAAAGTACGAACGAAGCATTTAACACTACACTTAATTACATTAACGGATCTGTAGCAACTATTATGTTCTTGAACATGAGATCAGCTGCTCTGCAAACTATATCTGCAGCTAATTACATTAACTGGACTGATAACAATCCACTTAAGATAGCTAAGATTGTAGGTGGAGATCCTAAAAAGTTTTTAGAAACTGCTAAGATGATATGGTCTTCTGATGCGCTGCGTGACAGACGTACAGGGTTAAAGATCAATGTACAAGAAGCGGAAATGGCTAAGGCTATAAAATCAGGTGGTAGAACAGCGGCTCAAACAATATGGGATCAAATGGTTCAAATAGGATTTAAACCTACACAAATGGCAGATAGTTTCGCTATTGTAATGGGCGGAACACCTTTCTATATGAACAGACTGAAAACATACGAAGCAGAAGGAATGAGCAAGAATGAAGCTGCTGATCGAGCTTATGAGGATTTCCTAGATAAAACGCAAGAAGGACAGCAATCGTCTCAAATGGATCGTGTGAGTAACATACAGACTGGTCTGATGGGAAGATTAGTATTCTCGTTTAACAATACACCATTTCAAATGTCTAGATTGCAGAAAAAAGCTTTCTTAGATTTAAAGAATAGAAGAGGTGATACGAAAACTAATGTATCCAGAATGGCTTATTATGGCCTTGTACAATCTTCATTGTTCTACGGTTTACAACAAGCTTTTTACGGAAGTTTAATGTCTGATGATGCTGAACTTAGCGAAGAAGAATTAGATGAGAAATATAGAGACTTTGACAAACGACTTGACAAAATGGGTAAAAGTGTTTGGCAAGGTATATTAACTGGATCTGGTTTACCTGGTAAAGGCGCCGTAGTAGCTTATAATACAGCTATGGAAGCTAAGAAGCAATACGATAAAGGTTATCAAGGTGCTGACTTTTTCCCAATACTATCTCAGATAATGTCTTTATCACCAACGCTTGGTAGTAAAGTAAACAGATTAGGTAGAAACTGGAAAAGTTTAATAATGGCTGAACACACTAAAAAAGGTAGAGAGTTTGGCAATACATTTGATACATTTGATCCACGTAACCCTAACAACAAAGCATATATATCTATGATTGGTACTGCTACTAATATACCTGTAGACAGATTAATTAGTAAGATGGAAAACATATCTGATGCAATCGATGCTAACAATGAATTATGGCAACGAGCAGCTATGCTTATGGGTACACCTAAATATCAATTGCAGACAAAGGAGCAAAACAAACGTGATAGACAACAAATAATTGATGACTTTTACATGGAAAATACTCCTAAAGCTACTAGAGATATCGATGCTATTGAAATGCTAAATGTTAAAGAACAAAAAGCATGGCTTAAGGAAATGGGTGCTAGTAACTACTTTGTTAAGCAGTTACTTACACAAGGCGATAGAACAAGGGCTATAGCTTATATAACTAATGAGTTAGGTTTAGATATTGAAAAGGAATGGGAAAAGTACGATATTCCTGTACCTGTTCGCTCTCCAGAGTACAAAGAGATTCAAGACCTGAAGAAAGATGGTCAAATAGAATTACTTAGAAGTTTTGGAGCTAGCAAGTGGGCAATTCAAAACTTAGATACCGAAGCGAAGAGAATTAAATTAATATTATCAATACAGACTCAAAGAGAAAACAGTTTAAAATAATTTTTAATAAATAATAACTACATAAAAATAAATAATAGCTATGAACTTAAGCGATTTAAAAATGGGATTATTAAATGCTAGCGCTTTAGCAGTGTCAATGACCCAAATTGACAACGTACTAAAAATAACTCTGTTAATCGTTTCAATCGGTTATACCTTAAGCAAATGGCACGGAGTTATAAAAAACAAGAAAAACAAAAAAAAATAACTATGACTGATCTAAAACAAAAATCAAGATTTAAAAAGCTACTTATATGGCTAATGCGTAAATGGAACTCATTACTTTATTTATTAATGTTTAAAAATTATGATTAAAATAGAATTAAGACAAGCAGGCCACCACACCTCAGCAATTCTATAATAAAAAAGCCGCTACAATTAAGTAACGGCTTTTTTTATTTTTAAGTAATTTCACAAGCTCCTCCAGCGCAAGCAAGTTCTCCTGACAAATCAGTTTCGTCATCGTCTTCTTCAATCTTTGCAATGTCAACTAACTGCAAGGTTTCCATCAATTCATAATACTTCTCTTTTGTTATGTCTTCAAAGGGTGCTTGTACGTAAGTACCGCCGTTGTAAGGCAACACAGATAGCCCGTTATAAAATTGTTTGTTTTCCCACATCCACTCACCAATCATATCCCACTCATCTTCTTTAATAGATATAGTGGCAGATATGTTATGTGTGTTCTTACCATTACCATGACCTGGCTTAACCCACATTTCAGATACAAATTTCACACGCTCAAGTAATTCAATCGGGTGTTCTGTTCTAAGTACGGATCCTTTCGGTGCTCTTTGAGGTATTGATATTACTGCTGTATCGTGAGGTCTGAAGTATTCATCTTCAATTAACTCAGGGTGGTTAGCAGCAAGGAACTTATACATTGACTCGTTCTTACCTACACGTATTCTTCTTACATAATAATCATTATGCCAAGC
>ENA-UZWT01004366-UZWT01004366.1-metagenome-genome-assembly--contig:-Day-1-50m-contig-4366_pt1 | contig 10699 bp, 11 predicted proteins | sample MGYA00260338_ERZ794898 | MGnify/ENA metagenome assembly ERZ794898 | reverse complement strand
AAATCATACCCCACAAAACTCCTCCCCAACTTATCACAAACTCTTCCAGTAGTTCCACTTCCCATAAAGGTGTCATATATTAAATTAACTTCTGTTAGATTTAACAGAAGTTTTTTCAAAGAGGAGGTTTCTTATAACTGAGAAAACACTTTTCCCCTAAACCCTAATCGGTAGGGGTTTTATATCGGAGTTAGTTTTTTCTTTTATAAACGATATGACTTTAGGTTTTTTGTAAACCTCAACTGTATTATCAAATGGATTAACCCTATAAAGAAGTTCGGTACCATAGAAAATGGTAGATTCATCTCCTTGATAAAATAGGTTTTTAGATCTTATTGGGAAATCTAAGTTTCCCATTCTGATTAATTCTTTTTGTTTATAGTCGAATTCAATAATTTCGATTGAAGAGGTCTGATTAATTCTGTTATTTAAATCAACTGTTGTACCCCCGTAGAATATTATTTTGCCTCCCTTTTGATTTTTGTATCCTTTAGAACTTCCTTCTATTAGTTTTTTTTGTTTTGTAGTATTCCCATTCTTTAGTTTCTAAATCAAAATAGTACATAAAATTTCGATTAGACCAGAATCCGTAACCACCAAATTTAAATACAGTATCGTTCTCTTTAAATAAGTAAGCATTGATTGAAACCCTAGAGTCTATTGATTCATCAATTTGAACAAGAACATCATTATCCTTTTGATATACTTCATTGAAGCTTTCGAAGTAGTATGATTCCCCTTTAATTGAGAACGATTTTAATGTAGTAGTATCTATATCTCTTTGTAGAAACGGGTTAAGGAGTAATGATATATAAAAATATAATTGCAACAAAATGCAATATAATAGTATAATTAATGATATTCTTTAGTTTTAATTAAAAATATCGATTTAATTATGAAAAATTATAAGTTTTTAAGTTCATTAGTTCTCTTTTCTTTTTTTGTTTCATGTGATTCAAGTATCTCGTTTATTACTGAAATACCCCTCAACAACATCAAAGAACATAGTATTAATTTACAAAATCTCAAAGGAACCAATCTTGATGATGCTGAGTCCTCGTATTTTAAAATTCTTAATGATTCAATAAATAAAGAACAACCTTATGTTTATTTCTATTTATCTTATTTTTTTGAAAATGATTCCTTACTAGTTTCTGGACTTGAAAAGTTCCCAGAGGATCCTTTTCTAAAATTTTCTGAAGCAATGAGAGGTTTAAATAATTTTGATTTAGAAAATTTAAATAAAAACCTTAAATCCATTCTTGATGAGTATCCACATCATTCATTATCATTGAGTAATCTTCTTGTGAATTCCAAATCTTTATATCTTTTGACAACTGATGATATAAGAAAAGACGAGATAGTTATAGGGTTAGAAAGTTTCATAAACAATATTAAATCAAATGACAAAATTGTTAATGAATATTATGATTTTAATGATCCAAAAATCGGATTAAACGAAAAAGAAATTCAGATTTTAAATGACAATTTAAATTTTTTCAACAGTAAAATTCCTGATTCAAAGTTAAGGTTAGAAAAGAATAGAAAAAGATTAGCCGAAGAAAGAAGAAAGAAGAAATTAATTCAAATTGAAAGAAAATTTGTAGATAATAAATATGTAAATTACCCTTATGGGTCAAGAACTCCAAATAATGTATTAAATATATATTCAGGAGGTTCTGCTTCGATTTACATGTTTGATGGAAGTAGTTCTACAGGGAAATGGTCTTGGAGTAACAAGAATAAAAAAACAGATTTTAAAATAAGGTGGGATGTCGGGGGTACTTGGTATGGTCGATTTTCTAAAGATAGAATTTATATCCGCAGTGGTGTTCCAAGAAGTTATGTAGGAAATCGTTATTTCGATAAATATTAGAATTTTAAATAATGATACTTCATTATTTAATTCACAAATAGATTATGTTTTGCAACCCTGAATAACAGGGGGATCGACGGAAATGGATAAACCGTTATACCGTTATAATATTGTTTTTTGTTATTAATACCCTTTCAAATCACACCCAACAAAACACCTCCCTAATTTATCACAAACCCTCCCTGAAGTTCCACTTCCCATAAAGGGATCTAATATCAATTCAACTTCTGTTAAATCTAACAGAAGTTATTTCCAGGATGAGGTTTCTTGTAACTGAGAAAATACTTTTTCCCAAAATGGGTATCGGAGAGGTTTTTATATCGGGGTTGGATTTTTTACCCTAAGGATTATTTAAATATGATATTAATTTTTTGAAACTCTTTTGTCAAAATAACTACCTTTTGTCTCCTATCTTGTTTTGATTTAATCTTTTTAATAGGGTGGTTTTTTAATTTAAAGATTGTTTTTAATCGTACCGATAAACGATCTAACCTTTCGTTGGATATACGAGTATTATGACCATATGATAATTCAGAATTAGAGTATACTTCCATTACATTGTTAAAAGACATTTCATTTAATTTAAGTAGAGACTTGATAATTTGAATATCACTGGCCTCAAATTCATATTCTACCCCATATTTAAATAGATTGACACCTTCAAAGTATACTTTTGATTTTTCACTTATCTTTCTTATCAAGTAAAGTAGTACTATGAAAACTAGTAACATTGAAACCCATAGAAGATTGTTTTTTGATGTTTTATATAGATTAAATGTCTCTAAAGGATTATTTAAAAAACTTAAATCAAAATTAATTTCAATGGTTTCGTTGTTTTTTGATGAAACCTTTTTAACGATGAATAACTGATGTTTTTCGTCATAAACAACCTCTTTAACGAAGGATAAAGATTTTGGTTTAATATATTTTTCAACTTTATTAATAAATGGATTAATTTTATAAATATACTCATCATCATAATATAATGTATAGTCTGATGATTTGTAAAATACTTGATTTGGGATTTCTACAAACTCTAAATCTCCAATCCTATCAAGTGTTCTTGATTTAAAATCATATTGTACAATTTCAAATGATTTTATTTTTTTTATTCTATTTAACGGATCGGTTTTTAGACCACCATAAAAGATTACTTTCTCTTTGTTTTGGTTAAAATTCCCCAAAAAACTTCCATCCACAAGGCTATTTGTTTTTGTTTTAAAATATTCCCACTCTAGAGAAGAAAAGTCAAAATAATACATGAAATTACGTTGAGACCAAAAACCATAACCCCCAAATTTTACTATTGTATCGTTAATTAATAATTTGTAAGAATCTATCGAAATTCTAGAGTCTAAGGACTTATCAATTTGAATTATTTCTTCTTCTTTAATCCGATATACTTCATTGAAAGGACCAATCAAATAATTTTCCCCATTAATGGTAAACAATTCATGATGTGATTCGTCAATTATTCTTTGATTACTTAATCCAAAGAAGAATATCGTTAAAGAAAAGAATAATTGCGTCATGTTGCAATATAGTATTAATCTTGTAACATGTTTGTAATTTAGAAATAAAATAAAATTATGAATTCATTAATAGAAATGTCGATACAAGGTGGTAGGTACCTTGAAGCAGAAAAACAAATTGGAGAGATAATTGTTGAAGAACCGAGTCCAGAGGCATACTTTATGCTCGGTACTGTAAAATCAAATTTATTACTTGATAGTAATAGAAGTTACCAAGAGGTACAATTGTGTTTTAATAAGTGTTTAGAAATGTCAAAGGATGTTTCTCAATCTGAAAAAGATATAATGGTTTTCTGTCTTAACCTTCACAAACAATTATCAGAATTAGAAAACGAATTAATTAAACAAAAAAATAAACAAAAATGGAATGTAGTTGCGGGTTTGATAACAACATTTGCTTTTTCTAAAATCATTGATAATTCGAGCGGATCTTTTGGAGTTATCGGTGGTCTTGTTGGAGCGAGTTATGGTGTTGGTATGTCTTTAGAGTGACTTTCAAATATCGGTGATTTTGACGAAATCAGATCCTTTGTAATTCAACTAAAAAATGAAATGACTTCATTTCTTAAAGTTTCCATTAAAAATGAAGTTGATCTTCTCCGTTCTGAAATTTTATCAATAACAGAAAAAGGGGGGTCTATCATTGAAATTGACACCTCGTTTGACTCAACTGAATTTGAAAAAGTTTTAGGAATTAACTTTGTTTCACCGGTAAAAGCTGTCTCTTTAATTGAATATGGCGAAAATATCCAAAGTTTAGGTGGATTTTCCCAAGTTGAAAAGTCTTGGAGAATAAAAAAACTCTTTAAAAAACCCATAAAATTCAGTGTTTCGGATGGTGAAAGTGTATTGTTCGGATTGAAAAGTAATAAATCCCCCAACTTAATGGAATATTTATTTACCTCAAAAGGAATATATTACGGACTTAATCCTAAATTAATCCCCTATCAAAAAGCCACTTTCAAATATTCTATTGTTTTAAGATCAGCCTTTTTAGGTATTGTTTATCCGTGGGTTTCTATGTCCCATAGTTTTCTTGGAAATGGATTATTTTCAACCATTAATAATCAAAAAAACATCGTTAGTGTTTTAAATAGTTTTTGTAAATCAAGAGTTAAATAAATATTTTTTATTGAACCAGATATATTCAATTCCTCATGGAAAGTTTTTTATGTTTTCCGGTATAGAAATTTTTTAAATCATACCCCACAAAACTCCTCCCCAACTTATCACAAACTCTTCCAGTTGTTCCACTTCCCATAAATGGATCTAATACTAATTCAAACTCTTTTGAAGTTTGAAGAATGGGTAGAGTGATTATTTCTTCAGGAAATGGAGCAGGATGTTCTCCTTGGATATTTAGTTTCTGGTTTGCAACCGAAGTTCTTACAATATCTTCATTCCAATAATCTCCCATATTTTTTCCTTTTAAGTTTGGGAGGTATGGGGTAACTGATTTTGAATACTCTCCATTAACACTTCTATGTCTTGGTGGTAATGATGGTTTTGTTTTATCAGATAGTTTATTAGGAGTTGGATAATAATCATACTCTATTGATTTTACTAAATGAAATATAAATTCATAAGAAGGAGTAAGATTTGATTTAGATGAGGATGGTTTGGGATTGGTTTTAGACCAGATAATTGTATTTCTTAGAATCCATCCTTGTTCTTGAAGTTTTAGTATTACTCTATGAGGAACATTCTGAAGATTTCCATCATAAAAAGTATCTCCTAGATTAAGAAAGAAACTTCCTTTATCTTTTAATACTCTTTTACAATCTCTAAGATGTTCCGAGAGATTTACCACAAACTCTTCTGAGGTTTTTTCATTCCCTAATCCTTTCTCTTCAGAATAGGTTCTTTTATTCCAATAAGGAGGAGAGGTAAAAATAGTTTGAACCTCACCATCATTTAGTTCACACATATCATTTGAAGATTTCTGATAAAATCTCCAATTAGATTTTACAAAACTCTCTGAATTTGAAGTAGTAGGTTTTTTAGATTCTCTTTCTTTAATTTCTCTCTGAATTTGAAGGTAAGATTGATTGATGGTTAGAATACCTTTATCTAAAAGTTCAACATATTCAGGTTTGTTTTTATAGATGAATACCAACCTTCTTAATTGAGAAGAGGAGATTCCTAATTCTTTAGAAACTATATCTCTTGAGGAACCTTTGTTAGATTTAACAGAAGTTAAATCCGTTCGTTTCCCTTGTCCTTTTCTATGAAAACCATCAAGTATTAAGTATTCATTTATAAGTTCTTTAAAACTCTTTATTCTTTGTTTATTGTAGTGTATTAGTAGTAATTCTTCTTCTCCTTTTTCTACAAATCGTTGTTCAACATCAACATCTTCCCATCCCAATCTTTTTACAGATTCAAATCTTCTATTTCCACTTATAATCTGATAATGTTGGTCAATAATTAAAGGTTGTAGTAAACCTACTTCAGAAATACTATCCATCAATTCTTCAATAGAAGATAAATCATAGATTTCTTGATTTTTAGGATGATGGGATAGTTTAGAGATGTTCACTTTCATAAAACGAATATATCGAAGAATATATTCTTGTGCAACTTTTATGAGAGGATAGGTTTCTTGAGACTGAGAAAATACTTTTTTCCAAAATGGGTATCGGAGGGGTTTTTATATCGAACCCAATTTTTTTCCCCTAAGAACTTTTTTTTCTAAAAAAACACCTCTGTGATATTTATAGTAAGAGGAATGAACCTCTATGAACTAAAATGAATAACATAATGGAAACAATAAACGAACACGAAATAGATGGGTTAATCCAAACTATGAAAGAAATGGGAATCAAAGGATTGATGAAATACCAAGATGTATTGGTATTAAACCACATGATGGAAAGGGGGTGGATACCACCAATTGAAAAAAGAGATGAACTGATTAAAACTCTAAAGGGTGAATCAGATATGGAATATAACGAGATAATGAACCTCATCAACAGATATAGTGAATGGAAATCCGTTTTACCTTCTTACTCTTTGAGGTTGAATCAGAACCTTGATGGAATAAATAAAAGAATGAATTCTGTTATTCCATTTCAATATATTGGGAATTCACCTAATAAAAGATTGGTTGGGTTTGTAGATGAGGGGAGTGATATCAATATCTATGATGGAATAGGAAAGAATCTGATATTATTAGGTTCAGTAGATAAGAAGAGTTGGAGTATCAGTTGGGGGAATAACTCTTTACTTCAACAAGAACACACCTCATATATAACCTCATCAGTTAGAAAACTTAAAGAACAAAAGATAGTATAATGAAAGATAAGTTTAACGAATACATAGAAGGATTAGAAACTCACAGATGGGTTGGTGTTACTGATTTATCAAAACAATTTGATATATCTGAGAGAACCGTATTTCAATGGTTAAGGGATGGAAAGATAGAAGGTGTTAAGTGGAAAAATAAACGATTGATAAATGTTCCTTCAGTATTCGGATATCTACTAAAGAAGAAAGTGATTGAAGTAACTCAAATCAGAGAACAAGAATTAAAAAGAGAATTGGAATTAAAAGAGTTTCAAAAGTAACTTGGGAGGAGTGTATTGGTGTTGGGAGGGATTATGATATTGTAAATTTTTCCAATTGATTTTTTTCATTTCCCTCTCTTCATCATAATACATGGATTTTATCCCAAACAGATTCAATAAATTCCTTTGTTGGGTTTTCAATTCTTTGAACTTTGAAATCCTTAACCTCAACGATATCCTCTCTATTCATTCGTTCTTCACGAATTAAACCTTTCTTATAAATGGAATGAACATGGTTGTTCTTAAACACACTCCCACGAGGTGTTTTTAAACCCTCTCCGTTCAGTATTTGAGATATCTTACGATAACCAATAGGGGTAAGAAAATGTTCCTTATATCCTCTAATTCTATCAAACAAATATTGTTGATATTCACTATAATTTGACTCCCATAGTTTAGTGGTAGTAACTGATATTGTGAATGTTATATGTGTAATTGAGGGGTAAGAACAACGAACACTTAATCCTACTCCACGGTAACAGATTTCGCTAAATTTCTGGGTTGATCTACATTTTTATCCAGCATTACTGCGATATGATAGGACAACAGTTGAAAAGGAATGGTAGTTAATAAAGGAGTGAATGCTTCTTCTGTCTCTGGTATTTCTATTACATGATCTGCAATTTCTTTTACCTGTGTATCTCCTTCAGTAACAACCGCAATGATCTTCCCTGATCTAGATTTTATTTCCTGAATATTACTCACTACTTTTTCGTAATGACCTTTACTTGTTGCAATCACAAAAATTGGCATATTTTCGTCTATCAAAGCAATAGGACCGTGTTTCATTTCAGCTGCAGGATAACCTTCTGCATGAATATAAGAAATCTCTTTTAACTTTAAAGCGCCTTCTAAAGCTACTGGAAAATTAAACCCTCTTCCTAAATACAAGCAATTTTTAGCATCTTTATACACCGCTGCAATCTCTTTTACGGTAGCATCAATGTTTAACAATTGTTCTACTTGGTTCGGGATCAATTCCAATGCCCTCAAATAGTTTTGAAACTTCGATGTTGAAAAGGTCCCTTTTTCTTTTGCTAATTTTAATGCAATCAAAGAAAGTACTGTAATTTGTGTTGTAAATGCTTTTGTTGAAGCTACTCCAATTTCTGGTCCCGCGTGTGTGTAGGATCCTGCATGTGTTTCTCTTGCAATAGACGAACCCACTACATTACAAACTCCAAAAACAAAGGCCCCTTTGGACTTTGCCAATTTGATGGCCGCTAGAGTGTCTGCCGTTTCACCAGATTGAGAAATAGCAATGACAATGTCTTTCGATGTTATTACAGGGTTTCTATACCTAAATTCTGAAGCATATTCTACCTCAACAGGAATTCTTACAAACTCTTCAAGTAAATATTCTCCAACCAATCCTGCGTGCCAAGAAGTTCCACAAGCAATGATAATAATTCTATCTGCATTTAAAAACTTTGAAAGATGATCATCAATTCCAGACATTTTAATCATGCCTTGATCGGGTAACATTCGACCTCTGTATGTATCTATGATTGCTTTGGGTTGTTCGTGAATTTCTTTGATCATGAAGTGATCATAGCCCCCTTTTTCTATTTGCTCTAGACTCATTTGTAATTCTAAAACATTGGGAGTGACAAGAGCGTCATTCTGAATTTTACGAACTTGAACTTGTTCTCCAAGTTTTATGATCGCCATTTCTTCATCTTCGATGTAAATCGCATCTTTGGTATATTCTATAAATGGAGATGCATCTGAAGCCACAAAAAACTCTTTATTTTCTTTCCCTATACCAATAGCAATAGGGCTTCCTAAACGTGCAACAACCAATTCATCTGGTTTTGTTTTATCAAAGACAGCAATTGCATAAGCCCCAATAACGCTGGTTAATGCCAGTTGAACCGCTTTCCCCAACTTACAGCCCTCGTTTTTCTTTACTTCTTCTATTAAATTTACAAGAACTTCTGTATCGGTATCACTTTTAAAATCATAGCCTCTAGAAATCAATTCTTTTCTTAAAGAATCATAATTTTCTATAATCCCATTGTGAACGATGGCTAATTCTCCAGATTGAGATATGTGTGGATGAGAATTGACATCGTTTGGAACTCCATGAGTAGCCCATCGGGTATGTCCAATTCCTATCTGTCCTTTTTTTCTTACTTCTTCTTTGTTGGTAATAAGCTCTAAATCAGAGACCTTTCCTTTGGTTTTGGAAAGATGAATTTCTTCGCCGTCATATAACATTACACCAGAGCTGTCGTAGCCCCTGTATTCCAATCTTTTTAATCCGTTTATTACTATTGGGTAAGCATCTCTGTAACCAATATATCCTGCAATTCCACACATAGTTATTTCTTTTTCTAATTTTTAATCTTGTTGCTCAGAGTAGGAAATCTTAAACATTACTTTTTTAGCCCCATTATCTGTGTGATGGTTAAAAATAGTAACTGCTTTGGGATTCCAATTGTAATTTGTAAAGGTAGTATCTCTGTCTTGTAAAATTTTTAAATCGGTTCTATTGATCGTTTTTAATTTTAAACTAGGAGAGTAATCGGTTTCTCCACTTAAAATATCTGATACGTAATCTGTAATTTTAAAGGTATATTTTTCTGGATTTCCATCACTATCTCTTTCTAACAAGCCACCAAAAACAGCAGTACCTTCTGTGTATATGTCTTTTATATAACTCTGAACTGGATTCGCTCCCTCCTCATCACTCTTGTACAAGAAAAGTTGATACGGTAGGGCTGAATTATCTGCAGACTGATTGATATAGAAAGTCAATGAGGCGTCATTTACCAGTAAGTTCTGATCTCTCAAGGCTGCTAATTCGTCGGCTTCGAAGAGGGTTATTTTTGCTTCACTTCCTGCAGCACCTTGTATTTTTACTTCGTTATTTACAGGATAGATTTTCTCTTCCATTTTGTAGGTACTTGCTTTGATTCCCGACAACAAAAAACTATCATTTTTATAGATCGTATCAATAGCAGCACCGTCTTTTTTAGAAGAAACTAAGTTTGTATAATATACTTCTATCGATGGTTTGACTGAACCATTAAAATCAAAAGAAATCAAAGAACCATCGTTTCCTGATGCTTCTAAAATAAGGCCTCTAAAATAATTATTAAACGCCTCTTGGGATGCAAATTCTGCAGAACCGTATTTCTTTAAAAAGAGCTCGTTAAAAACATCTTCTTTTAAGGGAACGAAACCAAAAGGAAGGGGGATGGAGGAAGAACTTGAACTTGTATAAGTAACGATGTCTGTTTTAACAGGTGTCTTTTGATCGCTTAACCATCTTTTAACCCTTACTGTGTCTGTTGCTGCTTGTGGAGTAAACTGAAAATCATTCGAAGCATTTAAAACTGTTAGAGGCAATTGTTTTTCAAATACATGATCTGAACTATAACTATGTAACTTAGAGGGGTCTGATGGATTCAATCTACTTAAGTAGGTACTTGACTGGTATATATTTAAATTAAACGCTTTGGATTGGTTTCCAATTATGGAATCCAACTCATAGGCCGTCCCTTCATCATTTAATGTGACTCGGTATGGAATTCTAACAAAAACAGTATCTATGGTCGTCACCACTATTGTTGAATCTGAGTCATAAGCAGAACGTTTTAAATTTGAATCTATGGCAATCTGAGAAATAATGGACGCTTCAATTTTTTCGTACTCATCGCTTGCATGCACTCCTAGCAAATACTCTGGCGCATCAGAAATGGTAAAGTTACTTGTAACAA
>ENA-UZWT01007416-UZWT01007416.1-metagenome-genome-assembly--contig:-Day-1-50m-contig-7416_pt1 | contig 10707 bp, 13 predicted proteins | sample MGYA00260338_ERZ794898 | MGnify/ENA metagenome assembly ERZ794898 | reverse complement strand
TGTGGTGATTTTTTATAAAGATTATATAAGATTTCAGTTCCTTTGATTTTATACTTCTTATCAAAGAACCTTTTTAGATTTCCATCTTTTTTCAGAATACCAATCATTTTTTTTCTAATAATATCACACACATATGATTCTAATTTTGATTGGATGATTTCCTTATCCTTATCATTCTGATGAGGTCTCATCAACTCATATGTTCCGTAATCTCTATTGACATTCTCAGGATTATAGTGAGGAATATTATTTTCTAATAAATCCAAATAATAGGAAACCGATGGAACGGTTCCTAAATATATATATTTTCTTTTTCCACCAATTGAAACCATCATTTCCCATTGATTATTTCCAGAAGTTTCTGCATAATTACCACTCTTATATTCTACAAGTTTTTCACCAAAATTTGATAAGATTGAAAAATTTGGAAGAAACTTCTTATGGTACTTAATCATTGTGTTATACCCCACAGTTCTTTTCTTCTTCCACTCCTTCAATTCTTTTTTAAGTTCCTTAATCTTATCTATATCAGATAAAATCTTCTTCTCTCTTCGTTTGATTCTGATTGTAAGGTTCTCATATTCTCTCTTTTCATCCCTTTCCTTTTTCGGAATGAACATCCAATCATCTCCAACTTTTTTTATTCGGTAATCATCTTCTTTCATAATCACAATTTACAAAAAATTACCAACACTAAAATCAAAATTAGAGTGTAGGTAATTCGGCTACTATGTTGGGTATTGTTAGTGAGTGAGAGTTTAACCAATTAAAATAAATAAGATGAAAAAAACAGTAAAACAAAAACCAATTAATTCATTTCAAATCGATAAATACTTTAGATATCGATTGAATTCGGATAACACAAACAGAGCGTGTTTATGTGATTACACATCCATTGTTAACCACCATAAAAATGGATTAGATATGGCATGGGGAACTATTTGGGTTTGGAACAAAAAATGGAAAGAATATCAATGTCCATTTTTCAACCACACTTGGAATTTGGATGATAATGATAATGTATATGATGATTACTACTCATTAAATAAAGTTTTAGAAAAAACTGGAATCAACTCAATAGATGTGGAAAGAGATTCATACAGATACATAGATGGTTCAATCTTTCATAATCTAATGACACAAACCGAAAAAAGTTGGATTACTATTTCTGAAAGATTAAAAAAGAAATTCAAAAAGGATTATTCAAAACCCAAAATCATTTTTCTGAGTGAGGTTGCTTGGGATAATAATGATAAACCATACAGTTGGGAATCAATGGAAAAGAAATGGGAAAAGATAGAAAGAACTGAGATTATCGAAGAGATTCAAAGATAATTACCAACACTAAAATGAAAATTAGAGTGTAGGTAATTCCACTACTATGTTGGGTATTGTTAGTGAGTGAGAGATTAAAAGTTAAAACAATTAAAAAGTAAAAACAATTAAAAAGTAAAATTATGAGTAAAAAAAGAAATTCAAAAAAGTTCAGAAAGAAATTAAGAAACAGAGCTAATTCGACTAAAAATTCATTTAGAAAAAAAGTAGAATATGATACGATTATTTTGAACGGAGAACCCTTTCACAGAAAAAGAATGGGGTACCATAAAGAACCAACACTATCCAATGTACTAAGTGATAAAGAATTATCAGAAAGAGGAATTTCTAACGGATATGATGATTTAGAATTATACCACATTACTACGATAGAGAACTTTGAAAAGATTCAAAACTCTGAAGGATTAAAAGGAAATAGGAAACCTAACCCTAATCACGGATTATCTCAAAAAGGATATATCTACGGAACTATATCATCTGATAAAAAGATTTGGGACAAAATAAAGGAAACTCAGTTGTTTGATTTCAATAAGATTGGAGGAGACTTAGATAATAACAAATGTTCAAAACCTTATGTAGTAATAAAGATTAAAGGTTTATCACTTAAAAAAAGAGGAATAAAAATCAGAGAAGATTTTAATGAAGGGTTATCAAATTCAGCAAAAGGATACAAATTTTATATCGGAGATAAATTCATTCCAAATGAAGAATTAGAGGTTGTTGGAAACTACAAAACAGATGAAAAATTAGCTATCGCATATACTGAAGAAACTAAACAAATTTTTTCTTTACTGTTAGGAAGGGCGGCGTAATTACCAACACTAAAATGAAAATTAGTGTGTAGGTAATTCCACTACTATGTTGGGTATTGTTAGTGAGTGAGAGTTTAACCAAATAAAAACAAATAAAATGAGAAAAGAATTAAAAGAAATTATTGAAAGAGTTGTGGAGGATTTAATAAGAAAAGAGGATGATATGGGATTACCAATACAATCAGCATGGGAAAGAATTTATTATGAATTTGAAGACTTTATGGAGGAAGTTGAAGAATCTTATTTTGAAGAAGAATTAGAAGAAATCTTTGGAGGAATTCACACAATGAAAGAGATTAAAGAATACGCTATGGAGTGTTTTGATGATGTATTAGAAAAATATGAAATGGAAAAAGAAATATTGGAAAAGAAATATAGAAATAAAAAATAAAAATTATGAATACAATTAAAAAAGAGGAGGTATTGGGGAATAATAGTACCCAACCTCACAGTGAACTTCCCAAAGTTTGGAAATGGGAAAGAAAAAAGTGTGTTATTGAACACGCAAAAGTCATCGATTTATTAGATGATTGGGGAATTGGGATTTTGAATAATAAGATTGTTCATAGAGGAGATGGTATAATCACTCTTAGAGAATTTGAAGAAGAAAAATCTCAAAAAGGTAAAGGAGTATGGAAACAACTTTACGAATATTATTTGGATAATTTCGAAAATGAAGATTATGAAGACCCAAATATTTTAGGAGTTGAAAAGCCTGATGGAAATGGATATATCACTAAATCAGAAGTTAGAACCGCACTTATTGAATATGGTGTATTTAATAAATGGGTTTATTTGAATAATCATTTTACTGATGATAAATCAATCCTAAACAATCCTAAGAAATCTGAACTATACACCCCTCTTTTTAGAGATAATAAGGATGAGGTTTTTACCTTCTTCAAAAATGGAGTTGTAAAAACTACCAAAGAAGGTTCAGAATTAAAACCATATGAGATTGTTAAAGATGGATATATTTGGGAATCTAAGATTAGAGATGAGGTAGATAATATCGAATTAACTAAAGATTCTGAGAAAGGATTATTTGAGGAGTTCGTTGAGAAATGTATGAGTGTAAAAAACAAAGATGGTAAGTGGGAGATTGATGAAAAAGAATATGAATCATTAAGAACCACTTATGGATATCTTTTATCTAATTATACTAACAATGGAGAAACACCAGCACCAATCTTCGTAGATAGAGAATCCGATGGGGTTCACGCTGAAGGTGGGAATGGAAAATCCTTAGTTATGAAATCTGTAAAACATTTCAAAAGTACATCAGATATTAATGGAAAAAATGTAGATAAATCAAATCCTAAATTTACTTTTAGTGGAGTAAAATTAGATTCTGAATTTGTATTTATGGATGATGTAAATGTTGATTTTCCATTTAATATAATTTACAATTTTACAACCGGTCCGATGGAAATTGAAAGAAAAGGAATAGATAGGTTTGTAATTCCTGAGAATGTAAAACCTAAGATTGGAGTTTGTACAAACTACATTATGAGTGATACTTCGTTTTCAACATCGAGGAGACAATATGTTGTTGAATTTGGTGAGTTTTGGAATCAAAAATCAAAAGAAGGAATTTCAGTTCAAAAGTACTTAGGTAAAAGGTTAATTGATAATGAGTTTTCTGATAATGATTGGATTCAGTTCTATAATTTTGGATTTAGATGTATAAGAGAATTCCTTAAAAAAGGAGTTGTTGAAACTGAAAAATCAAATTATGAAAGAAAACAATTCATAGCCAAAATTGAAGGTGATGGAGTAAATGATGGTGTAGTTGATTGGATAGAAAATTACATTAAATCCAATGAAGTTAAATTTAGAGATAAAGTTAGTTGGAATACAATTTATAAAGATTTCTCAGATGATTGTGAATCATATGTAACTGAGAATTGGAAATCAACTCGATTAAAACAAGCAGTATGGGATATTTGTTTATATCACAAATGGAAATACAATCCTCATAAGATTGGTAAAACTTTATCATCTAAGAGATGGAAAAGTGGTCCGAAGGGAATGCAAGTTGATTGTGTGAAAATTCATATTCATAAATCAATCTAAATGAATCCTCCTATGGTTGGATATTTGGTTACCAAAATATCGGTATCCCAATATCCAACGAAAAAGGAGTTTAAGATAGGTAATTACTTAAATCATATCCCACAAAATTTCTATCTAACACATCACAAACCCTTCCTACATTTCCACTTCCACAGAAAGGGTCTAATACTAAATCACCCATAGTGGAGGTTTGTAATATTGGAAGTGTAATTATTTGTTTTGGGAATGGTGCGAGATGTTCTCCTTCAATTCCTAAACTTTGATTTGCAACCGCAGTTTTTACAACTTCTTCATCCCAATAATCCCCCATATTTTTACCCTCAGATTTTGGTAGGTATGGTGAGATTGATTTCGAATAACTACCATCTGAATTTCGATGTCGAGGAGGTAGAGATATTTTCCCTTCAGATTTAAGTTTAGTTGGAGTTCTATTGTATATGTAATCTTTACTCTTCACTAAATGAAAAATAAATTCATAAGATGGTGTGAGATTTGATTTTGAACTACTTGGTTTAGGATTTGTTTTCATCCATATAATTGAGTTTCTCAAAATCCATCCATCATCCTTTAACCTATCGACTATTCTGTGAGGAACATTTTGTAAATCACCATTTAGAAATGTATCTCCTAAATTCAGAAAGAAACTTCCCTTATCATTCAATACTCTTTTACAATCCCTTAAATGTTTCGAAATATTAACTACAAATTCTTCTGAGGTTTTTTCATTTCCCAAACCTCCTCCTTCTGCGTATAATCGTTTATTCCAATATGGTGGTGATGTAAATATGGTTTGAACCTCCCCATCTTTTAACTCATCCATTTGATGCGAAGATTTTTGATAGAACCTCCAATTATTAATTTTAACATCAGATTTTTCAACCTTTCTCCTACTCTCTTTTTCATTTACTTCTCTTTGAGTTTGAAGGTATGATTGTCTTATGGTTAAAACTCCTCTATCAATCATTTTAATGAGTTCTGAGTTGTGTTTTCTTATAAAGAGTAATCTTCCTAAGGAAGAAGAAGAAACACCTATCTTAGAAGATATTTCATCTCTTTTACTATAACTTATGTTTCGTGAAACAGAAGTTAAATCTGTTCTCAATCCTTGTTTATTATCGAAATGATTTTCTAAAATATCATACTCAGCTAGAATCTCTTTATTTGATTTTATTCTTTGTTTATTGAAATGAACTAAAAATAAATCAACTTCATCATCTTTAACATCTTTAATCTCAACCTCAACTTCCTCCCAACCTAATCGTTTAATAGATTCAAATCTTCTGTGCCCACTAAGAATTTGATTATGATTGTTGATGATTATTGGTTGTAATAATCCAACCTCTTTAATGGATTCAACCAAATCATCAATATTACTCAAATCATATATTTCTGAGTTTTTTGGATGAGGTTTTATATCTGTTGTTCTAACAATCATTCAACGCAATGTAAGATATTCAATACTGATTTGCAAATAAGTTCATTAAACACTCTTAAAACACCATTCCTGAGGTGATTTGTAATGATAGTTATAGGTTAATACTATTTTTTAATGATTTGTAATGATTTCAGATGAAAATTAATGGTTTTCTAAAAACTATATACTTATATACATAAGGGGGGACATAGGGGGGTTCAGATTCCCTTTTATAAAGATTAAAATAAAAATTATCAACCTCAGAATAAGAATATCCAATTATCTAATAATTATGAATAACAACAGAGAAATATTATCAAAAGATGAATATGATAAATTGGTAAAAAAACAAATAGAAATTTCAAAAGTTAAGCTTGAGAAAGCATTTGAAAAAATAGATTTAACATCATTAAAAAAAACAAAAAAAAATAAAAAATGAATAAAATAATGGAAAGATTCCATTTTGAAGGAGTACTTCAAATATTGGAAGAAAAATATGGTAAAAAGTTTATGCTAGATAATATGGATTTATTTTATCTGTGGTATAGTGTTCAAAGAAAAATGGTAAATGAAAATAGAGATGATATGATAAATTACTTAAAAGGAAATAACATAATAGATGATACTCGCAGAATACTGAGTACAATTTCGAGATACTTCAATTTCAGAGAACATTTACCCGAAATGACTGAAAAATCTAAAAATAGATTAGATAGAGGTAATCAATACCTTAACCCATTAGTACCATTCGAAAAAGTTGGTAATAGAATGTTGGGAATTATTGATGATAATAATAAAGAATCCAAATCAGTAATTGATATTTCTGAGGGAAGAGAAGACAAAGTAGCAGTAATATTTAATAAAGGTGGTGTAAGTTGGAGAAACGATAATCTTCATCCTGCAGAAATGAGATGGGTTGTGGATTATGTAAAGAATGATAAGAAAAAAATATATAAGATATGAGAATAGAAAGTAAACATTTGTTTAGTGAAAACATCTCTCCATTTGTGAAATCATTAGTGATGAAAAGGAGAGCTGGAATTCAATTAACTGAAAGAGAAGAGAGAAGATTAGAAAAAGAATCTAAAAAGATGAACGATTCAACTGATGAATTAGAAGATGAAGTTGATTTAGATGAAATTCTTAAAGAAATGGGCTATGATAAAGATGATGAAATGGATATTTCTCAATTATCTAAATCAGAAATTAAAGAATTGATTAGAGTTGAGGTCAAAAATTTCTTTGAAGAAACATTTGAAAATCCAAATGATTTAACTGAAATTTCTGATGAAGAAATACAATCTATAATTGATAATCTAACCCAATGATACTATGATAGTAACGCCCTCCTCAAAATTATTAAAACAATGTTCGAAAGTTGATAAACCTCTGAATGAAATTTATAATATGATTTCTAACAGAGAAAAATTAGAAAACAATATGATATTTGAATTATCTAAAGAAATTGAAACTTGGAGAGATTGTTTGGTAGAAATTGAATTGGGTATAAATTCAAATTATAATATAAATGATGAATCTGATAATTATGAAGTAGAGAAAGAAACAATCATTTACTAATTATAAAATAGAAATACAATGGAAGAAACATTACAATCAATAGGCATAAACACAAAACAACTTAATTCTAAACCAATTCACAATAGAATTGAAACTGAAAATATATTAGGGTGTACTAATCAAACATTAAATACATTTCAGAGAAAAGGATGGTTGCAACCATCGAGATTTAAGAATAAAACATATTATACCTCTAATACTATTTTAGAGTGTATAAAACATCAATTGGTTGGATATTCGGATATCCAAAAAACCAATCAAAATAAAGAATTTGAAAAGTATATTAAATCAATGTGGGCATAAAGGTTAATAACCGATATCTATATCAAAATCTGAATTAATCCACATAATAACACACACACTTAATTTTTTCATAATAACTAACCTGTAACTTCATAATTTTTGGTTCATTCATTGATGGGGCTATATCCAAAAGATATATCCCCATTTTTGTATAGTAATAAGCATGACAAATTGTCTGGAAATTATTATCTTTGTACATTAATAAAATTTTAAATAAAGAGAGATTGGGGGGAACTCAGATATTATTTTTTTCTACCCAAACCTCTTTTCAGAAAATATAGATGAAAGGACTTACTAAAGATAAAACAAAGAAAAACCCATATAAGTATAATGGGGAAATACTCAAATCCACCCAATTTTCCCCCCAACCAAAATCATTGGTAAATACTGATAATCAAAGTGTTACGAAAACTAAGAAGTTCTTCATAGGATGTTATGGGTGTTAAAACTATACTGATAATCAACTACTTAACTAATAAATAAAATATAATCCCCCCAACTTCCCCCCATCTATTATAAATTTCTTACCTTTGATTTCATCAGAGGTACAATATGGAATCTAAGAAATTAAAAGAACTTTATGGATGGAATGAAACTTTAGAAAAATTCTCTATTTCAACCAACCCAAAATTAAAAAAAGAATTTCCAGGATCTTTCAGAATAAAAAAACATAAAGGAAAATTATTTTGGTATTACAGATTATCAAATGGAGTTAAAGGAAGAGATAAATACCTTTGTTCAGTTGAACCAAATGATTTAGAACCAAATCAAACATCTTTCGAATATGCCTTAGGAATTTTGAATGAAAAACTTCATTCTAATTTTGTAATGGGTATAAGAAATAAATCATACCTACACACTTATATAATCCCATACAAAGAATTTATTGATGAAGATAGACACCTAACCTCATCTGTAAAATCTGGAAGAAGAAATACTATTGATAGGTTTGGAAGTTGGAGTAAAAATGAAGGAGTAAGATTGAATATTGTCCCAACCAATGAAATGAAAAATGTATTTCTCAAATACATTAAATTTTTAGAAAATAAAGGTTTACTAAAATCATCCATTAAAGCACAATTACAAATTGTAAGATATTTTTTGAATTGGTTATGTGAGGATAAACTTTTGGATGGTGCTGAATTATTTCCATCTCATCCAATATCAGTAAATCTTCAGAATGAATTATTAAAAAAACATATCACCACAATTCCGAGAGAAATAAAATCGTTTAAGAATTCCTACTATACGGAAGGATATGAAATGTGTAATAAAAAACTCAGAGAAATATGGCAAGGGTATTGTGAGAACAATGGAAAATTGGATAGAATTAGAGATAAAAATGGTAAAGTAAATCAACCTCCACATATGATTGGAAGAGATATAGTTTATTTCATATCCTACCTACAAATCAGAATGGGATTCAGATTATCAGAAGTTTTTTATTCATATAGAAACAGAGATGTGTATAATGATTTTCACATTCCAAACTTTCCAAATGAAATGGCAAGTTATTGGGAAAAATCTGAAGATGGATGGATAATCCACATAAAGAAATCTAAAAATAAAGATAGAAGTGTTCCATTCACAGATACGATTAGAAGTTGGGTAATACCCCCATCTGAAGAATTACTAAAAGTTTCAGAATGTGTGTTAGATAAAAAGGGAAATCCACTCTATTGGGATACACCTTTTGTTGATGTGTGCATGGAATTATTTCCAAATTCATATTATTTATTTCCATCACCTAACCATAAAGAATCACCTAACTCGAAAAGAAGTAAAACTTATTATATGAATGAGTTTAAGATTGAAATGGTTTTGAAAAATGGATGGGATAAATTTGGAATAAATTCTTCTCATGATTTGAGAAGATTCTTTGTTTCTCACTCAATCACAAATACTGAATTATCACCTTTTCAGATTTCTCAGATAACTGGTCACAATATTGCTACGATGGAGAAATTTTATATTAGAGATAATATGAAAGAGAAATTCAATCATTTCAAAAAAATATCTCAAAAAGATTTATTAAAAGTGAAGTTGTAATTGTTTGGATACTCGGATATGGTATCCAAATAACCAACCTATTTAGATTTTAATTCAACATATTCTAACCAACTAACAGAGGGTTCTTTCTGAATTTCCTTAACATATTGTTCACCCTTTATATATTCATATATATTTCTGAGTTCCTTTCTTCTCTTTTTGTTCATGATACTTTCTGTTGGGGTTGTAAATTCTTTTTAATCTTAGTGATTGTATTTAAAGAGATATCACACAACTTTGAAACTTCAACACCTTTCATTCCCATCTCTAAATATTCAACTGCCTTAGAGTGTTTAGAAAGGAATTTCAGAGTAGATTCCTTAGTGTTTTGTTTCCTACCACTATATTTTTCAGGAGATATTTTTTGAGTGATTCTTATCCCTTCCATTTGTCGAGTTTTAATCATGGATTTCTCAAATGAACTCATTGTACTCAGGATATTTAGTAATAATTCTGAGAAGTAATCTTTCTCACCTGATTCAGTTAAGTTTTGGAAGTTGGGATTTCTACAAACAACTCTCACACCTTTTTCAGTTAGTTCCTTCCATACTGATAATACGGAAAGAGTATCTCTTCCTAACCTATCGATTGAGTGAACCTCAATATGTTTGATAGTTCCATTATCTACTAATTTTTTCAACTTAGATGCTTGTGGTCTTTCCCACAAAGGAATCAATCCACTACATTTATCAATAATTACCTTATCGAATCCTTCTACATTCTGAATTTGTCTCAATTCACTCTGTTCATCTGTTGAAACTCTGGAAATAAATACTTTCATAATTCGTAATTTAAGGGTTGTTGGTTTTATACCCTAAATATACGAATAAACACCCATATATACAACTATATTGGGGGTAAATTCACAAAATGAGAATAGTAAAATGAAGTATACCCTATAATTGTGAATTTTAAGAGGGAGGTTTCGTGTAACTAAGGAAATACTTTTTTCCAAAATGGTGGTCTTACTCAATATTTTATCGAGGTCAATTTTTTTTCCCTATGGAAAATGATACACTAAAACCACTTCCCAACCTTAATAGGTTTCAATCGTTCACCTTTCTTTCTTTTTCTTTTATCTTCCATTGGTTTGAAGTGTGGTGATTTTTTATAAAGATTATATAAGATTTCAGTTCCTTT
>ENA-UZWT01004190-UZWT01004190.1-metagenome-genome-assembly--contig:-Day-1-50m-contig-4190_pt1 | contig 10755 bp, 21 predicted proteins | sample MGYA00260338_ERZ794898 | MGnify/ENA metagenome assembly ERZ794898 | reverse complement strand
CGTAAGTTGAATGAGTTGTTGTTTGACATTCCAAAGAACATGAAAGAAGGTGTATTCACAGAACCAACACCAGCAATGCCTGATGATGTAAAGAATGAGAGTTCTCTAGTTGCATACAGGGACTACTATGTCAAATACAAACAACACTTGGCCTCTTGGAAACGCAGAGGTATACCAGATTGGTATGAGGTGGTTGCATGACTAGAGAATCATATCACGATTATATGGGACGAAGAATGCGTGAGGAAGATAATAAAATGAGAGAACCAGTATTTGAAAAGGGATATCCTTCTTTTGAGGCAGTGAATTCAAAAACTATAACTACAACTCAGTTATTTGAAGATCAGATAAGAGAATTGAATTCCAGTTATTATTCTTGTATAAATAGAATAAAGGAGTTGATTGATGAAAATCAACAACTTAAAAATGAAATTGAAGAATTGAAAAATAATGCCAACATATAGTGTGAGAGATAATGATACTGGAGAAATGGAAGAGTTGTTTATGTCATACTCTTCTCTCCAAGAATATCTAAAAGAAAATCCTAGTAAGGAAAGTGTAATTACTTCTGCCCCAATGATTATTGGTGGTACTGGTGTCAGTGGATTTAAAGTAGACAACGGTTTTAACGAGGTATTGCAGAAAGTGGGCGAAGCCCATCCTAACAGTAACCTAGCAGATAGGTATGTTAAGAAGTCATCTAAGGATATTAAAACACAAGCGGTGGTTGACAAACATCGTAAAATACAACAGAAGAGAAAATCATAATGGGTAAAGCAAAAGAAATCAGACTAGATAGTCTAGTCAAAGTTAATCCAATTACTGATAACCAGAAGAAAGCATTCGAAGCATACCAGAAAGGCAAGAACCTTTTCTTGTATGGTGCTGCTGGTACAGGTAAGACATTCGTGTCGTTATACCTTGCAATGCAAGAAGTTTTAAAACACGACACTCCATACGATACAGTTTATATTGTTCGTAGTGCAGTTCCAACTCGTGAGATTGGTTTCCTGCCAGGAGATGAGGAAGATAAGACAGCACTATTTCAAGTGCCGTATCAGAACATGGTTAAGTTCATATTCGAACAACCTAATGAGCAAGCGTTTGATGGACTGTATGACAGACTTAAATCACAAGGCTCTCTAATGTTCTTGACTACTTCCTTCTTGCGTGGTATCACGTTAGACAATGCAATTATCATTGTTGATGAATGTCAGAACTTAAACTTCCATGAGTTAGATACAATCGTAACTCGTGTAGGACAGGACTCAAAGATTATGTTCTGTGGAGATTTCTTCCAGACTGACCTTGTAAAAGGTTCAGATAAGAGTGGACTGGCACAGTTTATGAAAATCTTAGAATCTATGGAAGCATTTGAGAATATTGAATTTACCATTGGCGACATTGTTCGTAGTGGTTTTGTTAAAGAATATCTAATCAACAAGATTAGATTAGGAGTAGAATAATAGTGGCTAAATCAGTTGGTAATATCCGACACGAAGGGACATCGAAAGGTACATCTATGGGAAGAAACCCCATAACCTCTACGATGAATAAAAGTAAAAAAAGAAGTTTCAAAAAATACCGAGGGCAAGGCAAATGAGTAAAAAATGGGAAAAACAAGTGGACGCCTATTATAATAGGGAACGTGGTTATGTTGGTGGTACTGGAATAGTCAGAACCATTGTAGGTGTCATGTTTGTTGCTACTGGATTGTTTGCAATAAACACTGGAGAGATGACGATTGTATCAGGAATACTTTCTATAATCTTTGGTGCGCTAATGACATCATGGGGAGTCCATGCAAGTAGAAAGAACAATGTCTAATTGGCACGGCGGTAAAGGCTCTATGAGAAGAAAGTCAAACGAAAAAGCATATTCAGATAATTGGGATAAGATATTTGGTAAGAAGAATAACCTAATTGTTGATGCATTAAATACTCTGTCAAAAAAGAAAGATGACTATGTTGATGAACGATGTGACGCTGGACGAACTAAAGAAAATACTATCAGAAAATAATCTGGAGTACTTCATAAAGAAACAAAACGGAAACATAGTAAAAATACATTTTTATATTAAAGAAGAAACTTCTTGACATAAGACGTATTTTTTGTTATAATTATATTAATGAAAAAACTTGAGGTGAAATATGTTTACACATAATCCAATTGATATCCCAGAGGTATCTACTAAAAATATTAATCGGAAGCGTTTCTATGACACGCCCACTGGTTTCTATCCATCTATCACAACCGTGTTAGGTGTTCGAAAAGAAAAGAAGGCAGGACTACAAGCTTGGCGCAATCGTGTTGGTAACGATGTTGCTAATCATATTATGCGAACTGCTGCAGGGCGAGGAACTGCTGTCCACCATATGTGTGAAGACTTCTTAAACAATAAAGAAGTTGTCAAAGATGAACAGAAATTCCTACCTTGGTGTTTGTTCTCACAACTAAAACCTACATTACAGAAAAGTATAAATAATATATACGCTCAAGAGTGTGGACTATGGAGTGAGAAGTATCGCCTTGCAGGCCGTGTGGACTGTATCGCTGAGTGGAACGGTGTTCCCTCTATCATTGACTTTAAGACTTCTCGTTCTGAAAGAAAAGACGATTATAACTTTGAATACTATATGCAAGCATCTGCTTATGCAGAAATGTTTGAAGAGAGAACAGGGATTGAAATCAATCAGATTGTTATCCTTGTTGTAACCGAAGATGGTTTGGTTCAAGAATTTGTGAAGGATAAGAAAGACTATCTTCAAGACTTGGTTGATACAATCGACCTCTTTACAGAAGAATGGGAAAAGGAAAATGAAAAGGATTTTTCAGATAGTACTAGTAGTGGGGGCGTTACTGCTTCCGCTTGAAGCAATGTCAGAACCATATTGGGCAGCTAAACCTGTCCAGTGTGGCCCGACACAAGAAGTAATTGACATTACAAAGCAGTTTGGTGAAACTCCATCTATATTGATGGAAGGATACATGAAAATGCAAAATGGACGTTTTGTCAAATCAAAGATAGTTATTGCAATGAACAAAAAAACAGAGACATGGACAGTTCTAGAGTTCCCAGAAGGCGGAACAATAGCATGTATTGTTTCTACTGGAAGAGGTTTTCAAAAACTTGTTGACATCGGAACATCTTTGTGATACTATGGTTATATAAATAGAAATGCAATCGTTAATACGATTCAAAGTTTGGACAGGACGAGGGTGCGAATCCCTCCATCTCCACCAAAAGTACATTGCGCCTTACTGCAATAAGGTGTCTTTGCAGAGATACAGACCTCACGAGGGTTGAAGACAATGTATTTTTGATGGGGATGAATAGGATCGACTGACGGATAGAGATGAGAGTAGATTGCCGTGGTGACTTACGTTAGACAGTCAAAAAAACTAAACGCAAACGATAACTTTGCCAAATCTGATTTCGCCTTAGCGGCGTAAACGCAGGGAGTTGTCCACTTACTTAGCAACAGAAAAGTGGAATTAAGCGGGTGTCGTATAATGGCATTACTTGAGGTTTCCAACCTTATGACGGCAGTTCGATTCTGTCCACCCGCTCCAGTTTTTTATGAAGGGTAGCGCCTTAATACGCTCGTGTGGATCAAGGGTAAGTCCACAACACACAACATAACACAACACATAAGGAGAAAAGTTATGAGTAATAAAAACCCTTTTGAACTACGGTTCGATGTTCTTAAAATGGCAAAAGAAATGATGGATCAGCAACACGAAGTTGCGAACAACAAGTTCTGGTCAATGATTGAACAATATAAAGACAACGGTAAGGACATACAAGAGGTGTACGAAAGATATACACCAGAGATGTATAAACCCGCCGCAGTCATGGAAAAGGCAGAAGAACTCTACAAGTTTATAACTAAAAGAGATTAACGCATTTGAGGTATAGGACATACTTCTATACCTCATATTTTTAAACCCTGTTAACAGGAGATTGTAATGAACCTAGAAGAACTAGTTGTGATGACACCAAAAAAGTTTGCTTTGCAAATTGAAAAAATAGTCAGTCAAGGAAACGATGTAACATACATGGATGCAATATTAGATTATTGCGAAAAACACCAGATGGAGCCCGACACCATTGGGCCTCTCATATCTAAACCACTCAAGGAAAAAATAGAAGCAGACGCAAGGAAGTTAAACTTCTTGCCCAGAGTAGCAACCCTACCAGTTTAAGGACTAGTCCAATGGAAGCATGGGAATCCTACCAAATGTATCTTGGTCTGAAATTGCATTTCACCAGTAACTATGATTACACTAGATACGGTGGAAAGACTTCTGCATCAAAGGCATCGTTCCTAAAACGAAGAGATAGATATTTCTTTGCAAGAGTAGCACGAAAGTACGGTGATAAGACACAAGACTACTACATTGCAAACTTTGTGAAGTCGCCAAAAGGATGGCTGGGTGATTTCAGTGAAGAGAATTACTTAGAATGGTCTAAGAACAAACAGTCATTGACGTACAATTTTTTACAGGACATGCATTTTTTATTTGATCAAGTTGATGAATTTAATTCAATTTTCTCTTTACAAAACGGCAAACATCCTGTATTATTAAAGAACATACTCGCAAAGAGAGTGAGTATCGAAACGGCGGTAATCTTACAAGGGTTACTTAATTATGTAAAAAGGTTTGATGAAGGAATGAAAGATGACTTAGTATGGCCAGACACAAGACGTTTAATCGTCAAATACGCCGCATTTCTCCCTTACGATAGGGAAAAGTGTAAATCGAAACTACTCCAACTAGTGAAGGAGACATTCTAATGGAAGTGCAACTTGCTAATCCAGTTCGGTCAAACGAATCGAATGAACTTATTAGGGAAAGAGACTTCTATCGTTCTAAGCTTGTACAAGCAAAGACACGAATTAAGACTCTTGAGTTTGACTTGTCACTGCTACAAAAGCGTGACGCAGAACTCTCAAAGAAGCTTGCAGAAGCTGCTAATAAGTCTAATAATGGTTATCGTCCACGTTATCGTAAGACGGCTTAATCATTATATATCCTGAGTATGATATAAAACTACTCAATTTTGAAAAGGATTGTTATGAGATATAAACAATTGTCACAGAATACATGGTTGGTTGAAGTCCAGCAAGATGGTAAAACAAAAGAGTTGTTTTTTGAATTTCCAACAGGTTCACTAGATTCAGTGGGTTGGGATACAGGCGATACTCTGTTATGGGAAGAACTGCCAGATGGTGGTTACAGTTTGACAAAGAAGGAAGATAATGGTGACAGAGATTAAGGAACTAAAGAAAATGGTAACATCAGCACGACTGATTAGTTACAGTCAACCGCCTAAGGATGAGAGTGGTATTATTGGTATAGATGATGTGCAAGATTTAATTGCATACTGTGCCCGTGTATCTAATCCGGCAAACCAGATGAATAAATCTACATCTGAGAAATTGATTAAGTACTTGGTGAAGCATCAACATTGGAGTCCATTGGAGATGGCTAGTGCCACGATTGAGATTGATACTACTCGTGACATCGCCCACCAGATTGTGCGTCACAGAAGTTTTGCATTCCAAGAGTTTTCTCAACGATATGCAGAACCATCAGCAATGGGTGAGGCATTTACTACAAGAGAATGTCGTTTACAGGATACAGAAAATAGACAGAACTCTATTGAGATTGAGAATGACCCATCTCTAATTGATAATCAAGTTCACCAAGAACTTATTAGAGAGTGGAATCGTAGACAGATTGGTGTAATCAATCAATCAAGACAATGTTATGAATGGGCAATCGAAAAAGGTATTGCAAAGGAACAGGCTCGTGCAGTTCTTCCAGAAGGACTGACCAAGACTCGACTATATATGCAAGGTTCTTTACGTTCATGGGTTCATTATATTGAACTTCGTGGTGCGAATGGAACTCAGAAAGAACACATGGAAGTTGCACAGAAATGTGCAGTAGAGATTGCTAAAATCTTTCCACTAATGGAGAAACTATAGTGTATAAATTTATACATGAAGAGCCTGTACAAAAAGATGTACATGGTTTTAAAACAACACATCACACTAACAGAATTGAATTCAATGTTGAAGACGGTTCTGATTTGGATGAGATGTGTGACGCATTTCAACATTTCCTGTTGGCGAATGGATATTCGTTTGATGGGAATGTTGAGATAGTTCCTAATGAAGAGGAAGAATTGCGAGACTATAAAGCAATGCAACAGGACATTACGGAACTAAATGGTGATGGTAACAGAGAGCGTGGACGATACGGTGAAGATACACATGATTATGGTCGTAAATCTCTTTGGGACGCAACACCACAAGAATGGGACGCATTAAGAAATAAAGATAAAGTTTGATTTATCTATTGACAAATGCCCCCTTTTACGGTATTATAAATACTGTTACATAATGAATAATGTGAAATACTTAAACATACGACAATATACGGAGAAAACAATATGTCAATTTCAGCAATGAGAAACCAAAACAGTCTGGATAAACTGTTACAACAAGTCCAAAAGGATGACGCACCATCCACAGAAAAAAAATCCTATGTGGATGAACGTCTGTGGAAACCACAGGTGGACAAGGCAGGCAATGGGTACGCAGTACTTCGATTCCTACCAGCACCAGAGGGTGAAGAACTTCCTTGGGTACGAGTTTGGAATCACGCATTCCAAGGCCCAACTGGACAGTGGTTTATAGAGAACTCTCTAACCACACTCAATCAGAAAGACCCAGTGAGTGAATACAATTCACAACTGTGGAACTCTGGTGTCGAGAGTGATAAAGAGATTGCTCGTAAACAAAAACGTAAACTGCAATACTTTGCAAACGTGTACGTTGTTAGTGATCCGACTAATCCTCAAAACGAAGGCAAAGTTATGCTTTATCGTTTTGGTAAGAAAATCTTTGATAAACTTATGGAAGCAATGCAACCAGAGTTTCCTGATGAAACACCAATCAACCCATTTGATTTTTGGGAAGGTGCTAACTTCATGTTGAAGATTAGAAAAGTAGATGGTTACTGGAACTACGATAAGTCTGGTTTGGATGCTAAATCTGCATTGAAACCAACTGATGAAGAGTTGGAAGCAATCTACAAGTCACAGCATTCACTTGCTGAGTTTCTTGCGCCGTCAAACTTCAAATCATATGATGAATTGAAGACTCGTTTGGATGCGGTACTAACAGGCAAACTTACCACTGGTAAGACTGCTGCAGAAAGAATGGAAGATGAGGAGTCTACAAACTTCACACCTGAGTTCAAATCTGAACCTGCTCCGCAACCTTCTACGGTGGCTGCGGCATCTGATGACGATGATGATGCCATGTCATACTTTGAAAAGTTGGCAAATGAATAGTATCTATGCTAGGGTAGCGGTGTAACACACAGACCCAAAATAGATAAGTACAGTTGTAGTATACAACACACTAGACGGCTAGACTGTACCGAATATAGAGAAAGAACTTAGTGTGGGACAAAGGGCAGGGTGTCAAAACCTTGCCCTTTTTTTATGCGTCAAATATTCATTGTTGTCAAAACAATGACAGCGCCTAAATATATCCGAAAGGATAGTGCGATGGATATTTTTACCAAAAGAGATAAGATATATTTTCTAATTTGTGGTATTATAATAGCTCTGTGTGTAGTATATGTTAATCATATCTATTGGGAATACAGAGTGGTAAATGCACAGTGGAATGCAACTTTTACTTCACCTGAGACATTTTGGATAATACAACGGTGAATAGCACCTAATTGTTATAAATAGTAGTTATTGAGAGAGAATATATGGATTTATTATCATTCGTAGGAGATGTGGGCGCTCCAATAGCAGGGGCTATTGCAGCAGGATATTTCGTCTTCTTAACAATTAGATTTATACTAGCGGGCGTTACTGATAGTGTGAAAACGCTAAACAGTATCATAGGACAGTTGGACAATCGTGTTCAGACTATGAATAACGATTTAGTAAAGATTGATGCTTTAATGAGTTATGCATTTGGGGTGAAACCCAACATAGACAGACTTGCAGCGAATGAAGGTAAAGAAGATGCTCGGCGTGATTAGGGGATAAATTTGGACGAACTTGCAATTGCTATAAAAGATTATGGTTTCCCTATTATAGCAGCGATTGGACTTGGATACTTCGTATATTTTATATGGAAGTGGGTTACAGAAGTCATCGACCCTGTAATTGGTGGAGCAATGGGTACGCTTATTGCATTAGTAGATAGAATTAGAATGCTTGATAATGATATGATACGTCTGAATACGAAACTCTCAATGTTATTAGAACATTACGATAAAGAAGGTAAGCCTATAGATGGCGACATAGAAAAAATATTACAGAGGTATGGATCAAGACATGAAGACGTTAAAAATAATAGGGGTGATAATACTAACAATTCCGACACTTAGTTATGCTAGTGATTTGGTACATACATTTGGGAGTCCTTCATTTAGTGGTATAGGACAGTCTCAACATTTTCTCTCAATCGCCCAGATTGAACATAATAGAAAACAAAAGTTAAAAGACGATGCTGAAGCAGCTGAACGAGAAGCTGCAAGAGAAGAAGCAAACAAAACTATAAACAAATTCATCAATAACGTAGAGTCTCGTATCTACGCACAAATTTCAAAGAACTTAGTAGATGCCATGTTTGAAGAAAATGGCGCACTTTCTGGAACTGCTGATTTAGAAGGTGCTACAATTTATTGGGTAAAAGATTTAACAGCAGGAACAATCACAGTTACTATAACTGAAGAAGATGGGACTGTTACCGAATTGGTTGTTCCCCTAACAGGATTTGGATTCTAAATGGAACAAGTGGTATTATTTTTATTATTTACATGTTTGTTGGGGGGATGTACCTCACTAGCAACTCAAGAAAATTTAGATATTCAACCACCACAAGTATTTGAAAGTGGTGTACAGGAGAGGTTAGAAGACCTCCCACTTCTTGATGCTCCACCAATGACAATTGCGGTGTATGCTTTTCAAGACAAAACAGGGCAAAGGAAACCTAATGAAAGGTTTTCTTCACTATCTTCTGCTGTAACTCAAGGTGCAGATTCTTGGGTTATTGATGCTCTCCAGTGTGCTGGAAATGGAGATTGGTTTATAGTGATAGAACGAGGCGGACTTAATAATCTAGTTAAAGAAAGACAACTAGCAAAGTCCACATATGAACAATATGAACAAGGTGAAACAAAACCAGAGCTTAAACCCTTGAAGCTTGCTGGTTTATTATTGGAAGGGGGTATCGTAGGTTACGATGCCAATATCGTAAGTGGCGGTAACGGATTACGCTACTTTGGTGTTGGCGGCGATACTTCCTATAGGACAGATCAAGTCACGGTTTCCATGAGACTTGTTTCTGTTAACTCTGGCAAAGTTATCTTAACAACTAATGTTACGAAAACAATTGCTAGTGTAAAGGACGATTTCAATGTCTTTAGGTTCTTCGATATGGGAACAAAAGCATTTGAAATGGAGAGTGGTGCGGCGGCAAATGAGCCGACCTCTGTGGCAGTTAAAGCTGCAATCGACCAAGCGATTATTAATATGATAAGAAAGGGCGAATCTAAAGGACTGTGGGATTTTGAACAAACAGACCTTTACATAAAGGAGAAGAAATGACCAATAAAATAATAAGGTTTTTCTTTATTATGGTATATTTAATGATAGCGCCACCCTCTGTTGCAAATGATATTTACATTACACAAGTAGGGGATAATTTGGACTTAGACATTACTCAGGATGGCACAGATAACGAAGTGGGCAACTCGACCACTGCCACCGTGATTAATGGCGACAACATGAACTTTGACATAACTCAACAAGGAAATTATAATACAATTACTGCAACAATTAAAGGTGCAGACTATACTGGACTTTGGGAATTTACTGGTTCTAGCAACACAGTAGACCTAGATTGTAGTTCTTCTGCAGCTGGAAATTGTGATGATGTTACTCTTAATATTACGACAGAAGGTGATAGTAATGCTTTTACGTTTGACATTGGGGAATCAGCTGATTCTTCAAATTCAGTAGTTAATTTTGTTCTTGATGGAGATAATAATATTATCAACTCTACAATAAATGGAACTTATGCTGTTCTTAAAGTTACTATTGACAATAGTGCATCATTAGCATCTACAAGTGCTAATAGTGATGAAGGTGTTGCAGTAACAACAGTACAGACAGGTAATGGAGTACATGGACACGGAATAGAAGTAGATGTAACCGGCGGTGGTGGTACGATTGATATCAACCAAAGTGGGTTAAATGACCAAACTGTAGACCTTAGCGTTGATGGTGATAGTTTTGACATTGATATCACGCAGTCTGACTAGCATATTATTTGTTGTCATAACAAGTTCAGCGTATGCTAACATTGGACAAGTTGTAGAACAAAAAGGTGTTACAAATATTGAGCGTGGTAATGATGGATACGAGTCAATTGATAAAGGATTCGGTATGGAGTCGATGGATACTGTTCGTACAAAGAACGGACGTACCGCCATTGAATTCATAGATGATACCAGAGTGGACGTAACAGAACACTCTAAATTAATCATTGATTCGTTTGTATATGACCCCAATACTCAGACAGGTTCATTATCTCTGAAGGCCTCTTTTGGCACTATGAGATATGCGTCTGGGCAAATAGCAAAGAATAGTAGACAAAATATAAAGATCAGGACTCCTACCGCCGTAGTTGGTGTTAGGGGTACTGATTT
>ENA-UZWT01014753-UZWT01014753.1-metagenome-genome-assembly--contig:-Day-1-50m-contig-14753_pt1 | contig 10764 bp, 8 predicted proteins | sample MGYA00260338_ERZ794898 | MGnify/ENA metagenome assembly ERZ794898 | reverse complement strand
TCTATATTCTATTCACTTTGTTATAGTATCGAAAAGAATTATTTAGTTGGGGAAAATATGCTCAGGTTAATCAAAGACACAATTAAACAAATCGTATTTATATCGTTATTTATTTTTTCGTCAGCGGCAATTAGTCAGCCCTTTGAATGGAATGATGCACTTCAGCTAATTGATGAAAGTGGCGTAGTGAATGTTCCTGAGGGATATACGACAATAAAAGCTAACGCATTCAAGGATTTAAATGTTAAGCAAATCAATTTACCTGATGGCATCCATACAATAGAACACAATGCCTTTTACAATAGTGTTAGTTTGGAGAGTATCAATATTCCCGATTCGGTAACATTTATTGGTGAAAGTGCTTTTAAGAATACAAGTTCTCTAAAGTCAATAGAATTACCAACAGCAATAAATGTAATAAAACGATATACTTTTTCTGGCTCTGGAATAGAAACGTTTAATTTTCAGAATATAACCAGCATTGAGGATGAGGCATTTAGTGGTACAAACTTACAGTCAATTGATTTATGGCCAGGAACAACTATAAAGCGGGGCGCTTTCTTTAATATAGATACAATTGAACATCTATTCATCCAGTCGAATGTTTCTCTTATGGGATATCAAATTTTTGCAGGTATGGATAATCTTAAATCAATACATATTGGCAGTAATGTAGGCCTATCAAACGCTTATTTTGGTTTTAGTTCAGCGCAAACCATTATTTCAGAATCAGAACTTTCCTGTTCCGGTGGTTATGGAATGTGTGCCAGTGCAGACTTCATAGTTGCAAAAGGCGGATTAAACTCCACTCCTACTAATTCAAGCTCAAGCTATGTCCTGTGGAACAATACACATAACACCTTGAATCAAAATGCTGCAAAAGTATTTTACATAGCGCCCGTTAATCTGAACGAGCCAGCATTTCTTTCATCCCAAAGTGTTTTTTGCGAAAACATTGATTCTGATAATGATGGTCATCAAGATTGTTACGATCAATTCCCTAATGATCCTGAACAATGGTATGACTATGGCATATCTGAGACTGATGACCCAAATCTAGATTCGGATGATGACGGTTACACTGACATCTTGGATGCCTTCCCAGCAGATGTCACTGAGTGGGCTGATTTTGATAATGACGGCATAGGCGACAACTCAGACCCTGATGATGATAATGATGGTATCTTAGATGTTTTTGATGATTATCCTAGTTCTAGAGATCTCGATAACTGCAATCCCTCTTATGGTTCTGATAGCATTAATACTGATGGTGATTATGTAAGTAATTGTCTTGACCCAGACGATGATAATGACGGCCTACTTGATATTTACGAACCCTTCTTTGGCACAAACCCCTTATTAGCTGATTCTGACTTCGACGGTACCCTAGATGGTCTGGATGCCTTCCCACTTGATAACACTGAATCATTGGATACAGATTCTGATGGCATTGGTAATAATGCCGATACCGATGATGATAACGATGGCTATACCGATTTCTTGGATGCATTTCCAACAGACTCTACTGAGTGGAGTGATTCTGATTTAGACGGTATTGGCAACAATGCTGATCTTGATGACGATAACGACGGTGTTGCTGATACAGAAGATGCTTTCCCTCACACTGCCTCTGAGTCACTAGACTCGGATAATGATGGGGTGGGTGATAATGCGGATGCATTCCCAAATGATGCGACTGAAGTGGCTGATACTGATCTAGATGGCATTGGAAACAATGCTGACCCTGATGACGATAACGATGGTGTTGCCGATGCAGATGACGGTGACCCACTTAATGCCGACATTGGTATTCAGCCATCACAATTAATCACAGTTGCAGGAAACCCTGTAGGGGTAAATGGTCACTCTACAAGAATTAGCCTAAGTTACGATACGTCTGATGGTAATAACCAGTTGCCAGGCATTGGCTTTAGGCTGCATTACAGTAGCGAGATGCTTAGTTTTGCTGGCACTGAGAACACCATTGCCGATGACATTATCGTAGATGGCGATGGCCCCTATCAGGACGACAGCGACTATGATAATGATTCAAATACTGACAAATATATTATCTTTGGCTGGGCTGCGCTTAATGGCGATTGGCCAAATTCAAGCCTGCCAGCTTCATTGGTTGATGTCGTGTTTAACGTTAGCTGGGAAGCATTTGATCAGGCATCAATAACCACACCCATTAATTTCTCAAAAGTAAGCACGACCGAAGGCTATAACTTTGAAGCAACCAACTACACATTAAATGTGTTACCTGCAACATGGGACTTTGATGGTAATGGGCAAGCAGATGCACTAACGGACGGCTTAATTCTACTCCGTCACGCATTTGGTGTAAGAGGTGCGAGCTTAACAGACAGTGTTATGGCTACAAATTCCACAATGACTTCAGAAGAGGTTCAGGTTGCGGTTGAAAAGGCACTTGTAATCGCTGATGTTGATGGCGATGGAAATGTTGATGCCCTGACTGATGGCTTGATTGTATTGCGTTATATGTTCGGTCTTACTGGCGACGCCTTAATGGATGGTGTTGTCTCTGCAAATGCAACAAGAGCATCCGCAGAGTCTGTTCAACAGCATATTGAACTTTACATGCCCAATAATCTATTACCCCCAGTTCAGTCTGAACAAAGTTTCATTGTGGGTGAATGGAAGTTGGCTTCTCAACCTCAATATGCCTATGAATGGGAAAGATTAGAAGGTACAGAGACTTGGGGTTCATGGTTTGGCACCGGTGGAAGTGAAGAGGAAGCATTTGAATGTGTAGTAGACGATATTTATAAATTTGAACAAGATAGTTCATTCACATATTCACATGGCTCAGGAACCTATGCTACAGATGCAACTTCATACACTGCAATGGAAGACGGCTGTGCAACTACAAAATATCCATGGGATGGAAGCAATGAAATGTTCTTCGAAGTTAATAGCGAAGAAAATACTTTAAAAGTATCAGGTAAAGGGGCTTATATTGTTCTTCCTGAGGTCGCAAACGGTATTAATGAAATCCCTAATGCCTATTTCGCTCCAGATGAGGTTATCTACAACTATACAAGAATTAACGATAATGAAATTCAATTGATGATTGTTGGTGATTTTTGGGTGTATAGATTCAATATGGTGAGAGTGTTAAATTGATTATTACGCTTTATTGAGAATGATTTTCATGGGGGGAATCTCCTTGAGAGGTTCAGGTTGATTCTCTCCCCAATTCTCTCTATCACGAGTTTTGAGATAGTAAATCATGGCAGTCACATTACCCTGCTTAGCCTTTTCAAACAGAGCATTACTCACTTGATTAATACCTTCAGCTCGCCCCCTTTTTATAGCATCCATAAACTCCGCATATTCGTTCTGCTTCTTGTATAACGTTGTTTCTGATATGCCAAGGCAAGAGGCTATCTGGGCCACTGTAAGTCCGCGAGAAGCCATTTTACGAGCTTTATCGCAGTCTATTGTTGATGGATTCCAAGATGGTCTTCCGGTCATAGATTTCTCAATTAGTTATGTAATTATAAATGCTTGAATTTACTCGAGGAGATAATTTAAAGTCAACATTTACTACGGGTAAAGATTTACCATCATCATTCTTTATACTCGTTTCAACAAAACTCTCTTCTATAGGCAGCATTTCGCCCATATAATAAAAATCTAGTCCCTCATCATTAGACTTTTTTACAAACAACGGCAGCCTCATGGGATTTTTAAAATCCTGAAGTTTTTTAATTTCTGGACTGGTTAAAGTTCGTTTGTTTTTTGACATCCATCTAAATCTATTTTGATCAAGAAAAGCATCAACATACTTTGTTGATAATGAGTGATCACTTTTGTCGTAATTTACAAATATCGCGCAATCAACTTTATCTTTACTCGGCATGTAGCCACCAACATTTTGAGCTACCGGGTTTTGCTCCCAATTAAGTATCCTGAAAACGTCCTTTCTGGAGTATTTTTCATAAAGTAAAAATCCACCAATTAGCTTTGAATCTTTAAATGCTCGACTCCATTTATGAATTGAATATTTGGTAGAGTCTAAGAGGTACTTTTTAAAAGTTTGATTCGACAAGAAATTACCAAAATTACTACTTGGATAAAATATACCATCTTTTTCTTCTAGGATAGAAAAGCCAATTTTCTCAAATAATGGCACTATTCTCTTATTTAATTTTGCTGTTACAAATTTTAATTCTAAATTACGAAAAACTGACTCAATAGTTCTTTCATTCGGGACATACCCAAATCTTTTCTCTATTTCATCTTTAAGAATCTTGCGGCCAATTTTTCCGTAATTAATCAAATATTCCAAAGCTATGGACTCTTCAACTCGTTTCCCATTGTTTATTTCCTTGGAAAAGGCTGAGAGTAATGGAATTTGATAAGTAAGTATTTCGTCAGTTTTTGTAGATTGAGTTTTTTGAATAAACTCATAATATGAACCAGAGTATTCTACAAAAGCAAAAGGATCTCGACGGGCATATGAGACGAAATCCATCATCATTGGATTTCTACCAATCTCATATTTAAGCAATGTAAAATCTTTTTTTAAATCCCTGAAGAGGCATAAGTTGGATTGGTCTATTGAATCGAATATCCTTTTTTTAGCTATTTCATCAAAATTAATGGACGAACTTCCAGGAATATTGCTTGAGCCAGAGGATATTAAACGACGAATTTTATCTTTATTGAAACTAGTGTCGCCATAAAGAGCAATCGGAATAAGATAATTATTTTGGTAATTTCCAATAAAATCTATGACTGTTAAATAGTTTTTTCCATCTGTTTTTCGCAGTCCACGACCAAGTTGCTGAACAAAAATTATTGCAGACGTAGTTGGTCGAAGCATGATAATTTGATTTACACGAGGAATATCAATCCCTTCATTAAATATGTCAACCGTAATTATGTAGTCTAGACGAATTTCGTTCTCATCAGACTCTAGTTGATTAATTGCACTCTCTCTCTTTGATTCTGTATCATCTCCGGTGAGCGCAATAGTTTTAAACCCCTTAGCATTGAGTTTCTCACTGAGAATGATGCATTCTTCTTTCCTAGAACAGAATATTAATCCTCTTACGATTCCATCATCACATCCGTACATTTCAGCCTTTTCAATAATATGATTAACTCTTTGATCAGATACTAGAGAGTTGAAACTAGTCAGGTCATTAATATCTTCGCCATTAATTATTAAGTCTGTTACTCCGAAGTAATGAAAGGGTGATAATATTTTTTCTTGTAACGCTTGATGTAAGCGAATTTCATAAGCAATATTGTGATCAAAATCTGCAAAGATATCGTGCCCATCAGTTCTCTCAGGAGTTGCAGTCATTCCAAGTAAAAAATTTGGTTTTAAATATTTAATAACCCTTTGATACGATTCAGCTCCTGCTCTGTGAGTTTCATCAATAATTACATAATCAAAAGCTAAAGGATCGATATTTATTAAATTGTGTTCTTTGGAAATTGTTTGCACTGTTGCAAAAACAAAGTCTGCACTGATATCTTTTTGATCGCCCGAATACAAACCATAGGTTCTTTCTGCTCCAAATAAGGACCGATACGTAGCTAGTGCTTTTAGGGCAATATTTCTTCTATGAACAACAAAAAGCAATCTTTTAGAACCTAAACTCTTAACATCAAATGCAGACAAATAAGTTTTTCCTGTCCCAGTCGCAGAAATAATTAAACCCTTTTTTTGATTTCTATTTCTTAGTTTTACAAGATTCTTAATAGCATCTTTTTGCAAATTATTAGGTTGAACGCCAAGGTTATCGCTTTTGCCAAAATGTTTTGAAATTTTAAGATTTTCTGAATTTCTTTTGTAAGACTTTTCATAGGCTAGAATATATTCTTCATTAACTATTGATGCTTCATTCCATGTTTCAATTAGATGCTTACTGGTACTTTCATAAATGGAACTTTTGCGGTCAACTACTACATTTATATTAAATTCATTATTATCTTTTAATGCTGAAGCAGTTAAATTACTACTTCCAATCATTATTGAGGAGGTATCGCCTTTATCGAAAACATAAACTTTTCCATGTAAATTGTTTTTTGTAGCAATTCTAAGTTCTATATTTGTGAACTTCTTAAGCGATCTCAATGCTTCAGGCTGTGTAAATCCTAAATATTCTGAAACTAAAATTTTCCCTTTGATCCCATTATCTTGTAATTTGAGAAGTGCGTTTAAGAGAACTGCAATACCGCTTTTGGTTATAAAAGCGGCACATAAGAAAAATCTATCACAGTTTGTTATTTCAAAGAGTAGCCTCTCAAGCACCGACTTTGATGCATCGTGATCGTTAATAATAAGTTTTGGCTGTAAGTTTTCATGAGAAGCGATATTTTTATCGATAAATCCAGTCTGAAGTGCATCGTATAATTCTTGCATATTTCCTTCCTTCCTTACTTACTTTACTAGTCCAGCAACAATAGGTAAATCTGCTGCTGCCCAATCTAACAAACCCAGCTCAGAAGGATAAAGCCACTTATGATCTATATGTTCATTCAAATGTATTTCTTTGAAATTAATATTACATAAAAAACTATGCATAACGATGCTAAAATCTGGATAATCATGTTCAACTTTCATAAAGTAAGAGCATTTAGACAAATTAATGCTTAATTCCTCTTTAATTTCTCTTTTGAGGGCATTTTGTATTGACTCGTTCTTCTCGACTTTTCCACCAGGAAATTCCCATTTTCGACTTATGTAGTCATACTTTTCCTCACCACGTTGTACACAAAGTAATTTGTCGTTACAGATAATGATAGCGGCAACAACCTCAATGTTTTTCATTGGTGACCAATATCCACTTTTATGAATTTTTCCATTATAGATTTCTCATTAGTTTGACTAAGTATACAAGTTTAAATTATGGATTCACATTTGCCTTTTGTAGCTTTTTGCTAATTAAAATATTTTTTTACATTCTTTTTCCCACTCATTTTGATATGAATCTACTGATGATTTATTTCTAGCATGATTAGCTTCTCGTGTTATCTTATTTCCTTGTTTACTTATAACGTGATTATTCTTACACGTAGTTAATATTTGCTCAAAGTCGCACCCATCCTCATCATAAACAACTTCTCTATCGGGAGATAATATCGGGCTTTTATCGGCGATTTGTCGGATAGTTGTCGGAATTTTATAGGGCGTTATAGTCTTAAATGTATTTTTATTTAGCTTTTTACCATTCTTAGATTCTGCTTGAAAAGTTAATGATTTCAATTTTCCCATACAATCATGAAATGAGCTCAAGCCCCTTGATGGTGCTGGTAACTCACAGACGTTATGCCAAAAGTTATAAAATTTAAATTTTCTAGTTATCCAGAATTTCTTTTTTGGTAGTAATGCCCCTTTATTAGGTCCACGTTGTTTTGTTAAGTTCACATTAAATATTGTGTAGAAGTGGACACCAGTATCTAATTGATAGAAGTGCAAAGTAATTCCACTTTGGTTATGCAAACCATAAAGTCCAGAATCATAGCCTTCGTATTTGAGGTTAGTAATAAGCATTTTGATATAACCTAAATTACTTTTTTTTCTGCTTCTAGGGATTTCTTAGCCTGATAAGGGCGAAACCTATACAAAGGGCAGGAGTAGCTTGAACAAGACGAAATAGACTCCCTAAAACCCTTTTCTATATGGTTTAAAGTACAGCCAACACACTCAGCGCATTTGGCTTTGATAGCATAGGTTCGCGAGTTAGGTTTTTTATTGAATCGTTTTATTGGGTTGAATTTACTCATTTCCAGCTTGCTCCATATTTTTTGTAATGGAGCGCATATAGGTTTCTATATCAGAGCTAAGCCAGCCAACAGCTTGGCCGCCTGGCAAAAGTTTTACTGGTCGGGGAAATAGACCCTTATTCATTAAGTCGTAGGCGTAGGACCTAGACCATGGGATGATTTTTTCAACTTGCTTCCATCTTAAAATACGAGGAATTTTATTGGTATCGTTCATATTATTTCCTGTTATTAATTAAAAATTTTGTCTTAACAGGAACTATATTGTAGATATTTTTCTTATACTGACTACAGCAATTTTTATTTAATAATTAACTGGTGATGTCCGACAATCAAGTTGTATTTTTTGAGGTTTTTGTCATAGTTATTTAATTTGAATTAGTCCCAAAGGTTGTCGATATTATCTGTGAGTGGACCCATTGAATTTAAAGCAATACCTTCGAAATGACTTTGAATGCGTTGAATCATTCTAATATCGACTATCGGTTTATGGTTTACTATTTTAGTAATTGCAACGATTGCTGTTGGGGAGAAGCGACCTTTGCCCTTGTTTTTTATCGTTAATCTTGAGTGACTAACAAGTATGATTTCTCTTATCATCCTTCGTAATGGGTCGCTAGAGGCTTTTAGTTGTCGATGAATGGGGTCGCCGCACCCAAGACGAATTAGATTAAATCCCCAGTCTCCAACTTCAAGCCGTTGATTTTCAATAGCAGAGTATAGCTTTCTTGCTGCCTTTATGACTGAAGTATTAGGTTTAACTTGTTGTAATATACCTTCCTTTTCTCCATCAGCTGTGAAGTATTCGGCTTCTAAATAAACTGCCATGCCACATGCAGTAATATAGAAAATCAGTAATTCAAACTGTTTGGCTAAACTTACTTCTTTTGATTTTACTGGGGATTTTAATTTGGTTGATGTTCCATGAGCCTTATTCAATGCGAAGAATACCTCATCTAAATAATGACTATATTTCTCTTTTAGAACTTTTTTAAATTTTGAAGCTTCTATGTCATTAACAGATTCTTTAACTAATGCAGGGTCATTATTTAAGTTAAATTCTAATTCTTGATATAGCTCGATATACTCGCGACATACCTCCACAAATTCATTTTTATTTTGTTCAATGCTTGTCAATTATGTTCTCACTTTTTTAGTTTGAAAGAGAGTTTAAACTCAGAATTTAATATTCAGGCACATCTTTTTGCTTTTTAGTTTTAACGGTTTTAATTAGTTTTAATAAATTCTGTCGCTAGGAAAGACTTTCGCCTGCGAAACACCCACGGTGTATTTGCTCAAAGTACCTATCGATAATATGCGAGGATATAAAAGTGTACAAATTTAGTTTGGAAACAATTGGAGACGTGTTGTACCTAAAACTGTACCTATCAATAAAAATAATAGGACAGAAACAAAAAAACGCCTGTAAAAACAGACGTTTAATCGCGTTATTTGGCGGACCGGACGGGATACAAACTCATTAACTATATTGTCTTATAGTTTCTTTAATAGTCAGTCTGAAAGCCATATATAGCGTGAAATTAATAATTATTTGTCCTATACTTTATTATACAGTATCACTGAATATTTGCGATATCTTGTACCTAAAATTGTACCTAAAATAGACGTTACTTCATGTTGAGTTAATTATGGTTGAAAAGGTTACACACAAGGGTTTTGAGAAGATTTTACGAGAGGGTGTAGAAAAGCCGCACAACCTTGGAGATAAGCTTTATCTTGTTATCAAGGGTAACTCTCGTGACTTTAGTTTTCGCTACACCAAAGGTGGAAAAACCAGAAAATATTCACTGAAACCCTATCATCCTAAAACCAATACTCTATCTGATGCCAGAAAGCAGGCAACTGAGTTAAATGCACTATTAGCCAAGGGTGTTGACCCCCATGATGAAAGAGAGCGTTTGCAGAATCTACAGGCTGAAACTAAAAACAAACAACTGATTGCGGATAAGTTGAAAGAAAATACTTTTGAGAAAGTGTCTTATGAGTTGATTAACGCAAAAGCTGACGATTGGACCAATTCAAAATCGAGGCAGGCTTGGGAGAATACTTTAAAGCGTTATGCCTTTCCGGTGATTGGCCACCTTCCTGTATCTGAGATAGATAAGACGCATATCCTTAAAATCTTAGAACCAATTTGGAAAACAAAGTACGAGACAGCCAGAAAACTCAGGCAGAGGATTGAAGCGGTATTTTCCAGAGCAATATATTTTGATCTTCGAAAGGCTAGTAACCCTGCAGCCTATAAAGACAATCTAGAAATCCCATTGCCCATCCCAAAAAATAGACAGGCTCAGCACCATGCAGCGCTTAATTACAAAGAACTTCCTGTGTTTATGTTTGAGCTAAAAAAAATGCCTGGTGTGGCTGCGCGAGCGCTTGAGTTTTTGATTCTTAATGCCAGTAGAACAACTGAGGTGCGAAAGGCGAGATGGAGTGAGTTTGATTTAGAAAAGCGTATTTGGGTAATTCCAGTGGAGGAGGGGCGCATGGGTAAAACAAAGAAATCTCATATTGTTCCATTAAGCTCGCAGTCTATCGAAATTTTAAAAACACTCGATGAGTTTAGGTTATCTGAATACGTATTTCCGAACACACGAAGTAATCGTTACTTATCTGAGGCTGGTATGGATTCGGTTATAAAAAGAATGTCCATAAAGAAAGATTGGAAAGATGATTATGGAAAGAAAATAACGGTGCATGGTTTTAGATCGACAATGCGTGATTACGTCGCTGAGCAGACTGACTTTGACTCTCAAACTGCAGAGACCGCACTTGCTCATCAAGTTGGTACAGCAGTTGAAAGGGCATACAGAAGAGGTGATCTCCTAGAAAAGAGAAGGGCATTGATGCAGTTTTATGGTGATTATGCCTGCAGTCATCTAGATCAAAAATAACTGGTTAATTTATCCTCAACAATCTAATACTTAAGTATTAGTTCTATATTCTATTCACTTTGTTATAGTATCGAAAAGAATTATT
>ENA-UZWT01017246-UZWT01017246.1-metagenome-genome-assembly--contig:-Day-1-50m-contig-17246_pt1 | contig 10789 bp, 18 predicted proteins | sample MGYA00260338_ERZ794898 | MGnify/ENA metagenome assembly ERZ794898 | reverse complement strand
AAACCTGAACGTGTAGTTTGAGTTGCTGTCATAATTGGCAGATTAAACTCAATTGCTAAACCACGCAGTTCTTCTGCAATAGCTTTAATGTATGTATAACTATTTATACTCCCACCCATAGCTTTCATACGAGATGACGAACATATGTTTAGATAGTCTATATATATGATATCAGGAGCAAACTTCTTTTTAAGCTTTAATTCATTCAATAAAGCTCTGAAATGACCAGAATGTGCTGCACCGGTAGGATATTCTTTAATTAGTAATTTACCTATAGTACCCGTTGCAATCTTTTGTATCTTTTCAGAAAATACATCTTTAGGCAATGATTCTAGTTGTTGAATAGGCAGATCCATTAAGTTTGCATCAATACGTTCTGCAATTCTTTCTTCTGCCATTTCCATAGTAATATAAAGAACATTCTTACCTTGTTGTAAAACTGATGCTGCGTTATGGCACATAAACAATGATTTACCCACACCAGTACCGGCTAAACAAACATTAAGAGTTTTGTTTGGAATACCACCTTTTGTTATCTTATTAAAGTAATCAAGGTCCCACGGAATACGTTCTTCTGTTTTATTATAGAAATCAAAACGAGCAGATGAATCGTCGATGTAATCATGACCGATTGCTTGATCAAACGATACACCAAGTGCAGTTGATAGTATTTCCGGTATAGCACCTTCACTTTTTTCTGGATCCTTTCCGTCAATAATACCAATAGAATCCATAATCGCGAGATATACTGCACGATCTTTACACCACTTTTCAGTTTCATTAATAAGATAATCAGTATCTAAATCAGTCTTATTGCTAATCTCAGTGATTAACATTGATGACTGATTTAATATATCTTCAGGTGCTGACACTTTTTGTAGCTCAATATCTAACACTCTACCAGTAGGTAATTTGTTGTGTGTTGCTACAAAGCTTACAATAAGATCGAATACTACTTTATGCGTACCCTCAAAATATTCTTTTTGAAGATATGGTATTACGCGTCGGCAGTATTCTTCGTTATTGAGTAGATGGCTCAGTACGTGTGTTGGTATTTCGTTCTTCAAGATTAGTCGTTCCTTGTTCAATAATATGTGTTAATAAATCTCCGAGATAATTATTAAATTTCTCGTCGGCTCTCAATGTGTCATGATCGAAATCACCTGAATCATTAATGTTATACGTAAATGATAATGTTGCTATATCAAGTTCTGCCGATTCTTTAATGGACACAGTGCCATAAATAAATCGAACTCCGTCATATGGCGAATTATCATTTAGATGAATTGCATAGAAATCTGATTCTGGATGTTCTACTGTAGTATAGTGATTATCCATGCTCTTGTTCAATATCCAATTCAATGTCTAGTAATGGTTTATGACCAATTTGGTAATGGCCTTTTAAAAACTCTTTAAAGTTTGTGCCATCAAATATTGGCTTCCAGAACTCTTCGGTCAAAGTATCTTTTTCTCTTACTTTAGGTTGAACAAGTTCTCCGGTTTCGGTATCAACTCTACAATACCAACCAACATTAGGTTTTTGTACGTAACCACCGGCTAGTGCAACATCTAGTAATCCTGAGTACGGTGCAATACCACCTTCCCAAGTTACCGTAATAGGAATCTTAGATTTTTCTTTTACGAACCTTGATTTCTCAACGTTAATTACAAAGTTATAACCTTTAACTTCTGTTCCTTGTTTCTGTTGTTGCCTTCCTAAAATCCATATGTTATCTGCAGAGTAGTAAATACCTGTTCCGCCAGATACAATCGCTTTAGGGAATAGTCCGATTTCTTGATACGTATGATTAACAGCAAGTAAAGGAATATTCTTCATAGCCAGATAAGGAGTGACCATTCTGAATAGACCTTTAAGTGCTTTGGCTCTTGACATATCAGCAACTGATTTTTCATTTAGTGCGTCTTCTAATTCTTTCTTAGAAGCTAGGTTACCGATAGAATCGATTACAACAATAACTTTGTCGTTACGTTCAATGTTTTCTAGTTGACCTACTAAATCAAATTTTAGTTGCTCTACATCCGTAATTGGTGTGTGTAATACTCTATCAGTATCAATACCGAAAGATTCAAAATATGATTGTGGAGAACCGAACTCTGAATCATAAAATAGCAACACTGCATCTTCGTGTTCTTTTAAATACGCACCTGCCATCAATAAAGCAAAGGACGTTTTAAAGTGTTTAGAAGGACCTGCTAAAACTGTCAAACCAGGACTTAATCCACCATCTGGATCTCCTGATAAAGCAACGTTTACCATTGGTACTTCTGTTGGTGTCATTTCTTTATCGCTAAAGAACACCGATTTAGAAAGAACATCTGAAGATTTAATCTTAGAGTTCTTTTTTAATTTATCCATTACTGACATTATCTTTTTCTCCTACCGAATTGTGTTTGCTCTTGAGACCTTAGTTGTCTCTTATGGCGCGCAATTGCTTCGGCCTTTTTGCGCTTACGTTTTGCTGTAGGTTTCTCATAGAATTCTTTAGCACGAACATCTTGTAAGATACCCGCAGCTTCTACAGCCTTTTTGAATTTTCTTAATGCTACGTCAAAAGGCATATCTTGAGGTGGTCGATTATCTCGATTACCTTTCCGATTTTTGTTGAACTTTCTCGGTTGAGCTTTTAAATTTATACTTGGCATATTTCCTCTTTTATTAATTAATGTGTATATTATAACATGAAATCAGTCAATTGTACACAGTTAATTCCCCAATTTTTACGTCTATATGACTCAGGGGATAAGTGTACTGATGATGTACTTTCCATATGGTCCTTTGCATATGATTCACTATTCATTGTAAACCATTCCTCCGGATATTCAACTCTCTTCATACCTAGCTCATCCATGTTAGATATCCACTGGTTTAAAGCGTTGATTCTTTCTTCGCGAGAACCCCAAAACGGTTTATCTTTATAGTAACCTGTTTTTGGTAGTTTTCTCTCTTCGAATTCTATTGGCCATGGTGTTGAGTATTCTACCTTTATTCCTTTACGTTCTAACTCGTCACCAAATTTTTTCCATTCTTTTAGCATAGGCATACTATCTGCGTTTAATCTACAAATGTGATGTCTAATATCTATATTGCCAAAGGACATTGTAATTCCTCTTGGCATACACTCCAATATATGTTTAGTCACATATTCGAAGTCTGTTTTTATTTGTCCGTTAAGTGTAAGTCCATCAGTTTTTATAACCATTGAACCTTCCTTAGAATATGCTGCAGTATGAGAATCGCCAATAGTAAGCCAATGTAAATCTGCTATATCTGTAGATTTTAATGTTCTTGCGGTTGCGCACTTTTCTGATACTTTATCACACCAATCTTTATCTAAAACATCTTTACGTTTTCTAAGCATTGCACCATAATCTGGCATATCAATGTCTAGTGAATATACAAGTCTTGCTTCTAAGAAATTGTTTATCCTTTTTTCAAGATCCCCAGTAAACCCGCCAAACAGATTCAGTGATCCGCCAAAATTAACGCCATGATCTAAATACAATACGTCAACAATATCTGCTTCGTGATTAATACCTACATCTAGATTTTCAGACCAGGTTCTGGCCCAACCGTATCCATGGCTGTTTTTCTTTTTAGGTATTTTATTAAACGTTCCTGTGATCATAAATTCTTATCCCAATCTCTGTAGCTATCAATTGTTTCGTATAGTGTTTCATCTGTTAACGTAGGTTCAGGACCTACGTTCCAAAACAATATATTTCTTCCTGTATTCTTAGGTATAAACTTCCAGACTTTACCATCGTATGTATCAATACATGGAAATGGTGGCAAGTTTTCGGTTTTTTCAGAAGCCGTAAAAGCTTTTGGTTCACTAATAACTTCGGCTCTACCTAGCTCTCCAGCTTTCATATTTCTCGATACCGCAACTGAAGTAAACTTAGCATTAGGCCATGCAATTTGTAAAGCTCTCGTAAGTACTCCAGTCGATGTTGCAACATATACTTCGTCGGGTTCTCTAATAGCACTTGCTACCTTAACCATGCCCGCAGTAACCATTTCATGTTTCAAACCAAGTGGTACAAAATAATATCCTTGTTTCCTAGAATCTTCTAATGCTATTTTATTTAAATTTGGCATAGCAGCAATTCTATGAAAGCTTACGTCAGCTCCTTGCTCTATACAACAAGCTTGATGGTGCGAAATCTTTTTACTAGAAGGCATGTACAATCTTACTTTTTTATTATGTCGTTTAGCAGCATCTAATATACTTACACCCGCTAATCCAGTACGTGGTTGTACGTATGCAATAATTTCTTCTTTAATTCCACTTATAAGACAATCTCCACCTCTGGTTTTAGTACCAACAATCATATCGTCTCTTATAACTCTAACGCCATCATGCATAACTTCTACCGGAGCCGGATTTGGATCTTCCCAATCTTTAGCTAGGTTTAAGTAATATTCCTTTGCTTCTTCAGGCTGCATTAACCCAATATCTTTATTAAATCCATCTTCTATGTGTTTGTTATGAGCCATTTTGTATATTCTTATCCATTGCTGAGTGTAGTATCATTGCTTTATAATCATCTGCAGTTAAATTATTACTATCTAAAATTTTAAGGTCTGACGGATGTGAAGTCATTCCATTAAAAGTTTCTACTAAACCAAGATCTAGCATAGCCTTTTGCCTTCCACGTGGATGATCTTTAATATCGCTACTAGACCATAAGTTGTCATAATCTAAATGTGCGTAATCATCTCCAGGTCGTACATAATTTTCAACCCATCTGATATAATCACAACATACATCTTCTGCATTATAAGGAACACTTCCGGTGTCCTTGTATATTTCTAACATAACCTGATCTAGGAATTCTTCTTTTTTTAATTTATCATCATTTTTTGCTAAGTATGAGATACATTCTACTGCGTTTGTTCCATAGTAAAACATACTTTCGGTGTTAACAAAATGTGGAAACCAATCAGCGATATCCGCAACAACCGCTGCGTATTGAAATTTGTATTGTCGTAATCCGTTTTTAACATTCCAACTTAACATAAACTCACCAACTTCTCTTAAATCCTTTTTACCTGGGATTGCCAAAAAGTGTGATAATTCTTTTGCTAAACGTGGAGCGTATTCACACAAGAAATAGTCTCCGCCTTTCTTATAATCTGATGTTGGTTTTGGAAATGCTGGAAATTGATATCCGATTGAAGTATAAAATGGCTTTCCTAATTTACCTTCAGCCTTAATTATTTTTTTCATATCATCTATGTCTTCTGCTAGATGAAGTTTAAACAGTAATGTGTTGTGATATCCAGATGGTTTAGTTCCGTAGTTAATAGCAGAACCTGTAACTCTATGTAGAATAAAAAGGTATAACCAAGTCTCTAGAGAATGTGTCTTACCAGTCCAGTTTTTTGCAATTAACTCTCTTTGAGCAGTTGCTTCTCCTGCCTGCATTCTATCCCAATATGGATGTTTATCAGTCCATCCGTAAAAAATATCATTTATGATCTGAGAAAATCCTGCGTACTTACGTTCAACTACATCATATAGTTCTACGTTTTCCATTAGATCGTCATTCATATTGCTTTCAAGGTGCGGCATGAAGTTTGGCACGTTGCATTTAATCTGTTGATCTTTTGCAAGTTTAAAGTACTTTAAAAAGTCATAATAATATTCAGTTTTTATCATAGTATTGTAAACAAATTCCTCACTAAAAATAATAATCCTACACCATTGAGAAGTATGAGTGCACGATCTTTCCATAAAATAGACACTACTAACCACAACAAAATGCCTATGATTGATAGAAATACATCATAAGTCTGATATCCTTCAATTCCTCTAATCGACATAGCACATAGCACAAACACAGAAGCAACCCACTTAATATACCAATCTATTGTATATTTAGGAGTTGCGCTCTTAAAGATTCTTTTACTTTTCTCTAGCTCTTCTTTACTAAAGTCAACCATCTTATTCATGCTCAATTGGATTAAGTGATTTACGGTCGTACTTGCTTTTGTCTTTATGAACTTTTGTACTACCATGATCAGGTGTGGTTTTACGCACCTTTATATCTTTCTTACCAAAGATTTTATCCCAGTTATCTCTACCTTGTTTAGATAGACCTTTGGATTTAATTGAATCTCCAGTTATATCATTTTTTGTTGCCATTATTCTTTCTCAAAATTTAATTCTAATTGCATAGGAGTTGAGAGTAAGTTATTAAACTTTTGTTTAGTCTTACGCAAAAATATGTTTTCACTTGCGGTTTGTGTTAGCACAAAACAATCTCCTATGTTAAACGGTGTATTTTCCAGCTTCAACCTATTGTTAGGCTCTAATGGACTATCTTTATCAGTAAACATAATCCCCATCTCTGTCATTTCAAATATATAGTCTACATACAACATTTTCATTCCCTCTTTTTTTGGCGCGCCCTGGAGGATTCGAACCTCCGACCTACGGCTTAGAAGGCCGTTGCTCTATCCAGCTGAGCTAAGAGCGCAAATTCTTAATCAGCCGTTTTTTGTTGATTTTTCCAGTCTTCGAAAGCTTTCCAACCATATTCACTTGTTACATCATCTGAATATTTAAATTGATCATCTTTGATCATATCTTCAAACACACTCCAAACCTTTTCCATTCGTAATTCGAACAAGTATTTTAATCCAAGTAACTGATTTTGTAGCATATCACAATCCTTTGAAGTTAAATTTAAGTTATCTGTATTATGATATACAAGATCTAAATCTTCTCCTGTTGCCCACGCATTCATGATCGCTTGCTCTAAGTCAAACCTGTCTTTTTTAAATGAAGTCATATATTACTTCAGCCTCTTCAAACATTTTTTTAGTTAATTGTGTAGATTCCACCCATCGTTCTGGCATAGAATCATCTATTTCTGTAGTTACTACTCTTTTGATACCGACTTGAATAATGCCCTTTGCGCATTCTGAACAAACTGGTAATCCGTGAATGTACATAGTAGCTCCGTCAAGTGATGTACCATTATACGTAGCATTATATATACAGTTCATTTCAGCATGAACTACATGTTGATACTTAACAACTTTGTTTTCATACATCGATTCTTGATCGTCGATTCCTCTAGGAAATCCGTTATAACCTTGAGCTAGAACTTGTCCTTTTTCTCCAACAGCCACCGCACCAATCTTTCGTGACGGATCTTTTGACCATGTAGAAATATGTTCGGCTAAAGCTAAATAGCGTTTATCCCATTTATAAATTTTTGCAGTGTCCCAATTCATTACTTTACCAAATCAAAGTGACGTTCGTAAACGTGTAAATTTTGTACTTGCCAATAGATCTCACCGTCGTTGACGCCTAAGTCATCTGCAAGTGAACATAATACATATTCTTGCCATGCGTAATCATTACGGTAACCAAAGATCACATCGTTAGATCGCATTTGAACTACACAATGCAATGCACCATCACGAATATAGTATGTTACAGCATTCGTACAAATAAAATCGTTTTTGCCTTGATCGTTGTATTCTACCCATATCGAAGGACGTTGATAAATCATTGATGCTCTACGAGAATCTGGATTACTAGTCAATTCAATTAGAACTTGATCATACTGAGCATGGTACTTTTCATTAAAAATCAAACAACCATAGTTTGAATTAATTTCACCGTGTTCATTTGCAGTCATTTTCCAGGCAGCAGGTGGGCTTTTAGAATCAAAGTCAGTTCCATATATGTCATTAATATTAGTAGATTGGCTATTATACCAATCAAGCTCTGCATCGATATATTCCTGATTAGGAGTACCAAATATAGCAGGCTCACTAGCATGAAATGATGCACCGAGCAATTCAATAGTTTTACTACCGTTGCGGTCGATAACAAAGTTTTTTTCTGCAAGTTCCTGTTTGAAGTGTTCTCTAATTGCGTTTAAATAAATCATGATTTATACCTGTCGTCTAGTTCTGGATGTTCTTTACAATGCATCATTAAGATCATTAATTGTGTTGCAGCATGGGACAAATGGGTTTTGCCAGATTCTGGATCTAGGTCTTCGCCTGCATGCCATGCGTTAAGATGTCTTTGAATTGATGAATAAGTTCGTAGCTTACTGGTTGAATCGCCGTCATCACGCCAGTTGTTTACGCCATACTTTTCAGCACCGAAGCCAAAGACTTCAGCGATTTCTAATAATGCTTCTGGTGGAATTAAAGCTAGTGGAGCTTTGCCTTCATCGAATTTCATAATAATGCCTTTTTAATTTTATATGGTTATTATAACACAATTTAGTATGGTTGTACACACTTTTTTTCACTAAATGCAATCTTTTGAGTGCTTACACATTTGCATTATGCTTTTAATTGGGATACTACCATACTTAGTTGGCTTGCAAGAGAATACAGTATAAGGATCCGCTATACACAAAAACTCAACCGTTAACTCGGTATTTGCTTCTATCACTAATGGAATATTTTTATCAGCCCGTTCTCTGTTGGTTCTATAAAAACAAAAGTGTGTAAGTTTACCTTCAGCAAATGCTCTCAGATATCTTTCGATATCGTGCTGCGGATTGAAAAAATCTCCTGCAATTTCTTTAAAGTCAATAAGTGTGCTACTGTCTTTATCGTCGTCTTCAAATCTAATATCTGCAAAATATTTTAGCGGCTTCTCTGTAATCTTTTCTAAATCATCAGGAAAGATTTTAGCAAGATGTTCCTCAACATACTCTGAATCCACATTAGATCGGTTTGAATATCCAGATTTGTCTTGATATCCTTCGACATTATTATATTCGTTAGTATGTCTTTCAACATCTTCTTGAGTGACAGTAAATTTTAATCCATCAATATGATTTTTTAAACCATTTAGGTTCAACTTATCACCGCCTTGATATCTTCAACATCAATAATTCCCGCAGCGCTTCCTTCATAGTCTATCGGCATTACCTTTGTCCAATCAAGAAAAACTCTGTCTCCGGACATAACTTTACCTAGTGCGCCAGCGCTTACATCTAATACTAAAGCTGGTTTTGAACCCTTCGTAGTATCTGCAGTAAGAATAATACCACCTGCTGTAGTTTCTTCTTTTTCAGTTGCTGTCACTAATACGTGATTGTGTAACATTTTAATAGCCATTTATTTCTCCTATATATTATTTCGAAAGACAAAATCTATTGCTCTTTCTGCTTCTTTTACCATATCCCGTTTACCATACCATCCACCAGTGTCATTGTCCAAATCAGAACAAATCCAGGCAATTTCTTTTGCTGAGATGGGATAACCTCTCTGCATTGCGTTGCCGGCGGTGGAAACCATAATCTTGTACATTTGTAAATACCAACCTGAGCCAGTAATTTTCTTGTAATCTTCAATCTGTTTCTTGTTTACAAAAGGGCAGTCTTGATATCCTGTCCATGAAAAGTCAGTGTTATTGAGTTTTTCTTGTCGATGTTGTATAAGACTCCTTTTAATAGAGTCAGGTAACTTATCGAAAAACGATTCATTTGATACAACGTATCTGTGTCGTTCCATGAGTTCATTTGGATCCATGGTAATTCCATCGTGTGTGAATATGAAGTTATACGACCCTTTGTATCTTGAAGGGACGTAGTACATTCTGCTAAGATCTTTTGTTTGAGCATCTGCGATGTCTCCTATTTCTTTATTAAGTGCAAACCAAAAATGTTTAATTTTATCAGCATCAACATATTGTGTTAATGGAAATACTAATCTAAACTTTGGATGTGCTTCGGTTGAGCTTGCAGTTGAATAGCAAACGTATTTGTATTTAGAATACTTCTCATGAATATCATCAATAGATCCTTCATAATCATCGACATCGACAATGCCGAAACCACCCCAACTAACAACATTCGCATTAGCTCGAGTGGTTTCGGTCTTATATGTGGCCGGTGATATTAAAGGTGCATCAGCTTTTTTCTGATACTTATCACTATTGGCCAATTTGTATAATACTTTTTCAAAGTCATCAAACGAATTATAATCAACTCGCTTGACGGTTTTGTTATCGTATATACTATCGAATATCGTTAAAGATACCATGGTTACCTTCGTGAGATGGAGCTTTCCAACCTTCAGGTTTCATGAGGTCAGGAAGTCCTAGTGGATTTGGTCGGCCTTCCTTTATGCCGACACTTTTTGACATATTAGCTTTAAGCACTTCGTCCCAAGCTTTGTACGCATCAACGCCGAAAGCGTCTAGTGTTCCGATTGCAACAACGCATAAGTCGATCAAACCATCGACGAGTTCTTCACCGTCCATAGTTTCATAGGCATTCTTAGTTTCGTCAAGCTCTTCTTGAAGGAAAGCGAGTCTAAATGCTAAAAAAGCTTTTAATCTGTCTTTGTTTTCTTTATTGTTAAAAACCCATTCAAGAGTTTCGAACTTGTCTTGCATGACTTCGATATCTTCTACCCAGTTCTTGCTCATACTATAATTCCTTGTTTTGGTGGAGTTACGATACCGCTAGTCATAGATCTAACTTGATCTACTATTTCATCAACCGGATCTACGATCATGACTACGAATTCCTTACTAATTTGAAATTCTTTATTTTTTGCGTAGGCCATAAAAGGAATAAATCCGATTTTACCAGGCTCGGTAGCTATCATCGAAAAACCATCAGTTATAGTAACTGCATTTTCTGTTTCTTTGACATTACAAATGACTTCGTCACCTGTCGTCAGTCTTACTATTTTCATATTTTTTCTCCTGTATGTGGTATATTATAACACGACTTTAGTGGTTTGTACACAGTTATTTTAAAAGAATTCATCGAG
>ENA-UZWT01004681-UZWT01004681.1-metagenome-genome-assembly--contig:-Day-1-50m-contig-4681_pt1 | contig 10875 bp, 19 predicted proteins | sample MGYA00260338_ERZ794898 | MGnify/ENA metagenome assembly ERZ794898 | reverse complement strand
TCAAAGAAGTCCCAAGTAACAATACATCCTTCTAGTTCAGGAATCGAAACATGTGGCAAAAATGCTAGGCATGGCCCTCTTCCTTGGACACTGTCAAGTAGTGTTTGGTACTTTAGATTAGCAGTAAAAATATGTTTCTGCTCAGGTCTAAAGTTTTGGAAGTCTGCACGATCTTTTTGCAAACTTACCTCTTCAGGACGCCAAAAGTATCCTAGCATAGTTTGATTTAGTTTATCAAATACTGGAAACTTAAACACGTCATATCTTTGTGTATTCTGATCTGCTCCGAAGAACATATTTTGTTTGGTGAAATCCACCTTGTCTTTATTAAAAACTGTTTTTGCCATCTTACTTCCTCTATCTATCTGTCTCTATATAGTACACTGCAATAGGTGTACTGTCAACCTTAAATTGCACATGCATCACAAAATTCATCGTCTTCTTCATTTTCAAAACCATTAACTGGAAGATCTTCTAACGGTTTTTCATCTTCTAACTCGCTTGGATCAGTTTTGTAGTCGTATGTATTTTGATAGTATGATGTTTTCCAACCATACTTGTATGTGTTTAATAAGTCTTGCATCATTACACTCATTGGCACTTCGTTGTTTTCAAAGTGTGTAGGATTATAACTCCAGTTACCACTGATTGCTTGATCAAAGAACTTTTGCATTACTGCCACTACATTAATATAACCTTCATTGCTTGGCATGTCCCATAGCAACGTATAATGTTGTTTTAGTGACTGATACTGTGGAACAATCTGCTTAAGAGGCCCTTTCTTGGACTTCTTAACGGACAAGTAACCTCTAGGTGGTTCGATTCCGTTTGTTGCGTTCGACACAACGGAACTGCTCTCCGAAGGCATTTGTGCGGACAATGTGCTGTGCCGTAGTCCGTGTTCCTTGATGTTGCTTCGTAAAGTATCCCAATCATAATTTAACTTATTCTCCACAATAGTGTCAACATCCTTCTTATATGTATCAATAGGTAGAATGCCGTCACTATATTTAGTGCGGTTAAAGTACTCACATGCGCCTCGTTCCTGCGCTAAATTGTTGCTGGCCTTTAACAAGTAATACTGAAATGCTTCTGTTAAGTCGTGTACTAAGTTCCATGCTTCTTGTTGTTTATATTGTACTTTGTGCCTTGCAAGATAGTGTGCTAGTCCAATATAACCTACACCTAATGAGCGTCTTGCTTTTGTACTAATCTCAGCTGCCTTAATTGGATAACGTTGATAGTCAATAATTTCTTCTAGTGCTCTTACTGCTAGATCGCATAGTTCTTCTAAGTCGTCTAGTGTCCTTAGCGTTCCTACATTGATAGCACTTAAAATACACAATGCAATTTCACCTTCTGGATCATCAATATGATTAAGCGGCTTAGTTGGTAATGTAATCTCTTGACACAAGTTACTCATAAACACTGTGTCTTTGAATGAACTGTGTGTATTAGCATGATCTACATTCATAATATAGATACGTCCTGTTTCTGCACGTTCTTTAATCAACGCAGAAAACAACTCCATAGCCGGAATAGTTTTCTTCTTGATGCTGTATGCACGTTCGTATTTTTCATATAGCTCTTGGAACTCTGCTGGATCACCAAAGTATGCTTCATACAACCCTGGCACATCGTGTGGCGAGAAAAGAGTTATATCGCCGCCAGTTAACAATCTTTCATACATAGTTTTGTTAAGCTGAATAGAATAATCTAGTTTACGTACACGATTGTCCTCTGTGCCTTTGTTGTTCTTTAGCACAAGNNATGTCTTCAATCTCTTGATGCCAAAAAGGAAAGTGTGTAGTAGCTGATCCGCCACGTACACCATTTTGTGTACAACAACGCACTGTGCTTTCGAACTTTTTAAGGAACGGAATTATTCCTGTATGTGCTACTTCCCCGCCCCGTATTTTTGAATTAACGCCTCTGATTCTGCCCGCATTGATGCCAATACCTGCTCGCTGGGCCGTATAGCGCCCAATAGACATGTCACTGGCAAAGATACTATCCAAAGTATCGTCGCTATCAACAAGAACGCAACTAGCAAACTGACGAACAGGGGTACGCACACCAGCCATAACGGGTGTAGGTATGTTGATCTTAAATAATGAGGTCGCATCATAGTATCTCCTTACGTAATGCATACGTGTTTCTTTTGGATATTGTGCAAATAATGTGGCAGCAATCATCATGTACATGAACTGGGGAGTCTCAAATATTTGATCACTAGAACGATCCTGACATAGGTACTTGTCTACTACTTGACGCAAGCCTGCATAGGTAAAGTTCTCGTCACGCTTGTGATGAATGTAACTGTCTAGTCTATTCAGCTCTTCTGTTGTGTAGCTGTCTAGTATTGCAGGATCGTAAACGCCTCGATCAATGTTTAAATCGATCATTTGTTTTAAACTAATGGCTTCGTACTCACCAAATACTTGCTTGTTAACGCTGTAGCTTAATAAACGTGCAGCCGCATATTGATAATTAGGAACATCTAAATTAATAAGATCATTTGCACTGCGTACTAATATTTCTTGTATCTCTGCTGTAGTCATACCATCATAAAATTGAAGATTAGCGTTCATTTCAATTTGACTACTGCTTACGCCGGCTAGATTTTCACATGCATGTTCTACTACTTTGTGAATTTTATCTATGTTAAGTGATTCTTTTGTACCGTCACGTTTGACGATAATTGTTCCGTTTGACATGGTTTCTCCTAATCTTCTTTTTGTTGTTTGGTTTGATATTTAGTTAAGTTGAGGCATTGGATATGCTTGTTGCGAACGGAACGAAGGTGGTAATTCTGTTGAGGAAATATATCTATCATCCCGGTATCCTATAATAAAATTGTTGATAAAAAGCAAATAGTATGAGCTACTTTTTACATCGTCTATACCAATATGTATCTCAAAATTACCCTGGGAAAAACGATCAGTTAACTGTAAACTATAACAGATTCCTAATAATTTACAGAATTCACAGTAGGTATTTTCTTCTATTAGTTCCCAAGGATTAGGCCACATTTCTTGTGTCCACGGATCGGTATGCATGCTCACTGTTGGAGCATCTGTATACTTTTCCATAGCATACTGTATAGGGTCTTTGTGTGTTTCTAAAGCTTGACGAAAGTCAGACCAGTCACGTAATCTATTCTCATATTCCTGATCAAACATTATGATTTAACATTAATTTTGTAAGTCATAGTTCCTTGATCTATTTGATTTTGATAGTTTACTTGGCAACTTACGTCAGTGCCATGTTGAATTAGGTTAGCACTAAACTGTAAACTTTCATCAGGCACATCAGTACCTGTAGTTGTGTAATCGTCTGTAACAAATGTTGCGCTAGTTTCTCTGTTTATCATAACTGTTAATACGCCTGATCTTCTAAAATTTCTACTTACTTGTGTTGACACATATTCATAGTCAATTGTATAAGTTTTAGTAGCCTCTGCGCTTACTCTAAACAACAGTACATCTGTACTTTGTGTAGGACATTCAACTTGTTGTGTAAACCCGTAGTTGTGAAATACAGGTCCTTGAACGTCAGCAATATAAGGTTCAGAACTAACATACGTTTGATCTATAGCTAAATTATACGTTCTATCGAAGTCGTCGTCAACCGAAGAATTGCCTGTTTCGACAAATTTTATTATAGGATATGCTGCTTCTGCTGGAGAGCCTGCATTATTACCTACACTTGGACCAAAGCGGTTATTATGAGATATGTTACGTGTACCAGCATTAATGTGTATTGCAATTTGATCTATATCTTCAAAGTAACAACGACTGATCCAATTATTAAATGGAGCAGTTTGTCCTATCTCCATTGACTCACCAAACTTAAATGCCTGTACAAGTTTGTCAAAAATTGTGTTTTCCCATACGCAATTGTTTACATTGTGATTAGTAATAACACCAAAGCCTAAACCTACAAATTCGCACTCTGTAAACTTTAACTGCTTAACATCAACTGCATTACTTTTTGCTGACAAATCAACAGCAACACTTGTACTAGCTTCTGTTAGTTTTGGCCCTGCAAATTTTACATTGTGGAACACACTATCTTTAGTGCTAGTAAGCATTAATAATGTGCCTTGGTTGTCAGTAGTTTTTAATGTTAGATTTTCTAACAACAATCCTTTGCTTACACTAGCCGAATCCATAATAGTAGGATCTGCTCTGTGTCCTGATAGTACTACAGTATCTAAATCTCCGTTATAAACTGTATTGTCGTCTACAGTTTCAAACATTGTAAAGTTACCTGTTTTCTTAAATATTGTTTTATCTCGTCCAGCACCTATAATTGTTACGTAGGGAGGTAGGTATACTGTTTGAGAAATGGTGTATTCGCCTGCTTCAACATGTAGAACAATTCTACTGTTAGCATTAGTTTTGTTAATTGGATTTAGGTATATTTCGTATATTGCTTTTTGTAATAATTGTGTAATATCAGAATCTGAAAATATACCAAACGAACGTACACTTACTCTGTCATCTAGTCTTGATTGTATCGTTCTTTTAAATTCACTACCTGAAACTGTAGTTTCAATTTGACCTGGTTTGTACGAGTAAGTTTCTGCTAGATCAAGAAAGTTATCATTCTCAGTAAGTATTTTAGTATTACCTACAGCAGGCGAGCCTTCTGATACTGCGCCGTTTCCTATATAAAGTGCTTGGGTATCAACTGCCCATCCAAACTCGCCACCTGCAAGTTGTGGTACACCTGTTCCTTGATTTTCTTGTCCTCTTCGTACTTGTATACGACTGATCTGAACTACTGCCACGTGATTCTCCTACGTTATATTAGTAGTATTTATCCGTGCTTCTCATAATACTGACGGCATCTGTTCCACCATTCTTGTTCCCACTCGTTGAACTCATCTGGCCATAGATCAAACTGTTGATATTCTAGCGCACGACTACACATAAAGATATGTCCTTCACGTATGTCTGTGCCATGCACTTCGTTATGACCTAGTGCATATGCTGTAAGTTGTAGATAGTAATCTTCTACCCACTCAGGCTTCTTAGGTTTGTTAGTTTGTTTGAAGTCCATAATACAAGGATTGCCTTTGTATTGTCCTACCAAGTCAGTTGTGCCTGCAAAGATACCGGGAACATAAAGCGGAACTTCGCTACCCCATATCTCATCTACATCGCCCATTGCTTCGTCACGTATAACACACGCCATCTTATAGGCTTGCTGTGCGTATGGATTGCTGCCTGCGCTTTCTGTCCATACACCGTTATCAACATAGTCTTCAAGATACTTGTGCATACGTGTACCAACGCCGCTTGCTTCAGTAACAATTTCTTGTGCTTTCTGTTCACCTACACGCTTCTTCCAAGCAATGAGATGACTCATGTCTTTAGTTCCGCTAAGGATAGTTGTAACACTTGCTACTGGAGGGTGACCTGGTGCTGCATATCGGCGCTTGCCGCCTACTTCAACACGTTTTAGTTTTTCGTACTTGTACTTTTCAATTATTAAGCTCATGTAGTAATAATAACACTTAAATTGTATCTTGTCAAGTATTTTTTACAGTTTATCGCCTAAATTAGTTGCTGATTTTGCCATATCACCTACAGAATCTGCAGAATCTCTACTTGTTGACACTTGATCCATGCTACCATCATTAATAGTAACACCTTCTGGATCAAACTTAACTAGATCTTTCATTTGGGGAGTAGCATCGTATGTTGCTTTAAATGATTTGTAGTCAAACTGTGGCACGCCTGCTTTCTTCATGTAACTGTTTAGTTTGTTCCACGGAATAGTTGTGCCTGGCTTTAGAGTTTTTAAGATTTGTAGCAGTGTGCCCGCATCGTCTAAAGCTTCACTTACTTTTTTTTTGAATGGTCCACTGACTCACGCTTTGCACGACCTGCTTCTTCTTCGCCACCTGCTGCACTTGCATCAGTTGCAAAATCATCTTCGCCGTCCATGTCTACTTCGTCACCTGCGTCAACTGTGTCCATGTCGTCAGTTGGTTCCATGTCCATGTCCATATCGTCCATGCCCATTGTATCCATAGCTTCGCCTTCGCCTGTAAGCATACCTACACCGTTTGTAAGTGCTGCACGAGTAGTTTCCATAACATCGTACATTTGCTCTAGTGCAGGTTTAACTGTATTAACAAATGCTTCTGATTGCTCGCTACCCATTTCGTCGCGGATTGCATCAGCTAGGTCTAACATAGATTCGGTTTGCATTTCAGCAGTGTCTTCCATCCAACCAGTAACACGATCAACCATGTCTTTGGATGCCATAACAAGTTCTGCTTTATCTTCTTCACCTTCAGAGATAACACTTTCTTCTAGGTTGGCGTCTTGCACAAGCTCACGCTCGTTAATTTCTGCATTAAGGACATCTAAAAATAATTTTGACTTTTGATATGCTGGCTTTTGTACGGAACTAAAACTTTCATTAGTTTCAACTTGACTTAATGATGTACGTAGTTTGTTACGAGCTGTATGTAATTGCTCAAGTGTAAACTCGTCTAAGTTAATACGCTGTCCAAACTGTTTAGCTAGACTTTCGTTTAACTTTTCTGCCTGTGGTGGGCGTGAAAATTCTCTAATGTTCATATCTCTGTATCCTATGTTAAAGTGTTATAGTTTTATTTATCTTATGTGCCAAATATAATAGCATCTAATGACTGTTTAGCGAGTTTGGTTTCGGTATAACTTATGTCATATCTAGTCTTAGTTATGTCTTGTTTGACAGGATCTTTGGTTGTAGTTAGTGTATGCTTGTAAAACATGCAATCTGTGTAATGTTTTTGAATAACTTTATCCAATACTATAACTTTGTGTTTGTCTGTTCTAACCTTAGCATATGCTATTGCTGCGGTCTTGCAGAAAAGTCTAGCGTCTTGGGTGTTTGTTTCGCAGTCGTATATAACCCACCATCCGGCTTTTGCTTGTCGGATAGCATACTTACCAATACGTATACTCTTGCCTTTTACATAAGGTAAAAGGTTAGTATCTATATTTTTATTAATAAGTTCTTCTAGATTGTTAACAAGATTTGAAGTCATTTTTAATCACCAAAGTTTCTTTGTTTCGAACTACCTTACTTACCAAGTTTTTCTTGATAAGGTTTTCAATAATGAACTGTGAACGCTCGTCGTAGTATTGCATCGGAGCAACAGCTTGCATCTTGTCTAAGACTTGCTGTTCTTCGTTAGTAACTGCTACTGTGATCGAATCTAGTAGTTCATTAATTTGCATTTAGTATTCCTGCTAGTTCATCTTTATTATAAACAAATTTCTTTGGTTCGCCGGGCATTTGCTTTGGATTTTGCAATTCGACTTCGCCCCTGGCATTTTTTGTAACTTTAAATTTAGTTGGTGGTCCTGCTTTTCCGCCTGCACCCTTTGACGGTAAGTCTATCATTTTACCTGGTTTTAAATTTTTATCTAATTCTTTTGATACAGCCGGATCCATTTGCGCTCCGCCTGTGCCTTGTGATCCTACAGTAGCATTTGGACTATTTGTTGGTCCTGCAATTGAACGTGCTGCTGCTTTACCTACACCTCTTACGGCTGCTCTGCCGGCACCTGCTGCTGCTTTACCTACACCTCTTACGGCTGCTTTACCAACGCCGGTTGCTGCTTTACCTACGCCTCTTGCAAGTGCTCCTGCGCCTTTGACTGCTGCTTTACCTACACCTTTAGCAAGTGCTGCTCCGCCACGCATAGCTGCTGTGCCTGCTACTCTTGCTACACCTGCACCTATTGCACCAATAGCAGGTAGTATTTCATCTAACTGTTCTTCAGTAAGATTTTTATTTTCAGCTAGTTGCTTACGGGCATCGTTTTCAAATTCATTAAATCTCATATTCGCTTTCCTTTGCCCTTTTTACGTGTTGTGCGCATACCTACGTTTAGGTTAGACAACCGTTTACTTGCTGCGTTTGAACGTTTTGTTCTAGTTGCTTTAACATTTATCGAAGCGCCTTTTGCACGTTTAGTCTTCTTGAGTGTACGTGAAGCTTTTACATTTTTAGGTGCAGTGCAAGTAGAAGGCTTTGCAACGATTCTGCCTTTACGTGAACCAGAAGTACAACGATATTTACGAACGTTCTTATTACCTGAACGTCCCATTATACTTACTGCTGATTCAAAAATTTCACGTAGTAACATTATAAACGCTTGCCCCCGCCTCTACTCTTGTTTAAAGATTGTACTCGTCTACTTGCTGGATTAACTCTTTTAGTCTTACGAGCCTTACGTGCCATTCGAGCGCCTAGTCGAGCTTTAGTTTGTTTCATCTTGATACGTTTCTTCATATCCGGTGCAGCAAAGCATTGGGATATATTAGCAACAACTCTACCTTTGCGCTTGCCTGACATACATCTGTACTTTCGTACGACTTTCTTGCCAGAGCGGGCCCAGACTTGTTTCTCTTCTAATTCTTCGGGGTTAATAAAAAACTCTCGTAATAACATATAGTTATTTATCGTGAGTGAACGTTACATTGTTTGTAATAAGATGACTACTACTGTAGACAGTAATCCTGCAATAACTGTACCTGCTGTACCAATTAATACTTTAGTCATTGACTTTTGACCTTCCACTATATCTAGGTGAATATTTCCAACTTTTGTTTCTAAGTTTCCTAAGCGTTTATCTAATTGCTCATAACGAATAGCACATAAATCAACATGTGCTTCTAAGCTTGTTCTTTCTAAATCTGTGGTTGACACAATAATATTCTCCATATAGTGTAAAGTGAACTCGTAGTTAGCCTTTTGGGAAGTTGTTGTGCCTTGTGCCTTATAGTATTATTTATCAATACATTCAAAAATAATATTGGTAATCTTAGAATCTTTTGTAAAAAAGATTGCTTTATCTAACTTAACTGTTTCAGATAGATTATCAATAATAGGTACAAGATCAAAATCTTGTTTAAGCATATCTATAGTTGTGCCGCCGTACTCTATTTCAAAATTCATAGTCCAAACAGATTGGCTACCTTTATACGTACTACCAAATTTAGTTGTTGATTCTTCTTCATGGGAAACTGTTATGTTACTAGGATTGGCTCTAATTCCAATTGTTTGAAGAGTTGACATAAAGTTTTGCTGTTGCTTATACGAATCACCGTCTCCACGTCGAGCATTTGTTTCTGTAATATCTACAAGAGTTTTAATAATAAATTTCATACTGTATTTACAGTCATAAAAAAAGAGCCACTTAAAAAGTGACTCTTTAGTGTGACGCCTGCCATTACGGCCATAATCACGATTCTAAGGTAGTTAGAATTCTTTATGCACCAAATGTTGCTACTAGTGAAATACCAGATACTGCTTCTGCGCCGCCTGGTCCACCTTGTACTGCAACGTGGTTGCCGTCTGCTACACCTTCAACTGCTGCGACTGTTCCGCCATATGTTGTTGTGATTGAATCACATGCTGCTGCTACTGTGATTGTTCCAGTTGCTACTGCATAGATGTATGTTGTTGGTCCTAGACCTGATTTTGCAACTACTGCTGCGTTTGGGTTACTTACTGTTGCCATTTTTATATCTCCTGTTTCTAAATGGACATCTTCGCTTCTCTACGAAGTTGTTATATGTATTTAGTCTTAAGATAAAAAAAGGGCTTTAATAGCCCTAAATTAGGTAACATTTTTACTTGATGCGCTTGTGTAGTGCTCTTAACTGCTGTATGCCTTGCGGACCAGCGTCTACAATATCTTCTATCATGTCAATTATTGGAAGATAAGCTTCGATAAAGCTTTTTGGCACACTTTTACCATCTTGAGCCATATCAATGAACTTAGTTGCTCTTACACCGTTTTCTAGTCCAACTAGATAACCGTAAAGAGCAACTCTACGTTCTTTAGATAACTTTCGTGTTCTGCGCCCACGTATACGTTCCATAGCTGTTTCGTCTAGATGGCTTTCAACTAGTCCGTCGTCTATAAGATTGCGTATAAAATCCATGTTAGCTTTTTGCCATTGCTTGTGCTTTTGCATCAATTTCGTCATCAGATGCACTGTACTTTTCGTCATCTTCTGGCTCATCTGCAACATCGTCACCTTTAGCTACTTCGCCGCCTTTTGCTAGTTCTGCTTCGCCAAACTTTAATAGTTTCATCATTAGTTCTTTAGATGTAATGTTTGACTTCTTCATTAGCTCTGCAGGTGAGCGTGGACCAAATGTTGTGTTGTAACGTGTAAGGTTATCACCTAGTGTTGCCATAACATTTGATAGACCATCGTCTTTTTGTGTAACTGCTTTGTCCATTAGTACACGACCGATAGCAGCAAGTTTACGATTGCCTTCGCCTGTTTCGTGTGCTTCTTTGATTATAATATCATTAATTTTCATCTTGCCATCCTTTGTGTAAGTTGTGTTATTCTGTTGAGCTGTTTATCAGCAAGCGATTCTGGAACTTGTTTTCCATCTTTTTCCATTGTTTCTTTCCACGGAGCAATTAGCTCTTCGTAGTTTGGATCGCTTTTTAATTTTGCAAGCATAGTTTCAACTGTGTGAGTGTCTGCTTCTGTTGCGCCTTTACCTAACAACACAGGAGCAATTTTGTCCCATGTGTCTGCAATTACTTTATCACCTTGTGCAGGATCAACTAACCCAAACTTAGGACTAAACTTTAGTCCACGTCCTCGTGCAACCGCACTTAATAAAATTGCTCTGTCTTTACCACCAAACTGTGCTGTGCCGCCACGCTTGGCTCCACGCTGGAAGTCAGGATTGTTTGTAAACATAAAGTCTGTTTGTACAAATCCATTCTTGGTACTACCTTTGATTGGTGTACGGAAGTGTACTTGGTCGCCTGCATTGTGAATCCAACCATCTGTCTTCTTGCGGCCTTGATTCATAATATCTTCTTCAGG
>ENA-UZWT01009354-UZWT01009354.1-metagenome-genome-assembly--contig:-Day-1-50m-contig-9354_pt1 | contig 10888 bp, 10 predicted proteins | sample MGYA00260338_ERZ794898 | MGnify/ENA metagenome assembly ERZ794898 | reverse complement strand
TCTGTTAACCAGCCGCGACCGAAGGATTCCCACGCAAAAATGTCTACCGGACGCTGCCCCAACACTGACCACATGATCATTTCAACTGCACCCGTATCAGAGGCTGGTACTACACCCACGCGATAGCCCTCGGGCAAACCTAAAATTTCAGCCGTTTCAGTGCAGGCTAAACCCAGTGCTTTTTTACCCAAAGAGGAGCGATGCGAACGCCCTAAAGTTTCTATTTGTAGCTGATCAAGGCTATAACCTGGACGTTTGGAGCAGGGGCCTGACGAAAAATTTGGGTTATTTGGCTTTGTATTTGGTTTCATATTTTTTGCTTTGGCTGTTGCCATTTTCTCCAACTTTAAAAATAGAACGCCACCGAATATTCGATGGCTTAACAGTTATATTCGATAATAAGAAGCTATTTAGCTTCAGCTGATCGCTCTTTTTCGATCAGAAATTCAGCAACTTTAAGCATGCCTGAAAAACCACCGGCTGTGGCTGTGCTAACGCGATATTTGCCATTGACAATAATCTCAGGTGTTCCACGAACTCGATAAGCTCGGACTCTAGATTTTGCTTGGTTTACCATGCTGTTGGTGCCAAATGAATTAAACGCACTGTCAAACTTTTCTTTGCTTAAGCCAGCTGCAACAAAAATCGCTTCAAAATCACTTTGCTTTTTAACTGACTCCTTTTTGACATGGATCGCTTCAAAAATTGGCATATGCACCTTATCCAGTACATTTAAAATTTTAGCCGCGTAGTAAGCTCGGGCATATGGCTCGATTTTTGGTCGCCATATTGCTGGCGTCCTTTGGAAATCAACATCAGCAGGGAGTTTTTTTACCCAGGGATGAAGCTCAGATTGAAAATTAAAACAATGCCCGCAGGTGTATGAAAAAACCTCATTAATTTCAATTTTTTCAGCATTTGCAGTACGCACTGATTGAGGCAGGATATCGTAATGCTCTCCCGCTTTGAATACTTCATCTGCCGCATGGCAAATAGCCAATGGAGCAAGAGCCAGTATAAAAATAAGTCTTTTAATCCATAACATCGTTAATCTCCTTTCAAACCAAAATAAGCCTTCGTTAAGCTTAGTTTAATCCAGAAATATAGTTGGCGAGCGCTTGAATTTCTTTATTACTCAGCGCCTTTGCTACACCCTGCATTATTTTGGCATTGGAGCCTGAATCACGCTCACCACTTCTATAAGCTTTTAGTTGCTTCTCAGTGTATTCGGCGTATTGACCACCGAGCGCTGGGTAACCGGCAGGGCCATTACCCTTGCCTGAAGGCGAGTGACAGGCTATACAGGCTGCAACCCCTGTTTTTAAATTACCCGCTCGGTAAAGTTTTTCACCTAGTTCAAGAACTTTTTCAGGATCATCCATACCTAATAGTGTAATTTCTTTAGCCCCTGCAATGTGCAAAGATTGGCTGTTGTAGTAGGCTGCCATATCTTGAAGATCTTGATCTGTCATATGGTCAAGGATCCCCGTCATTTCCACAATAACTCGCTCGCCAGCCTTAATATGGCGAAGTTGAGCTGTAAGATATTTTTCACCAAGACCTGCAATTTTTGGGAAAGAGGGTATTGCACTGTTTCCATCCTGACCGTGGCAACCAGCACAACTGGCAGTTTTTAACTTGCCAGCCTCTGCATCACCAGCAGCCCAAACAGGTGCGATTAAAAACATAGAAAGCAAGCCGTAAACAAAAAAGATTCTTTTCATGGTTATTCCAAATCTCATAATCCGTTAGAATAGTCGGGTATATTGTGTATATACGCGTGATTAATTAAGTAGGCGGTTAGCTCGTTGAGCATCAGCCGGCGCATTATATACCAATTAGCTGTTTTTCTTAAGCAAATTACACGGTCTTTTTATGGATTTTAAAAAAGTGAATTTTAATACTGTTAAATTTTTGATCAGCGCACAAACTCTTCAACAGTGCCCAGCGGATACGGGTAGCGAAATTGCTTTTGCAGGCCGCTCTAATGCTGGGAAATCTAGCGCCATCAACACGCTAACCCGCAATAAAAGCTTAGCTCGAACCAGTAAAACACCAGGGCGAACTCAGCTGATCAATCACTTTGAACTAACGTCTGAAAGTCGCCTTGTAGACTTGCCTGGCTATGGCTACGCCAAGGTACCAAAAGCAATTAAAGCCAAATGGGATCGCAACCTTGCTGAATACCTCCAAAATCGCAATAGCTTATGCGGATTGGTTCTGTTGATGGATATAAGACATCCACTGCAAGATTTTGATCGTCAGATGCTTAATTGGGCGGCTCAGGCTGGCCTTCCCGTGCATATTTTGCTGACCAAGGCGGATAAACTTAAACGCGGTCCAGCAATGAGCTCATTGTTGGGCGTTGAAAAATTACTTCGCGATATGGATCCAGGCTATACGCTGTTGAGCGCCCAAATTTTTTCATCCCTTAAGAAAACAGGTCTTGAAAATCTTGAGCAAAAATTGATTAGTTGGCTGCAGGATTAACTTAAAAAAAGGCCCTGATCAAAAGATGCAGGGCCTGAATATACTCGGAGAGATCATGTGCAATTCTCACTAGGGGAAGAGAACTCACTTTTTACTACTTGCACTAATTTAGACAGCCTTTTTTGAGTAAGTTCAATTTTATTTAAAAAAAATATTTATTTTTTAATGTGCTTCATCCCAATTATCACCGACGCCTACATCTACCACTAACTCAACCTGCAGGTTGGCGGCATTTTCCATGCATTCTTTAATACCAATAATGGCCTGCTGATGTTCGCTTTCAGGCACTTCTAGCACCAGCTCATCATGGACTTGCATAATCATTCGGCTTTTTAGCTTTTGGTTTCTAAGCCAGTTGTCTACATTGATCATCGCCAGTTTTATAATATCTGCCGCCGTGCCCTGCATAGGCGCGTTAATTGCTGTTCGCTCTGCCGCCTGACGAAGCATGCCATTTCGGCTATTTATTTCTGGTAGATAAAGCCTTCTGCCAAAATGAGTTTCTACATAACCCTTTTCAGCCGCACTGTGACGCACCTGATTCATATATTCTTGCACGCCTGGGTAGCGCTGAAAATAAAGCTCAATATATTCCGCTGCTTGCTTGCGCCCGATATTTAACTGCTTCGCCAAGCCAAATGCAGACATCCCGTAAATAAGACCAAAATTAATGGCTTTTGCACTGCGGCGCTGATCGCTTGTGACCTGCGCTAAATTAACGCCAAAAACTTCAGCTGCTGTCGCCCTATGGACGTCTTGTCCCTGCTCAAATGCTTTGAGCAAATTCTTATCACCTGACAGATGCGCCATAATACGTAATTCAATTTGCGAGTAATCTGCAGCGATTAGCCTATGTCCCTCGGGCGCTATAAACGCTTGCCTCACACGACGCCCCTCAGCCGTTCGAATGGGTATATTTTGTAGATTGGGATCAGAGGATGAAAGCCTACCCGTTGCAGTACCCGCCTGATGATAGGAGGTATGAATGCGTCTCGTTTTGGGGTTAATCATAACCGGCAGCTTATCGGTGTATGTCGACTTTAGCTTAGCTAGACCCCGATGCTCTAAGAGGACTTTAGGCAAGGGATAATCCAGAGCTAACTCTTGCAAAACCTCTTCTTTGGTCGAGGGTGCTCCCTTGGCGGTTTTCTTTAACACCGGGATTTCTAATTTTGTGAATAGAATTTCAGCCAGCTGCTTGGGGGATGCTAAATTAAACTGCTGCCCTGCCAACTCCCATGCCTGTGTTTCCAATTCAGCCAGCCGCTCTGCCAGTTCTTGGCTTTGTTGAAACAATAATGTGTCATCAACCAGCGCACCGGTGCGCTCAATGCGTGATAGCACTTTTATAAGCGGTAACTCGATTTCTTCGAATAAGGTTTTTAAAGGTAATTCAGCCTTCACCTGTGGCCAAAGCACCTGATGCAAACGCAAGGTAATATCTGCGTCTTCAGCGGCATAGGGTCCAGCCTGCTCTAGGGCAATCTGATTAAACGTTAGCTGTGATGCTCCCTTGCCTGCAATCTCAGTAAAACTTGTGGTGCTTTGGTCTAAATAGTGCTGAGCTAGGCTATCCATATCATGTCGCGTTGCCACGCTGTTAATAACGTACGATTCCAGCATAGTGTCATAGGCAATGCCTTTGAGGTCGATGCCGTGCTGTGCCAGCACGCTTGTATCATATTTTAAATTTTGACCTACCTTTTTAATTTTCGGGTCTTCAAGGATTGGTTTGATTGCCTCAAGTACAGTGTCCCGCGACAACTGCTGTGGCGCCCCCAAATAGTCATGTCCAAAGGGAATATAAGCGGCCTCACCAGCTTCAATAGCAACGCTAATACCCACAAGATCTGCCACCATATAATCCAAGCTTGTCGTTTCTGTATCTACCGCTATAAGCGAACTATTTTGCAATTTTTGTAACCAGTTTGAAAATTGTTGCTGGTCTAATAGCGTTTCATAATTAATGGTTGATGGCGCGACCACGGATGGATGGCTACTGGCCTCAGCATCCTTAGAGGCAGGTATCGACTGAGCTGAATCGACATCTCCCGATAATTCATTAATCCAAGTTTTGAACTCTAAGTCGACAAATAGGCTCAGTAATTTATCCTTATCAGGCGCCTGATTAGCTAACTCATCAACCGCAAGATCAACCTCAACATCCGTTTTAATGGTGGCTAACTGATAAGACAGGTAAGCTAGCTCACGGTGTTCTTCAAGCTTAGCCGCCATAGTTTTGGCGCCGCGGAAATTCAAGGTTTTAACCTCATCAAGCCGCTGATAAATTGAATCAATACTCCCCAGCCCCTGCAATAAACCTAGTGCGGTTTTTTCACCTACTCCCGGTACCCCGGGAATATTGTCAGATTTATCCCCAAGCAGGGCTAGGAAATCAATGATGAGTTCTGGTGGGATACCAAATTTAGCGATCACCCCTTCCCTATCAAGCTCAGTGTCAGTCATAGTATTAACCAAGCTGATATGCTCGTTAACTAGCTGAGCTATGTCTTTGTCACCAGTTGAAATAACCACAGGCTGCTTTTTTTCAGTGGCTTGAACCGCGTAGGTACCAATAACATCATCGGCTTCTACGCCTTCAATACTAATAAGCGGCATGCCCATAGCTCGGATAACATCATGTATGGGTTGAATTTGCGACCTGAGTTCGTCGGGCATAGGGGGCCGATTAGCCTTGTAGTCACTATAGATGTCATCGCGAAATGTTTTACCCTTGGCATCAAATATCACTGCAGTGGTGCTGTTGGGGTAATCTTTTTGCAGGCGTCGCATCATATTGATAACGCCTTTCACTGCGCCTGTCGGCAATCCCTTGCTATTAGTCAGCGGAGGCAATGCATGAAAGGCTCGATAAAGGTATGAGGAGCCATCCACAAGAATTAGCGGCGTTTTATCAGTCATAATTTCTAACTTGTATAATTACTTTAATAAATTAAGGATACATCAATTTTCAAAGCAAGAAGCAAATTGCTTTGCCAAACCATATAGATAGGATTCATAGCTGGGCAATTCTTCTTCATATCCCACTGCGAGTATATCTATTGTTTTTGTTGGGACAGCCAAATCCTTAGCAATGCCAACGGCGTCTTTCTGGCCATGCTGCGGCTCAACAAATACACAGCTAACGCCCCTTTTTTGGCCCTCTAAGCGTAAATTATATTGTGTTTTCGCGCCCTGCTGCTTACCCAGCATGTCACGAATTGACAAACCCGGCTGAAGATTAAATGCTTCAACAAAATATCCAAACCCCTGATGATGAACAATATAATTACCCTGTTTGGCATTTTTTAAAAGATGTTCTATAGCCTGATTAGACTTTTGACTTAAAATTTGATCAGCCCTGATGCCTAGCCTCTTAGAGAGCAAGTAGGTTAACTGCTGAACAATTTTGGGAGATAGCCAAATGTGGGGATCAATACCACCATGGTGATCGTCATGGTCATTATGTGAGAGATCTCCATAATCCTCGGAATGCTCTTCATGCTCTTCATGCTCTTCATTATGACCAGTGTCCTGATGATCAGCCTCTAGCACGTCCATTGCCATGATAAGTTTTTCCGAGGGTATATTAGCAAACTGTTTGGCAGCTCTAACTTCAAATTCTGGCCCAATCCACAATACTAGGTCTGCATCTGCAATTTTTCGCACATCTGAGAGTTTAAGGATAACGTCATGAGGTGAAAGCGCCGCAGGCATCAGATATTCAACCGTCACATTATCTTTAAACGCTGACTGGGCAATAATTGCCAGGGGTTTTATGCTAGTGACCAGCAATGGCTTGCTGTTTTCTTGCGCAGAAATTATTGGTGCTAGACAAAATAACGAAACAAGTAAAGGAAAGCAGAGCGCCTTGAATGCAATGTTATAATATAACATAATTAGTATTTCACCACTTTAATTCTATAAAAATAACTTTTAGAGCCGTGTAATTCATAAATAGCTGTGTTATATTATAACATACTATTTATTAACATGGGTATTATATGCTCACTAATGCGCGCCTAGTCTACCAGCCACACGATCATGTTCGCTGTATTAATGCCGCCCTAGATCGCGCCCATGAAATATGCGACGACGCCAATCTGCGTCTTACCTCAACTAGAGAGGCTGTATTAAAGCTGTTATGGCAAAGCCATCAACCATTGGGCGCTTACCAGTTGCAGCAGCAGTTAGCCAAAGTCACTGACAAGCCCATCGCGCCACCTACAATATACCGTGCCATTGAATTTCTTACTGACCTAGGCCTTGTCCATCGCATTCCTTCATTGAATGCATTTGTTGGGTGCCCCTTTCCTAACAGCGAGCATAGTAATATCTTTTTAATCTGCGAGAGCTGTAAAACTGTAGCAGAAATAGCGGATAATAGGGTTAATACTTTGCTAGAGACGCTGAGTAATAAGGCTAACTTTCAGCCTAAGTCACAAATAATTGAATTATTTGGTCTCTGCCCAAATTGTGAGTCTGGAGACAATAATGAATAGCCCGTTAATAACGCTTGAATCTATCAGTAAATCTTTTGCAGAGAAAAAAGTTTTGCAAAACGTCTCCATGACTATTAATAGGGGTGAAATTACCACTATTATTGGCCCCAATGGTGCCGGAAAGTCCTCTTTAGTGCGGGTTATACTAGGCTTGATAACGCCAGACCAAGGCAATATACAAAAATCTGAAGATTTAGTGATTGGCTATATGCCGCAAAAAATTCATATAGACCCAACACTGCCAATTTCAACTTGTAGATTTTTACAGCTCGCTAACACCTCGCATGATGCCTGCCATAAGGCCCTGGATCTTGTGGGGATACCCGAGGTTAAAAATACGCCTTTTCATAAATTATCTGGTGGAGAAATGCAGCGCGCACTCCTAGCCAGAGCTATTTTACGCCAACCCAACTTATTAGTTTTGGATGAACCTGTTCAGGGCGTAGATTTCAATGGTCAAAACGCGCTGTACGGACTTATAGGCGACCTCAGATCGTCTCTTAATTGCGGAATTGTGATGGTGTCTCATGATTTACATCTTGTCATGTCATCTACGGATCATGTGATCTGCCTCAATCATCATATTTGTTGTCAGGGTAAACCTGAACAGGTGACCCAAGACCCAGCCTATTTGGATATTTTTGGCGAAACTGCACTCTATAATCACCATCACAATCATCAGCACAGCTTGCAAGGCAAAGTGTTAGATGACGACGGTAATCATCAACATGGCGAGGGGTGTCAGCATGATTGATTTTCTTCTGTACGCTCTTCTTGCTGGCCTAGGCGTTGCGCTAGTCGCAGGGCCTCTAGGTTGCTTTGTAGTGTGGCGCCGGATGGCATACTTTGGAGATACGCTGGCTCACAGTGCGCTCTTAGGCGTTGCACTCGGCGTTTTATTAAATGTTGATTTGGGTATTGCTGTTACTGCAGTCTGTCTATTAATGGCACTGGGGCTTGTGGCCCTTGATCATCAGGGCGTGCTAGCACTGGATACCCTATTAGGCATTTTATCTCATTCCTCTCTGGCTGCAGGGTTGGTGGTGATTTCACTGCTCTCCGATGTCAGAGTAGACCTCATGTCTCTATTATTTGGCGACCTACTGTCCGTTACTAAGGCGGATTTATGGGTCATCTATTCGGGGGCAGGGATAGCCATTCTACTTCTAATCTCCTTATGGAAGTCGTTGATAAGCATTACCGTTGAGCCAGAATTAGCTGCAGTAGAAGGGATTAAAGTTGCACGCGTGCGCACAGCCTTAATGGTTATCACTGCTTTAGTCATTGCGATTGCCATGAAAATTGTTGGTGTCTTATTAATTACGGCATTACTCATTATTCCCGCCGCTGCCGCACGTAGAATTAGTGCTACACCTGAGTCAATGGCCGTCGCTGCTAGCCTAGTAGCAATGCTAGCGGTGGTCTCTGGCCTTGGCGCTTCCTGGTATATTGATACACCAGCAGGGCCCTCCATTGTGATTAGTGCGACGCTGGTTTTTTGCCTATCTCTGGGGCTGAAACAAAAGGGCTAGCAATCAAACTCTGGAGTGATGCCTTTAAAACTTAGTCAACCCTTCGGATAGCGCCTGCCATATTTCATCGGCATCAGTATTGGCAGTATTTGTGTCTTTACTGTGGGCATTCAATAAAATTGACCGACCTATTCCCGCCGCCTTAGCCGCCTGCATATCGGTTTCATTATCACCAATCATGACACAGTCGCTTGGCTCAAGATCAAAATCTTTAATAGCTTGAAGTAACATGCCTGGAGCAGGCTTGCGGCATTCGCTATTTTTTAGATAGGGATGTTTGGCTTTTTCCGGATGAAAGGGACTGTAGTAAAGAGCATCTATTGGGCACTGACTCTCTGCAAACTGCGTCTTCATCCATTCAGATAATTTTAGAAAATCGTCTTCTGTATAGTATCCGCGACCAATTCCTGACTGGTTAGTAGCAACAATTAACTTATAACCAAGTCGCTTGAGATGCTGGCATAACTCTAGAATGTTAGGCATAAAATCAAATTCTTCCATTTTATGCACATAGCCATGATCGATGTTAATAACACCATCTCTATCTAGAAAAACTGCCTTGTTGCTCATGCCAACTTTTGCTCCCTAACAACCGTATCGAACATCTCTATAACCGATTCTGTTGTTATCTGTTTCATAAGCTCACTGCCTTTATTGCGGCGTCCCCAAGGGAGCTGCTGTGCAGATTTGCCATATTGTTGCTTGAGATTATGATGATATACCTCAACCGCGTAATTTTGATATAAATAGGGCCCTGTTCGCGCTGGATTTGAGTGCGCATAAAGCCCAATCACTGGAGTCCCCATGCAAACCGCCATATGTGCTGGACCTGTATCTGGGGCAATCACTAACGACGCCTGCTCTAGCACAGATAGCAGCTGTTTTAATGAAGTCTTAGCCACCAAGTCTACTATAGGGAAGTCAGCTAATGTCATAATTTCTGCGGCTAAATCGCGCTCTAACTGAGTGGGTCCACCGGTAAGTAGGACCGAAAACCCTTGGCTGTGAGCATATTGGCCAACCTCAACATATCGGCTGGCAACCCAGTTACGCTCTGCACCGCTGGCCGCCGGGGCAATGACCAAGGTTTTATCCAGTCCACCTAGCTGCTCTTTAGCAAACGTCTTATCGGCGTCGGTAACCGGCATCTGCCAAGTAGGCTCAAAGCTTGGCACACCAATAGCCCGCGCAAACCCCATAAAACCCTCAATGACATGGGCTTCATTCTGTTTTTCGATGCGCTTATTAATAAACAACGAATGACCTTCTTTGGCTCGCTGCCAGTCAAAGCCAATTTTTACTTTGGCGGGAATACAGCGCGCAACAAGATTAGCGCGCATGGCTACTTGCATATGCAGTAACACATCGAATCTTGATGCTTTAAATTCATGCTTTATTTTTTGATAGGCTAACTTACCTTGGCTTTTATCAAAAATAACAAAATTTACTCCCGGTAAATCCTGCAACAAAGCGGCTTCAACCTTGCCTATTACCCAGGTAATTTTAGACTCGGGATAGTACCTTTGAATCGCCTGAACCACAGCAACGGCATGACATACATCACCAATAGCCGAAAGCCGAAGAACGCAAATATCCTTTGGTTTATCTGATAATATCACTTGCAACCTTAAATAATATAATGAAGCTCGCGACGCACTTCATAGTTTTCAAGTCAAACCCACTAAAGATCAGTTGGGCCATATATCACTGCCACATCAAGCTTGTTATACTAATAAAAATCAAGGTAAACCCTATGCTCGATATCATTAATAACGGCAATCATACAGTACTCACAGCCGTTACTAACCCCTTAAAGATAAACCAAGATTGGTTTTTGCCAGACTACTGGCGTAACCAAAATGCCATTATAGCCGAAAAAAAAGGCCGCTCTACCACTTGGTTTATTAAGTATTCTTCCGGCACAGGCGTACTTCGTCACTATTGGCGCGGCGGCCTAGTTGGGAAAATTCTTAGCGATCAATATCTGTTTACTGGATTAAAAAACACTCGCACTTATCAAGAATTTACATTGCTACTCGAGCTTCAAAAAAGAGGGCTTAATGTGCCCATGCCGATTGGCGCTCAGGTTAAAACCTCAGGCTTAATTTATCGTGGCGATTTGCTAACCCAAGAAATTACGGGGGCGCAAAGCTTACTAGAGATACTGAATCACAGGCCCTTAGCCGCCGCTGAAATTGCCAAAGTAGGGGAGACGATTGCAGCCTTTCACCAACAGGGCGTCTATCATGCAGATCTAAATATTAATAATATTCTGCTTGATCATGAACAAAGTGTATTTATTATTGATTTTGATAGGGGACGCCTAGTTCGTCCAAGCCACCCGAGCTTAAAACAAAACATGGC
>ENA-UZWT01003513-UZWT01003513.1-metagenome-genome-assembly--contig:-Day-1-50m-contig-3513_pt1 | contig 10904 bp, 7 predicted proteins | sample MGYA00260338_ERZ794898 | MGnify/ENA metagenome assembly ERZ794898 | reverse complement strand
TATTACTATGCTGATGGGCAGTATACAGGAGCACCTCCAGGTGTTGCATTTGTAATCGGAAACGGAGATGTAGATACTAGTAACGGCTTGGCAGGGAGTAACCCTTCAAATGCATTTATAGTAAATTACGATGGATCAGCGACGCTTTCAGGTGACTTGACAATAAACTCAGACGCAAGGCTAAAGTCTAACATTATTTCATTGGGAAGTACGCTTGCTAAACTATTAATGATAGATGGTAAAAGCTATACAATGAAGACAAATGAAGCGGAGTCTAAAATAGGATTATTGGCACAAGATGTTCAAAAAGCATTTCCTGAGCTAGTTAAAACTACAAACGACAGCGACAAAACATTGTCTGTAAATTATCAAGGTCTTATCCCTGTTTTAATTAATGCCATTAAGGATCAGCAAAAACAAATTAAAGAACTCAAGCTTTTATTGAAAGAAAGTAATTAATTCAAATTCATCGTAATTGTTTCAATATTGATGATTATTGAATTGGTTTTTAGTTTAAAATTCCATTAAACTTTAACTACTTTTACGCCATGAGTATTCTTGTTCAGATTTCTATAAAACCGGATAGGCAAAATGATATAGATTTTATTTTAAAGTCTAGTTTGTTCAAGGCAAAGTTGCGTAGTAAAGACATAAATGATTGGCGCATTCGTAAGCGTTCCATCGACGCTAGACAAACTTCAATTAAACTTAATTTACAAATTGAGTTTTGGTTGGTTGGTGAAACAAGAACAAAGCCCCAGCCTTTTGTTTCTCAAGACGTACATTTAAAGCCTGAAATTGCTATTATCGGAGCAGGTCCCGCGGGATTATATGCGGCTTTGCGTGCCATTGAAGGAGGTTTGAAGCCAATAATCTATGAGCGGGGAAAAGATGTTAGAGCAAGACGCAGAGATTTAGCTGCAATTAACAAAGAACAAACAGTCAATCCAGAATCAAATTACTGTTTTGGTGAAGGTGGCGCTGGGACTTACTCAGATGGGAAGCTATATACACGTTCAAAAAAACGAGGAAATGTTCTTAAATCTCTTGAATGGTTTGTTCATTTTGGAGCATCTGAGGATATACTTGTAGAAGCTCACCCACACATTGGAACTAATAAATTACCAGCTATCATTACGTCAATGCGTGAAGCAATTTTAGCAGCAGGCGGGGAGGTTTATTTTAATTCAAAGTTAACAGATATTAAAATTGTTAACAATAAAATTCAAGCTATTCAATTAAATAAGGAGTCTTGGAAACTCTTTGACAATGTAGTTTTGGCTACTGGGCATTCGGCAAGAGATATTTTTTATTTACTACACGATAAGGGCGTAAGTATTAAAGCTAAGGCATTTGCCCTTGGGGTTCGAGTAGAGCACCCACAGCACACAATTAATCACATCCAATATCATGGAGATGTAGAAAGCCCTTTTTTGCCACCGGCGTCATACAGTCTTGTAGAACAAATAGATGGAAAGGGTGTATACTCTTTTTGTATGTGTCCTGGCGGCATTATTGCTCCCTGTGCTACCTCTCAAGAAGAAGTTGTGACTAATGGCTGGAGTCCTAGTAAACGAAATAATCCATACGCTAATTCAGGTATTGTAGTGAGTATAGAACCCAAAGATTTACCTGACTATTCAAAAGAGAATCCTTTTGTATGCCTTGATTTTCAAAAAAAAGTAGAACGTGACTGTTGGGAAGTTGCAGGGAAAACGCAACAAGTCCCAGCTCAACGAATGATTGATTTTGTTGAAAAAAAATGCTCAGTAGATTTTCCTAAAACTTCATATCAGCCAGGAATCGTATCAATAGATTTAAATACAGTCTTACCAGCAATTGTATCAAAACGTCTGCGAAAAGCATTTTTAGCATATGGAAAAAAAATGAATGGATACTATACAAATGAGGCTGTTTTACATGCTCCAGAAAGCAGAACGTCTTCTCCAGTTTCAATTCCAAGAAATACTGAAAGCTTAGAACATATAAACGTTAAGGGTTTATATCCTTGTGGTGAAGGCGCAGGCTATGCAGGGGGAATCATTTCAGCAGCTATTGACGGAATTAACTGTGTAGATGCTATATTGTTTAAGCTGTCAAAATAATAGTTTGATTTTTAATTTCAAGCTCTGCAAGATAAACCTAGTTATTCTTTTTTTTTGTAAATTAGAGATTAATATGATGGCTTAACTAATTTTAATTCAAGAATTTATGATTTCTAATTTCAAAACCTTTATTTATGATTTTGTTTTATCAGAAGTGGTAAAAAACAAAGTTGAACGTGTCATCCTTGTTATTTCTATACTGAGTTTTTTCGCACATTTAATTACAATTTTTTTAGTCAATAATGGACTCGTTACTATCCCTGAAAGTGTTGATTTTTTCGATTCTCCTATAGCCGCTATTTATACACCATTTTCATTTATCCTTATTTACGAGGTCTATCTGTTAATTTTCTACCTACCAAGATCAATCACTACCTATATTGGTAAACAATATGAAATTATCACACTTATTGTAATTAGAAGAATTTTTAAAGACTTAGCTAACCTAGAACTCAACTCAGATTGGTTCGACATTAAAAGTGATCTAAATTTTACTTATGACATTATTACTGCTCTGTTGCTATTTTTTATGATTTATATATTTTCACTAGAACGACAAAAGCTACACGATTCCAATAAGATTAATTCTCTTGCTCCAGCTCAATTAGAGCAGTACATTTCAATTAAAAGGTTCATGGCCACTATTTTAGTGCCTATCTTTGTTGGGATTGGATTAGTAACATTCACTAGTTGGCTTTTGGGTAATTCACCTGCAAATTTATCAGTAGCTATTAAGGATGTTAATAGTATTTTCTTTGACCAATTCTTCGCTATACTGATTATTGTAGATGTTTTTTTACTTCTCTTTTCGTTTTTCTATACCGATCAGTTCCATAAAGTAATTAGAAATTCAGGTTTTATAATTTCAACGATTCTTATTCGTCTATCATTTTCAGTTGATGGGTTGTTAAATAATTGCCTTATCATAAGTTCAATCGCTTTTGGTATTTTGATATTATGGATTCATAATCGGTTCGAAAAAAATATAAATGTGGTATAAATATAAGCCCAGTCGTTGTGATTGGGCTTTTATTTGTAGCTTTAGATTACGTGTGAAATACTAGCCTAAGATAGTTACAATTAGAGCTTCATCAGTTTTATGAACTTTGGCTAACTCTTTTGAAGTTAATCCTTTGATGCCTTTGTCCCAGCCTTTATTACTCAGTCCCGATTGTGCTTTTAGTTCTGACAATTGAATTTCTTTTTTTAATTTTAAAATATCGAATATAACTTTTTCGTTTTCACTTAAAGCAATCGCCTTTTTCTCAGGTTTCATTTGTGGAAAAAACAATACTTCTTGTATAGAAGAATTATTTGTTAAAAACATAATTAATCGATCCATACCAATACCCATTCCAGAGGTTGGTGGCATGCCATATTCCAGCGCTCTTAAGAAGTCTTGGTCAATAAATTCAGTTGCTTCATCATCTCCTCGCCCTGCTAATTTTATTTGATCTTCAAAGCGTTCACGTTGATCGACAGGATCATTTAGTTCCGAATAAGCATTTGCTAACTCTTTTCCACAAACAATTAATTCAAATCGCTCTGTAAGCTCAGGTTTAGACCGATGTTCTTTAGTTAACGGGCTCATCTCTTTTGGATAGTCAGTAATAAAAGTTGGTTGTATATAATTTGCTTCACATTTTTCGCCAAAAATTTCATCGATTAGTTTTCCCTTACCCATCGAATTGTCTACTTCAATACCCATTTCTTTGGCAGCATTTCTGATTTCATTTTCTGATTTCCCCGAAATATCAAATCCGGTAAAATGTTTAATGGAATCGGTCATAGTAATTCTTGCATATGGAGCTTTGAAATTAATTTCATGATTTCCAAAGGTTGTTTTTGCACTGCCGTTTACCTCCATGGCACAAAAATCCAATAATTTTTCAGTGAAATCCATCATCCAGTTATAGTCTTTATAAGCTACATAAATTTCCATCATTGTGAACTCAGGATTATGAGTACGGTCCATCCCTTCGTTTCTAAAAGTTTTTGCGAATTCATAAACTCCATCAAAACCACCTACAATTAATCGTTTTAAATATAATTCACATGCAATTCGCATGAACATAGGAATATCTAGGGAGTTATGATGAGTTAGAAAAGGTCTTGCTGCAGCACCGCCAGGAATGGATTGAAGGATAGGCGTTTCTACTTCAAAATAACCAGCCTTGTTAAAGAAATTTCGCATGGCTGTAAAGAGCTTAGTTCGCTTAACAAATACTTCTTTAACATGGGGATTAACAACCAAATCTGCATAGCGCTGACGGTATCGCATTTCAGGATCATTAAACTCATCGTATGTGTTCCCTTCTGCATCTGTTTTTGGTAGGGGTAGCGGTTTTAAGGCTTTACTTAAAAGGGTGAATTCTTTGACTAACACTGTTTTTTCTCCTACTTGTGTGTTAAATAATTCCCCTTCAATTCCAATAAAATCTCCTAAGTCAAGTAATTTTTTGAAAACGTCATTGTAATTACTTTTATCTTCTCCTGGGCATATTTCATCACGGTTGATATAAATTTGGATACGTCCTTCACTATCTTGTAGTTCGCCAAATGCAGCTTTTCCTTGAATTTTTTTTCGCATTAATCGACCGGCCATTACAACCTTTTCCCCTTCACTAAAATCGGATTTAATATCAGCGCTGCTATGGGTTACAGGGTATAAGTTAGCGGGATAAGGATTGATTCCTAATTCACGTAATTTTGATAGTTTTTCACGACGGACAATTTCTTGTTCTGAAAGCTGCAACATAGTACTCTTGTATAGATTCTTAATATTACAAAGATACTGACTATTGCTTAAGATTTCAATTTATGTTTAATAAATCCTAGATTGGTTTTGTAAGGTTCTTTTTGTAATTTTACTGAGCATTTGTAAGAGTAATTTAAGAACAATTTTTATGAGTATTTGGCGTGTTATTTTGTCTATTTTATTTCCTCCTTTAGCGGTTTATGACAAAGGATGTGGTTCTATCATTATTGTATTTTTATTAACCATTTGTGGTTGGGTGCCAGGCGTAATAGCTGCTCTTGTTATTTTGAATAACCCTAAGTCATAATCCTGTATATTTGCGATCTATGAATAGAACGATTGAAGTACAAGACCTTGGGCTTAGAGACTATAAAGATGTTTGGGACTTCCAAGAAACTTTATTTAAAGCAACAATCGATGTCAAGATAAAAAACCGGCGTGAATCGGCAGGCCTAGTGACACCAAACCATTTGTTGTTTGTTAGTCATCCACATGTTTATACATTGGGTAAGAGCGGAGATATGTCTAATCTTTTATTGTCAGAAGCGCAATTACAAACTAAAGGAGCTACTTTTTATAAAATAAACCGTGGAGGTGATATTACATATCACGGGCCTGGGCAAGTAGTTGGGTATCCGATTTTAGATCTTGAAAATTTTTTTACGGATATTCATAAATTTCTTCGATTTTTAGAAGACACAATCATACTAACCCTTAAAGAATACGGCCTTAAAGCCGAGCGTAGCCCTGGCGAGACAGGAGTGTGGCTGGATGTAGGTACCCCGTTTGCACGTAAAATTTGTGCGATGGGTGTTCGTGCAAGTCGCTGGGTTACAATGCATGGATTTGCATTAAATGTTAATTCAGATTTAGGCTATTTTGACAATATAATTCCTTGTGGTATCCGTGGAAAAGCTGTAACATCTTTAAATGTTGAATTAGGACAGGTTGAAGTGGATGAAAAAGAGGTTAAACAAAAGCTTTTAAGACATTTCTTAACACTATTTGAAGCTAGTATTGTTTAGTTTATTTGGTATAAAATAATACTTTTAGCATCCCCTTTTGTAACAAACTCAATAGAGGAATCAATATCAGCATTAGCCAGGTCAATTCCACTTGTTCCATAAACAGGCGTCTTAAGAACAGGTTTCGCCACACTATCAAACATCCATATTTTTTTTGACTGCAAATCTGTAATAGTTACATAAATTTTATCATTTATATTAAACAAAGAAGGATATGAATATTTTCCATATTCCAAGTCTGTGTTGTTCATATTTATTGATAATTTGTTTTCATTTCGAACTACTAGTGTTTTAAATGAAGAAGTAATATTATGATCAGCTTCTAGATCTAAACTTTGACGACTTACATTTCCTTTAGTGCTAACTTGTATTAGCTCACCTTTAGTATTGGTTGTTGTAAAAAACGATTTACAAAAGTATATAGACTCATTTGAAAAATCGATACTTTCTTTTACTTTAACCCTGATATTACCTCGGCGGTCAAGTAATTTGAGTTGATTTCCCGCAGTTACCACAATGAAGTCTTTTCCTTGGTGTCTTACATGAATTGGTTCTTTGCTAATAATTTGATCTGTTGACTTGTATTTAAATCCATTCACTAGTTTTTTATTAGAGTCATACATTAGAAGATTTGAATTTTGAGTGATTAGAAATCGATAATTTCGCATTTTGTCATAATCAAAAACAGCTACTGGTTGTGTTATTTCGTCCTTGAACTCTAGAGGGAATTTCCCTACGGGTTCTCCGTTTTTATCTAATACGTGTAGCCTGTTTTTTGTTGAAAACACTAGCTGAAGTATGCCATTTTTATATAAGTCAACTTGCTTTACCTTACCCAAAATTGGATTCTTTAGTGTTTTTTTCCATAATATAATTCCTTTATTTGAAATTAGATAAACGGTGTTTTTTTTGTCTTGTAATAATATGTCTTTTCCTTTGGTTAAGTGGTTAGAAACAAACATGGGGCCTAAATTAATGTCATCAGAAAAAATTAAATTAAATTCCTCGCTGATTTGAGTTTTAGAACTTTTAGAAATGGATTTTTGCACAATGCTGTTTATGTGTACCATGTTGTCGTCCTTGACTAACTGAAATCCTGTAAGTTTATAGTCAATTAACTCACTCCCTGTTAAGTTAGTTTTAAATTCTGAATTAAAAAATTCTGCTAATTGATTGTTATTGAAATAGTGATTGACGGACGCTTGACTACTTAGTGACTTTTGAAGAGTTTTATATGTCAACGAAGAGCCCAATGAGTTTTTGTTGAAATAGTTAGAGATGGTCATTTTTAGTACTTCGTATGAACTAGAAAAAACAATATAATCATCAAGAGTAATGAACTTAGTTGGTTTAATTCCCTGAGTGATAGATTCAAAATTTTCTTTAAATAACGAAGTTTCTGTGAATTCAAATACTGGAATACTTCGGAAAGTATTTATCTGATTTTGGTATTTTTTTAAGGTCTCATAGCTTGAGTTAATGTCAATAGATTTTAGGGCAATGCCGCTTCCTATGTCGGTTTCGAAAACTCCAATTTCTTTAGTAGTATTAAAAAAAGTATGAGCTAATTCATTAGATTTTATTTCGCAGCCAATGTACTCCAAGTTTCGTTGGATTTGATCAAAGTCATCATAGCTATAAACACTAGCTTTTTTTGTCTGGGGTGGAAAAATATCCTGTAAACTTTGAGACCGAGGCTTAATATTTTCAAAAATATTAGACCAATGATTAATTGATTTTTCGTCTACAATAGCGCCATTAATAGCTATGCTTTTAGGAAAAACATTAAAATCTAAAAGTAAGGCACCTAAGTTCTCCAAATGAATAGAAGATAAGTTCACTGATTTAGCTTTTCTTTTTACATAAAGAGAAAAGGTAGCGTTTATGTCTCGTCGTTTGTGCAATTTAGAATAACTAGAAACCTCCTGTGTTTTAATTAGATTCAGCACTACTTTAGATTTGGAAGCGATTAGAACACTGTCTATAATTACAAATGGGATTGATAGTTTCTGATCAGCTTTTAAGTTTCTTAGGTGTGTTATAAATGTGTAAATATAATCTTGATCAGATTTGGATGGTTGATTATTAGTTTTTTTTGTGATACAAACCAAAAGAGGACTCTTGCTGTAAATACTATCTAAAGGGGTAAGATTTTTTTTTAGTGGCTTAAGTAAATTAGTTATAGTAGCTAAGTCGTTATTGTTTGTAGCGTCTTTGAAATTATCAAGAGAGTTTATAGAAATTACAATTTCTGAGTTGTTTGGAACGAATTTTTCAATAAATTGATCGGTATAGCTTGTATCATTACATCTTGTAAGAGCTGTAAAAGCTAATAAAGTATAGAAAAATCTAAGCATAAATAGGGCGATATTGTTGGTCTTTAAACAAAGATATAATATATAATTTAATAGGTTATTTTTCAGCTAAAAGTCTAAAGGACATTCGATGGTATTTAGTAGTTCCATAGTTTTTTATTGCTTCTCTATGCTCATTTGTTGGGTATCCTTTATTTTGTTTCCAATTATACATCGGATATTCTTCATGGATTTTGTTCATGTATGAGTCTCTGTAAGTTTTTGCTAAAATGGAAGCTGCAGCGATATTTTGGAACTTGCAGTCGCCTTTTACATGAGTTTGATGTGGGGTTGATTTGAAAGTTTTAAACCTATTGCCGTCAACACTTATAAATTCTACCTTTTTTAATCTAGAAATAGAATTATGCATGGCCATAATAGATGCATTTAAAATATTTATTTCATCTATTTTTTTTGGAAATATGTGTGCAACTCCAAAAGAAATAGCTTCTGATTCGATAATTGGTTTAATTATATCTCGTCTTTTGCTTGAAAGTTGTTTGGAATCATTAATCAAGTTACAGTCAAAATTAACTGGTAAAATCACTGCTGCAGCCGTTACAGGACCTGCCAAGCAGCCGCGCCCTGCTTCGTCAGTACCACATTCATAGTCAAAATTTGAAAACTTTAGCTTCAGCATAAGTTTGAATTTAAACCCAAAAATTAATTTAATTTTGCATTATTATGTAAAAAAACAAAATAGATTAGATATTTACTATTTTTGCAACAACAATAATTTGTTGATAGAATTGTAATGTATGAATAAATTAGTTTTAATCTTTTTTTGTTTAGTTTTTGCAAATAGTAGTTTTTCTCAACGCAAACTTGGGCTAGGAGGAGGAGTAGGTTTGCCTCAAAGAGGAAGTGATAATGGACAGTTTAGCAGAGATTCTCTTTCTGGAAAGCCATCCAGAAAAGCTGTGAAAAATGACAAAGCTAAGATTCAAGATTATTTGATAATCACTCGCGAAAATGATACGACTCAGGTTGACACTACATTGTCAATAATTAAAGAATATAAGTTTAATTACTTGCGGAGAGACAACTTTGAGCTTTTACCATTTAGTAATATGGGACAGACTTATAACTCTCTGAGTTACAATTTAAAATCTTCAGAAATATTACCTCAAATTGGAGCTACTGCTAAGCATTTCAATTATATGGGGCTAAAGGATATTAATTATTATCGTGTGCCTACTCCGTTTACTGAACTTATGTACAAAACTGGTTTTGAACAAGGCCACGTTGTGGATGCATTTTTCACTGTTAATACTTCAAATCAATTTAATCTTTCAATTGCATTTAAAGGAATGCGTTCTTTAGGTAATTATCAGCACATACTCTCAAGTACTAAAAATTTTAGATTTACAACAAGCTATGTCTCTAAAAACAATCTTTATTCGTTAAGAACACACATAGTGATGCAAGATATATTTAATCAAGAAAATGGAGGCCTTTCAGACGATGACCTTGTTGAATTTGAATCTGGCAATCCCGAGTTTACTGATCGATCTTTATTTGACCCTTTGTTTGAAGATGCTCAAAGTAATTTAAAGGGCAAGCGATTTCATTTCGACCAAAACTACTTAATTAAGAAAAGAGATTCATTAGATTCAAACCAAATTTCAATTGGTAATTTATTGACTTTTGAAGATAAATATTACCATTTTACTCAGGACTCCAACAATCTTTTATTTGGCGATGCATTTGTGTCATCAAACCTATCAGATAAATCAACTCTAGAAAGTTTTTTTACTGAATTTAATGCACGATATTCAAATAAAAACCTTGGCGCCATTAAAGCGAGTATAGGCTACTATAATTATAATTATGGATATAATTCTTTAGTTATTTTGAATAATGAAACTATTACAAATCGTTTGAAGGGCGATCTAATTACCTTCACAGGAAGTTATGAAAATAAAATAGGAGCTTTAGACATCAAAGGAAATCTAGGAGTTAATTTGTCAGGAGATCTGGATGGTAACTTTGTAAATGGAGACCTTTCCTATTCTTTCTCGGATGATATTGATGTACAAGCCAGTATTTATATAAACTCCAAAACACCAGATTTTAACTTCCAATTAAATCAAAGCGATTATTTAAGCTACAACTGGCAAAATAGTTTTAAAAACCAACAAACAAAACAATTGGCATTTACAATTAATTCTAAAAAGCTTGGTACAATTGAATTTGATTACAACAGCATTGGAAATTACCTGTATTTTGCAAAAGATTTAAATGCTGCAGTAAAGCCCTTCCAATATGGAGGAACCCTCAATTATGCAAGAGTTAAATTGTCTAATGAAATAAACTACAAAAGATTCGCCCTTAACAACACGGTTCTTTTTCAAAGTGTTTTAGATGGTGATGAAGTTTTAAATGTTCCACAATTAGTATCTCGACACACATTTTATTATTCTAATGAGTTTTTTAAAAAGGCCTTGTTTTTGCAAACAGGTATAACGTTGAGCTATTTTTCTAGTTATTCAATGAACGCATATGACCCACTTCTTGGTGAGTTTTACACTCAAAATACGACGGAGTTAGGAAATTTTCCTAGAGCAGATTTTTTTATAAATGCCAAAATAAGTCAAGCTCGTATTTACCTAAAGGCAGAGCACTTCAATTCTGCACTAACCGGTTATAATTATTATTCAGC
>ENA-UZWT01000405-UZWT01000405.1-metagenome-genome-assembly--contig:-Day-1-50m-contig-405_pt2 | contig 10959 bp, 15 predicted proteins | sample MGYA00260338_ERZ794898 | MGnify/ENA metagenome assembly ERZ794898 | reverse complement strand
AACCCGAAGAGGAACTACTGTACCCAGAACAAGGTATGCAGTTCGGCGGTACTAGCAACTCCCTGTTTGGTGCACAGCCAACCGATGTCGTACAGCCAGCCCCCACTATTTCTCAACCAGCAGCACCAGAAATACCACAGGGCGAACCTGGTAGCCCTCAAGCATTCTTTGAGGAGTACCGTTCAAAGGGACAATTGACACCTGAACAAATTTCACGTGGTGAAGCAGCTGCCGCACGTATGGGTACGACGTTTGACCCTGACTTGGGGTTCTCAAGGGAGCCGTTCTTAGCGGCAGCTAAGTCTGCCCCGGTGACATCTGGACTAGTAACGCAAGCAGGGATCCCCTTAAGCGAGTTTCTTAGTGGTGCTGCTATACCTAGTGCTGGACTACGTGCTGAGTCCCCTATGTACGCNNGCGGAACGTGACGCTAGACTAGGTGCCCGTATGAAACAACCAGGCGAGACAATCACTGAGCGTGATACACGTCTAGCTGGAGAGCGTACTACTGGTCCTCGTACCTATGGTGGTTACACAACTGCTCAAATACGTGGCGCAGTTGGTGGCGGTAAGGCTTTAAGGGCAGCTCAAATGCAAGCTGAGATGCAAGGAAAGCAAGCTGAGGCAGAGTACCTCCAGGAGCAACAGATGGCCGCTCAAGAAGCTGCCTACAAACAGCAGCAATCGATCCTAGATAGTCAACTAGAGCAAGCCGCAGAATCCGCAAAACCAAGTGATTTGAGAGAGGCCCTTGATGAAGTGAATAGTCTAGTTGAGTTGGGTACTATTACTAAGGATCAATCTAATGCAGCCCTATTGAGTGCATTGAAGTACGATCCAGGGAAGGTACTTGGTTTTGACGATATCACGAAAAAAGGCATCACAGGGAAGAAGGTCACTGAGGAGGAAGTCGCCGATCTTAGGGAGCAAGGATATGACCCCACAGTAAAATTTGACTCCAGTGGGCAAATGTACGTCACACAGATGGGAACATTTAGACCGCAGGACGCAGATGCGGGATTAACTTCAGGTCAGGATAAACTACTAGAAGAGATGGCAAAATCCCTATCCCCTTGGTATACTGGTGGTCGCCAACAAGCTGAAGCAAATTTAAATACATATGACTCCCTTGTAAATAAGTTGACTTCGGGAGAAGTAACCACAAGAAATATATCCGACTTAACGCCAGAGGCACTTGGGATTAGTGATTTGTTTAGACAGATCGTCAATCCAAGCGGTCAAGAGGCGGTTGACAGAGTCAGACAGGTTGTTTTCCAGGGATTGAAGGACACTCTGGGTGCTCAGTTTACTCAGCGCGAAGCTGAGAGATTGGTGTCAGCAAGTTATAATCCCGCCCTCGATGAAGCAACTAACATTGCCCGACTCAAGGATGCTCGCAATGTACTCGCTGATGTTATAAATGCAAAAAATGAATTTGCTAATCACATTGCAAGTGGAGGTGGTCCAGCAAGTTTTGAAGGGCTTATGCCATCCGAGGTGCTTTCATCGGGCGTAAAAAATATTGAGTCAATGTATTCTTCGGAGGCGGGTGGTCTTACGGGATTCCAAGCCCCTAGCGGCATCGTGATAACAGAGAAAAAGTAGTAAACACCACCAAATATATATATGCCAGAATACAACATTACTACAGATACTGGTCTTTCGCTCACGCTTGAGGCTGATGGGGATATAACAGAAAATGATGTTACCGCATTCCTACAGAACAGGCAGAAGATAGCTCTTGAGTCACTAGCTGCTGGACCCCAGTTCAGGGAGTCCGGAATCACAAGTAAGGGAAGACGTAGACGCACGATGGAACCCTCCAGGGAGTTTTACTCTCGGAGTATTCCTGCGGCACTAAACATACCGGAAGATAAGTTCAATTATTCAAGGTCCTTGCCCTTTGGATTGAGGTCAAAATTGGATTTCTTGCAGGATCAAACCAGTAAGTCAGCTATCCTGCGAAGAGAGTACGGAGAGGATAATGTTGCCACTTTAAACCTTGGGGGGAACCCAACTCTATTATTCAGGGACCCAGAGACTGAAGAGTGGAGCCTGGCTGACTCAATGGAATTTGAGTTCGCAGATATAACCGCAGATATTGTCGGGGACATCCTGCCTGTTGGTGCAGGTATCCTTTCGGGTACGGCTGCTTTATTAGCGTCATCTCCTACCGCTGTGGCATCGGTTGGCACAGTACCTCTAGCCACAACGGCAGCGGCTTCAGCAGCAGCAGAGGCAACAGTTGGGGCAGCTCAGGACGTATTTGCCAAGAAGGCATTTGATTTGGATACTAATCTATCTGAAATACGCGATAGAAGATCTAAGGAAATGGCCGTCAACTTTGCTATTGACTTAGGGACAATGAAGGCTGGCAAATTATTTAAGGGCATATTAGGTAAGGAGGGAGTTGACGTTGCTTCTAAGGAGTTGGCAAAGACTTCAGAAATGCTAAACCGAAGAGTCCCTACATATATGATGCAGGGTGAGGAGGGTATAAAGCGATCACAAGACATTGCATCGAAGTTTCCTGATAGCACAGCGGCGTCGTTTATGGAGGATATGCGAGATGCAGCAGGGCAAAGAGTAATAAATGAGTTCGGGGTGGAAGAATTATCTCCTGAGGCGTCCGAAAATATTATCCGAAAAGGGATGGATAATATGATCAAACAGACCAAGGATGATATAGATAAGATCCAATCATCTCTTGATAATCTGGCAATCGAAAAAGCTAGTGTCCAGGCATCCACTGAGGGCCAAGCTAGATCACGAGCAAGCAAAGAAGCAAAGAAGGCATTTGATGCGGAGTTGCAACGTAAAGCTAAGAATGTCGTCACTACAGGTGACGTTTCACCAGAAAAAACTGGACTGAAGTTTCAGCAAATGATGGCGAACAAGTACGTGGAGATTGAATCAGCTTCAAGGAAGGCTTTTGAGGATGCATATTTCAAGATGCAGAACGTGAGAGCAAGTGCTGATGAGTTATCCAGCGTGTTTGGAAGAATTAAGAGTCAAGCCATCCTCGACAATGAGGACGATGTGATACGTGTCCTTGCGCCAACGGGTCGCACAGCATCTGGTCGAGCAGTTGACTCGCTGGAAGACATTGCCGGAGAGTCAATCAGCTTCAAGCAAATTAACGAGCTGGTTCAACTTATAGAGCAAAAAACAAAGCGAGGTGCAGCCACACCAGGATTTAATGCCAGTTCGTACAGGAAGCTAGCAGACGAGTTAAGGAAGAAGCGAGCAACTTTACTTAATCGCGCTTCACCTGAAGCCCGAAAAGCATTTAATGCAGCAAACAGGGACTTCCGCAATACAGTTTTACCGTTCCGAGAGAGCGACATATTTAAATCTATTCGACCCGAAATTGGTCAAAATTATAGTAAGGCTATCAATTCTGCGTCCAGAGGGGAAAATGTAGTGCTTCCTAAGCTATCATTAGGTGGCACGGAAGTTATTAGAACTGCCCTCAGAAACCCTAAAAATGTCAAGGACTTCCTTCGGTCGGCTGGTAATTCCTTGGAGTCTAAGAAGCTACTTCGGGAAGCCTGGTTAAGCAGCAAAGGATTGACAGGTGGTCAGCCAATCCCGCGAAGTGCGTTAAAGTTTAGTCCAGCTGATTTAGATATTGCCAGAAGCCTTTGGCCAGCGGCAGGAGAAGCAGGATTCAACAGGAAGGTTGAAACATTAAAGCGAATTTCTGCTTTTGCTGATAGTGAGGATGAAGTTATTGAAGGACTTACTGCCGAAACTTTCAATCGGATTATGAATGAGGGTGTAGCTAAAAGCCAACGGGAATTAGCTAAAATTGGAGCGGAAGAAATAGCCCAGAAGAAAGCCCTGGACAAATTAACAAAATCACAACTAGTTAAATTGATGGGTCAGGGTAAAATCCCACTTCCGAATAACTCAACAACAATGGAGTCACTTGCTGATGGTATTTTAAAATCTAATCCATCCGATGTTACTGAAATGATCAAAAGAATGCAGGGCGAATCTCCAGAGCTTTTTGATTCCTTTAAAATGGCAATCTATCAATCGCTGACACGTAAAGCTGGACGAGGAACTGATGCTGCACAAATGGGAAAAGCTGGTTTTCAGTTATGGAACCCAGGGTTAATGTCCAAGGAGTTAATAGCTAAGGAGGATCAACTAATCGCCATACTAGGCAAAGAATCCTATCAAAGTATAAAGGCAATGAACGACGGAATCAAAAGGTTCTCCGTACAACGTGGAGCGAAGCCATCTGGAAATGTCGGGGCAGCAACCAGTGGAACGGGTATTAGTGTGTTCTTTTCCCAACTTCCCGCTGCGGTAAGTGATCGGTTTGCAAAGCATATTCTAGCTGCTCAAATTGCCACTCCCTTCCCGTTTAAAAAGATATTGAGCGGTGATCAGTATAATAAACTTATGAATAGAATCGTAAGTGGTCTATTTGTGGGTAGCAACTCTACCCGTGCATTGATGGACGATGCTGATGCGGATCCAGAGTTCCGCAAAAAGATGACTGAAATGTACTCCGAAGCCCTAGGGGAGTAACAAACCAAGGTAACAAAAAGCCCCGCCCTCAACACACAGAGGACGGGGCTACCGTAACGAAACGAGGGATTAAAAAGGACGAACATAAAAGCCCCGCCGCGGATTACTCCTACAGCTTACCTCGTACTGCATTATACACTATGGCTTTCTAGCCACCAAAAGTAAATCCTTAAGTTCCCGTTTCTCATTTTGTAGTCTCTTGCGCTGTAAGGTCATACGCTCAATTCGGTAGGACAGGAGCCTGGACTCCTGTCGAATCATTTCAATCTGAGTCTGAAGCCGCTCAATGTTTTCTTCGCCGTTTTGCATACTGGGAACTTGTACAGAATCCTCCTCCTTGTCAACAAATAACTCAGGAAAATTTAACCCTTCCAGTGGGTAACCCAGTTCCTCAAAGCAGAAGGTATCACGAGCAATAGCTGCCTCCTTCTCACTGTCAAAGTAGCCGAGTTCGTACCGCTTAGTGCTCCCGCCATTGATCCTGTTATTGATTGTGACCCGGCACTTTTTTCGACCAGTTGGCCAGAATACTCCTCGGTACTGGCATTTACCTCGAACCTTCTGATGCCCTCTGAGGTTTTCGGATCGTGTCACGTACCGCAGGTTGGATGGTCTATTGTCCGTCCTGTCTCCGTTGATGTGATCAACGTCATAGTTGTCTGGCTTTGACCCCAGAAAAGCCTTTGCAATCAAGTCGTGGATCCTGAGCGTTTGCCGATTAACACCGTACTTCATATAGCCATCGCTGTTCAGCGTGCCGAATGTCCGACCCCTGCCCCACTTCCCTTTTGTTTCCACACTGCCATCTGAGTAGCAGGTTACTTTTATTCCGTTCACTGTTATATCCTTTGATGTTTCTTTAGTTATCATAGTCCCTCCGTGTTGATGATTAGTGCGCTACTGTTGTACAAATATCCAGTGCGCTTAGTTATTATTTGTACTGCATCGAAGTCCGTAGTCCAAGGCATTTCACGATCCTCGAACCCGAAGTCATAGTCATCCCGAATTAGCTTAGATATATTCCAAGCGTACAACAGGTTCTGGAATCCGTTAACATAAACGAAGTCCTTCTTTACTGATTCAGCGATACCGATATTGGTATCAACCTTTAACTGCTCGATGATCCAGGGGTCATATGCCTTTCGGCGTACCTTAATCTCAACCAGATAATCAATGCTCTCGTAATCAAAAGGACTGAACTCGTCCTCGGCTTTGGTCAGCTTGTGCATCCGTGGATATGCTGCCATTATGTACTGTGCTACTTCTTCCTCCGTCATTGTCCGAACCTCCCTGTGCAGTGATAGAATTTAAATAACCCACCGATATCACGTTCACCTTCACGGTTCTTGGCGATCTCATAGGTTAAGCGAGTGAACGCCCCTCGGCTGTCTACGTCCTTTGAGGACTCAACATCACCGCTTGACGGATACATAAGCAGAACGATGTCAGCATCATTCTCAATGTCCCCGGAATCCTTTAGGTCATACAACTTAAGTCGGCCAGCCTTGGCTCCCTCTCGGTTGACTTGTGCCAGTAGGATCACGGCTATGTTGAGATCAATAGCCATCTGCTTAATCTTGTGAGAGATACTAGCGATGCCCTCAGCCTTTCCCATCCTGGATGAGAACGGTATTAGCTGGAGGTAATCAATCACCAGTAGCTTTACTCCGTGCTTCTGTACGAACTGACGTGTCTGACTGTACAGATCATCTACGTTCTTAACAGCGTGCGAAGTATAGATAGGTAAGGACTTCAGTTGGTTGATGGTATCGTAGACCCGCTTCTCCTGTTGTGGGTTAGCTGTCTGATCCTCAACGCTACGTAGGTTAACACCTGAGATAACCTGTGTCAGTCGCTTTGTGAGTTGCTTCTGTGGCATCTCCAAGGAGAACACCCCGCAAGCGTGACCATCCTTTACAACGGACTGAGAGACGATGTACATAGCAAGTGCTGATTTACCACAAGAGGTAGGTGCCGCCACTGTCAGTACCTCACCAGCAGCGATGCCTCGGTTGCCGAACTCACGATCCAGATTATTGGTATGAGTCTTAACAACGTCAGCCTCGTACTCACCGGACTGCATCTTGGCGATGTCAGCCAGTAGCTCGTCAGCGGAGAAACCTATGTCAGCCTTGCCTTGGGTAAGGAGCGGACGCTCGGTTATCTGAGCCTCAAGGGTGCTGCGGATCTCGTCGTAGGACTTGGACTCATTCTCAACCTCCTCAACAGCGAGTCGGCAGGACTTCATAATCTCACGAAGCCTTGCCTTCTCTGCTACTGTCTTGGCGTAGAACTTAGCTGATGTGGTGCTGGAGACGCTGTCAGTGACTGACAGTATACCTGCTATGCCTCCGACCTCATCAAGCCCCTGTAGGGTCTTCAGATGCTCTGAGATTGATACCTCATCAATTGGCTGACTTAGCTGTGCAAGGTCACCAATAGTTTGGTAAAGTAATCTAAAGCGTAATAAGTAAAAATCCTCTGGCTCAAGCAGGGGACGAACCATATCGTATATGGATGTGTCACCTGGCAGTAAGCAGGATGCAATTAGTTTTTCCTCGGCTTCAGCACTATGTGGCTGATTGTGTATTTGTAGATCCAGATCGTTCATTTTCAAGTAATTCTACCAGAGAACGAAGGACTTGTCCAAGGGACTTATGGGCTACACGGTTTCCTTCCGGGATCTTATAACCATCAATTGAGTTATAGATTGAGAGGGATACTTCAGCTGCTTCTTTTATTTTAGTCATTTCGTTACGGTGTGTTTCGGTTATATTATCAGTCATAAGAATTACTTGCCCCCTACGGAATTGTAAGGGGCAAGCATCTTAGCACAAGGACTTACTCGGTCTCAGCTCTTTCGAGCATCCCTATGGCTATCAAGGAGTAGCCAATTAGGTCACGGAATATGTCCTTGGATTGGTCGCCATTGGTAACTACCTTTAGCTGACCATCGTTACAGAAAGCCTTCGCTCTCTGGAATTTGTCCTGCATTCGGATGCAAACACCAGTCAATGGATGAACGCCGAACTCGGAGGAGCCATCGAAATTTGCGAAGGGGTTATCGCAGCTCTCGCCTCCTGTGTAATCCGTGTTCTTGTTGGCAGTCATTGTTAGAATGGCATTTACTTCATCACGGCGGAACTGATCCCACCAGACTTTGTCGAACTGCATTACTTAGAATGGGGCTTCGTCATTGGTTGGCGCACTTGCAGCTTTGGGGGCAGATCCTGCACCATCCACTGGGTTCACCGCTAAGGACAAGAAGTTAGTACCGCTCTTGGCTGTCTTCTTCCAGCCCTTGAGGTAGTACTCCTTACCCTCGACATTAATCTTCCCGCTGTAGTCAGGATGATTTGGCTTTTCTTTACGGTCATTGACGAAGAATGTACCGGAGTTAGTGTTATCGTATTGTGACATAGTATTACTTTCGTTATTGGTTTTAGTTTAGTTATTATTGCTGACTTCCTTGTCCAGCTTTACAGCCTTCAAGGATGTGTCAGGAAATTTGATCTCTACCTCAAGGTAGTCAATCAGGGCATTCACCTTCTTGGAGAGCATCTTGTTTTGCTCCTCTAGGTGAAGGTTGTGTCGGCGAAGTTCTGCCAGGTCATCTTCAATGCCAGCAAAGGCTTCATCGTAGTGCTTGTCCAGTGCTTGGATAGTTGAGATAAGATCGAGTAGTTCGTGATGTAGGTTCATATTAGAATTGGGTTACTTGTTTACGTGGTGCGGATTTTCCGTGGTCATTAGTAGCGTCCGGATCCTTGGTGTCGTCAATAGCAAAGAGTCCATTCAGTGCATATTTTCTGGCATAGGATGAAGCGGAGCCAGTGATCTGGGCATCGTCCATACCTTTCTTGGTCTCAGCCTCACGAGCGAATCCACTTGTGCTGACAGCATCATCACCTTCACACGATGTGGATGCTAGGGTGGCTGTAGCCATTACATATACTCTACCGCCTACCTCGACGATTTCATCGCTGATGGCTAGTGTACAAGCATACTGGGCTAGCAAGGGCTTCAGTGCAGTGAGGATGTCCTCACAGGAGCGGTAGCGATACCCTCCGAATTTGTTGGTCTGTCCTTTCGGTGCTTTAAGCTCCGTCTGGATACCTTGTAGTTTCTGTTGTATGTTCATCTTATCTTTCTTGGTTTCTGTTTTACTCATATTTATTCTTGGTTAGTTTACGGAACAGCTCTTTGCGCTGCTTTTGATTTTTACAAGCAGCAAGATCATCATCACTTGCTCCTAGGTCTTTTAACTCTGTTACTTGTTCGGCGGATGTCAAGCCCTTATTGTCATATTTATTTCATTATTATGTAACCCAACTTAAATAAACTTAACTTAACTTAACCTAACCGTATGCAATAGCATTGCTTAAGCATTGCTTATTGATGATTCCGTTTAGTTATATTTCTAAATAGTTCCTTACGTTGTTTAACATTCTTGCAGGCTGCAATCTCTTCGGTGCTTGCTCCGATATCTTTCAGTATTTCAACCTGAGCTTCCGCGTTATTGCTATTTCCAAACTTTCTTGTAAGTTGTGTAAGTCCTACAGGATGAAGGACATCCAGTGTCTCCTGCTCTAGGTAGGCAGCCATTGCCTCCAAAGTATTTGGCAAATCTTCCTTCTCACCCTTGCACATCTTGAGGTAAAAGTTCTCAACCTTGCCTAGTAGACTGTTAGCCTGGCGTGATATTACACCTCGGACCATTCCAGTCTGGTGATCGTGATCCAGTACCCAGTCCTGCGTCTTGATGTCCAGTATGGGGCAGGAGATTGGCTTGTTGCCCTCCCGGAACTCCTTGATTTGATTCTGTGATAGGTATGTCATAGTGAGTTAGTAGTCCCGCCGTTAAGGGCAGCGATTGCTTGCTTGAGTTGATTGTTCTCCTCCTGCAGTCGTAGGTTCTCACTACGTAGGTAGATGAAGTCATCCTTTAAATCAAGGATGATATCAGTAAGTGATGGTTCATTTATGTTATCGGTCATATCTTTATTGGTCGCGTCGGATAAGGAACTATTTAACGGACATTGTCACAAGTCCAGGGGATGTTTTGTGACAAATCTGTAGTAGTATTTGTTTCAAAAATGTTTACGTATTTAGTAAATGTAAACACATAGCTTTAACGTGTCGATTCCTCCATCATTTCGTCGATAGATTCTCTGTCGCAGTCGCAGAACAGTAGGGCTGTGTCTGGTTCATAGATCTCACAGTTGTTATCAATCAGCCAGTCGAGACGGTCCTTGTCCTTGCGGAAAGCACGCTTACCGTCCTGATACCCTAAGCGGTAAGCACGAGTTAGTGCATCATCCTCGCCCTCAAGCTGGCGTTGTAGCCACGCAATATCATCTTCGGACTTTTCTTCCGCCACGAATGATGGCAGTGGTTTTAATGTATTTTTCATATGTGTTATTGGTTATTGGTTATTGATGAAGGAATCCCGATAGGGTTCTTCAGGGGAATGTTCCCGCTCGGTATAAAATCTCGGTAGGCTTGTATGGCTCGCTGCATTTCTGGAGTTGGCTGCGATGGTTCTTCTTCCAACATCTCAGCGAATCGAATTGACTCCTCCTCGTCTAAGATGATGGCGGCTTTAGGTGTGCCTTTCTTTACACCTGTACTGTCCTCATAGTAATCAACGTCTCCATTGGCATCACGTTCCCACCTGCTCCAGAAGCCATTGCTGTCTTCGTGGTAAGTTGGACGACCATCGGCATCACGCTCGAACCTCTCCCAGTAGTCGTCACAGTCTTCGTAGTGGGTAGCTCTGCCGTTGCCGTCCCACTCATACTTATCCCAGTAGCCAGTGCTGTCTTCGTAGTAAGTCTGGTAGCCCTTGGCATCCCAAATCCTGATAGGAAAAGTAAATGCAATCCCTAGTTCTGTTAGCGTCTCGCTTAGTTTTTTCATAGTGTTCTCAGTTGTTGATAAGTGATGACGTTTTGTTAGTTCCCCCGAAGTCAACTCTCGGTTCACTTCCAGGGTGTGAGTTATGTGAGTGTATGCGGTTGATAAGCAGGAAGATTGAATGTCCTCTTCCATAGGAAGTAAGTTGATTGATGAATACCGCACTGCTGCACTGATGTTTTCAGTGATACACCGGTGCCACGCATCGTGTCAATCTTATTAATGATCTCAGTCTTCTCATCCTGGTTGAGTCGGTGAGTAGGTCGGTTGCAGTTACTGCCGGGGATGAAGTCCCGTGTGCCTGCCTCCCTCTCAATGCGTTCATTGCTCTCAACCTCTTCTGCTATGCGTCGAGATGCCCATCGCATAAAGTTGCTATTGGATTCTGCTGTTGTGTCGTAAGCGTAATTCATTTCTATTCTTCTGTTAATTCTTTACTTCAGTTATTGATATAATTTGACCAGTGCCGCCACGCTTGAACACGCAGCGACCACTGGGATC
>ENA-UZWT01003698-UZWT01003698.1-metagenome-genome-assembly--contig:-Day-1-50m-contig-3698_pt1 | contig 11007 bp, 6 predicted proteins | sample MGYA00260338_ERZ794898 | MGnify/ENA metagenome assembly ERZ794898 | reverse complement strand
ACTAATGGTATTCAGGCCTTAGATTTTATTGGTCGTAAATGTTTGCGTGATCAGGGCGAGGGGATTAGGCAGCTTTTAGCTGATATGAGTCGAACCATTGAAACCAATCAGACTGAGCCATCTAAGTCGCTAATTGCTGGTTTAGTAGTCACGCTAGGCCAATGTCAGGCTGCACTTGATCATTTGCTTGCACATCCACAAAAGGCTTCCTTTGTGGCCTATCAATTTATGATGCTATTTGGTAACTCAGTAGCCTATTGGCAACTAGCGATTCTTGGCTGTGCGGCCGCTGAAAAAATACAGGCAGGGGATCAGGCTGATTTTCTAAAGCAAAAGTTAGCTACCGCGCAGTTTTATAAGACTCAAATACTGCCGCGCAATCTGGCTCATCTAAAGGCAATACAAGCGGATGCTGAGTTTATTAATGATCTCAGTGTGAATTAGTTATTGCTGAGAACTATGCCTACTACCGTGGCTACAGTAGCAATAAATAAAATAGTAAAAACAATGCCGCCAATAATAAAGGTTAGCGGATTACCCTGCTCAAAATCACGGGTACGATTTTTATCACTCTGAACGCCAATTCCAGCAGCTAAAATACTTTTTATCACTGCGCCAAGGCTGGGTTTATGGGGGTTTTTGGTGGGTTTAGTCATTGCTTAATCCAAGCTTAATCTAGAATAGGGCTTAACCAGCGAGCCAGCTCATCGATTGGCATAGACTTTCTATCTGCCAGCGAGGCAAGCTGATCCTTATCAATTTTTCCGGTATTGAAATACTTTGATTCAGGATGGCCAAAATACCAACCGCTAACTGCCGCCGCCGGTGACATAGCAAAGCTATCGGTTAATTCTAGACCAGTATGCTCTGTGGCATTAAGTAACTCGAATAATGCGGCTTTCTCAGTATGGTCGGGGCAGGCAGGGTAGCCGGGCGCCGGTCTTATACCGCGATATTTTTCTTTAATCAGTGCTTCGTTATCCAATGTTTCATCGGCAGCATAGCCCCAGTGCTCTCGGCGCACTCGCTCATGCAAATGCTCGGCAAAAGCCTCGGCTAGCCTATCGGCCAATGCTTTAACCATGATGGCATTGTAGTCATCCTGTTTGGCTTCATACTGCTCGGCCAATTCATCGGCTCCAATACCTGTAGTCACTGCAAAGCCGCCAATATAATCAGTTATGCCGCTGTCTTTGGGCGCCACAAAATCAGCCAGTGAATAAAGCTCCTCGCTGGCACCAGGCTTTTGAATTTGTTGGCGAATATGATGCACGGTCGCAAGGGGCTGTTCATCCTTATTGTTGCTATAAATTTCTATATCATCGTGATTGACGCTGTTGGCTTCCCATAACCCAAATACCGCTCGGGCTTTAAGACGCTTATTGTCGATAATATCTTTTAACAGTGCCTGAGCATCTTCAAATAGATTTTGTGCAGCTTCGCCTACCACTTCGTCATTGAAAATCTTAGGGTACTTACCCACCAAATCCCAGGTGATAAAGAACGGTGTCCAGTCAATATAGGGCACTAACAACTCTAATGGGTAGTCATCTAAAACGGTTACTCCTAACTGATTGGGAATGTCTGGAGTGTAATCACGCCAATTAAGCTGTGGCTTTTGTTTTACTGCATCCTCATAAGCAAACAATGTACCGCGCGAGGTGCGATTAGCGGTGCGCAGTCTGACCGCGTCATAATCCTTTTGGATATCCGCAACAAAACCATCACGACTGTCTTTATTGATTAGCTTACTGGCTACGCCAACGGCTCTTGAGGCATCGGAGACATAGATCGCCTGATTATTATTGTAATTGGGGGCAATTTTAACCGCTGTATGCGCTTTAGAGGTGGTGGCACCACCAATTAATAAAGGCACAGAAAAGTCCTGACGTTGCATTTCCTTGCCCAGATGCACCATTTCATCAAGGGAGGGAGTGATTAGGCCGGATAGGCCGATAATATCCACCTGTTCCTCTTTAGCCACCTGCAGTATTTTTTCTGCAGGCACCATCACGCCGAGGTCAATCACCTCATAGTTGTTACACTGCAACACCACGCCCACAATATTTTTGCCAATATCATGAACATCGCCTTTAACCGTCGCCATAAGAATTTTTCCGTTACTACTGGCAGACTCATCTTTTTCGTCTTCGATATAGGGCTGCAAGTAAGCCACTGCCTGTTTCATAACACGAGCAGATTTAACCACCTGAGGCAGAAACATCTTACCCGAGCCAAACAGATCGCCCACAATATTCATACCATCCATTAGCGCGCCTTCAATGACATGTAATGGACGCTCTGCCTGTTGACGGGCTTCTTCGGTATCCTCTTCAATGTAGGCGGTAATGCCTTTGACCAGCGCATGCTCAAGTCGACGATTCACATTTTCTTCACGCCAGCTGAGATCTTCAGTTTTAGCCTTAGTTTGACCGTCGCCACGGTAATCATTGGCAATGGCTAAAAGATTATCGGTTGCCTGCTCATTGCGATAGAGCACCACATCTTCAACTGCATCTCGAAGGGCAGGGGGGAGCTCATCATAAACGGCAAGCTGGCCCGCATTAACAATGCCCATGCTTAGGCCCTCACGGATGGCATGGAATAAAAATGCAGAGTGAATCGCCTCGCGCACAGGGTTGTTGCCCCTAAACGAAAAGGACACATTGGATATACCGCCAGAAACTAGCGCATGAGGCAAATTTTGTTTGATCCAACCAGTGGCCTCGATAAAGTCTAAACCATAGCGGTTATGCTCTTCGATACCCGTAGCCACTGCAAATACATTGGGGTCAAAAATAATGTCTTCAGCAGGAAAGCCCACCTGATTGACCAGCATATCGTAGCTGCGCTGACATATCTGTTGGCGGCGCTCAAGGTTATCGGCCTGTCCCTGTTCGTCAAACGCCATCACTACAATAGCAGCACCGTGCTGTTTGCATAATGTCGCTTTTTCAATAAATTCCTGCTCGCCCTCTTTAAGGCTGATAGAGTTCACTACCGATTTACCCTGTATGCATTTCAAGCCGGCTTCAATCACTTCCCATTTAGAAGAATCAACCATAATTGGCACACGCGAGATATCGGGCTCTGAGGCAATCAGATTTAAAAATGTCACCATGGCAGGCAAGGATTCGAGCATGCCCTCATCCATATTTACATCAATAATCTGTGCGCCGTTCTCGACCTGTTGAAGAGCCACTTGCAAGGCTTCGTCATAATTTTCTTCAAGAATTAGTCGTTTAAACTTGGCTGAGCCCGTTACATTGCAGCGCTCACCCACATTCACAAATAAAGACTCTGTATCAATAGTGAAGGGCTCTAAGCCAGAAAGCCGACAGGCAGGTGCTATTTCTGGAATTTTTCTCGGCTTAATATCAGCCACTGCATCAGCAATAGCTTTGATGTGCGCGGGGGTGGTGCCGCAGCAGCCGCCAACAATATTTAGTAGTCCCGACTGGGCGAATTCTAAAATAGTCGCAGCCATAGCCTTTGGGCCCAAATCATAGCCACCAAATTCATTGGGTAGCCCCGCATTCGGGTGGGCGGTAACTAGAGTGTCAGCGACATTAGAGATTTCTAATAGGTGAGGGCGCAACTCATCAGGACCCAAAGCACAGTTAAGTCCAATACTGACCGGTGTGCTATGACGAACAGAGTTCCAGAACGCCTCAGGGGTTTGACCTGATAGTGTGCGACCACTGGCATCAGTAATAGTCCCACTGATCATTATGGGTATTTCATAACCCAGTTTTACAAACACCTTTTGTACGGCAAACAGTGCTGCCTTGGCATTCAGCGTATCAAAAACAGTCTCTACCATTATCAGGTGGCAGCCACCCTCAATAAGCGCCTCGGTGGATTCAATATAGTTTTCAACCAATTCATCATAGGTCACATTGCGCGCACCCGGGTCATTCACATCGGGTGATAGCGAGGCGGTTCGGCTGGTAGGGCCAAGAATACCGGCAACAAAGCGTGGTCTGTCGGGCGTTGAAAACTCATCAGCCGCCTGACGGGCTAATTTGGCAGATTCTCGATTAATTTCCGCAGACAGTGACTCCATGTTGTAGTCGGCCTGTGAGACCTGCGTGGAATTAAAGGTATTGGTTTCAATAATATCCGCGCCAGCTTCAAGGTAGGCGCGGTGAATATCCAGAATAATCTGCGGTTGAGTCAGGCTCAGCAGGTCATTGTTGCCTTTGATATCTGATTCCCAATCAGCAAAGCGTTGGCCGCGAAAATCCGCTTCCTCAAGACTGTGCTGTTGAATCATTGTTCCCATGGCACCATCAATCAGCAAGATACGCTTAGCTGCAGCATTGATTAGGGATTTATGAATTGGGGTTTGATCTGCTTTTGGCATAGAGAGCTTTAACACCTTAATAATATTGCTGTATCAAAATATTTTGATGGATGCGCATCATACCAGTATTTTTAAAAAAGAAAAGTTTTGTTTAGGGCGCGCATATCGTAAAATGGCAGAGTCTTTTACTCAGGTTTAGGTTGGAAATTATTTCATGGTTAATGTCACTATTACGGAATCGGCTCAAGAATACCTTGCAGGATTGCTCGAAAAGCAAAATTGCGAGGGCATAGGCATTCGCATGTTTATTTCTGACCCCGGAACACCTAAAGCCGAAACCTGTATTGCCTACAGTCGTCCGGGTGAACATAACGAAGAAGATGAAATTGTTGAATATGATAAATTCAATGCTTATTTTGAGCAGCGTAGCATTCCTTTTATGGACGATGCCAAAGTGGATTTTGCAGAGGATAAATTTGGTGGACAGCTAACCATTAGAGCTCCCAATTCTCGTGTGCCTAATGTGACAGACGACAGTCCTGTCGAAGATAGAATTAATTACCTGCTTCACAGTGAAATTAATCCGAGTCTGGCCTCTCATGGGGGGAATGTAGCTCTTGCAACAATTGATGATGGTTATGCCGTGCTTGAATTTGGCGGTGGCTGTCAGGGTTGTTCATCCGTTAGTTTAACCCTGAAAGAGGGGGTGGAGAAAACCCTAATGGAAAAAATACCTGAGTTAAAAGGGGTCAAAGATTCTACCGATCATACAGATACCAGTAATGCCTATATGTAACTGAAATGTTAATTTTGGCAGCTATAAAAAACCCCGCAAATGCGGGGTTTTTTAATAACTTTAAATCGATCTTAACTCACTTCAACAATCTGCTCGGCGGCAATGGTTTTGCCTTGCTCAGCAGACTTCTGGAACGATTCAATCTGATCAAAGTTCATGTAGCGATAGATTTCATCTGACATGGAGTCGATTTTACCTGCATATTGCATATATTCTTCGGGAGTTGGCAGTCGACCTAAGATACCGCCCACCGATGCAAGCTCAGCAGAGGCCAAATAAACATTGGCGCCATCACCTAAACGGTTGGGGAAGTTACGAGTAGAAGTAGATAGCACTGTGGCGCCGGCTAATACGCGTGCCTGGTTACCCATACACAGTGAACAGCCGGGCATTTCAGTGCGTGCGCCTACTTTGCCGTAGATATTGTAATAGCCTTCTTCCATCAGCGTATGGGCATCCATACGGGTAGGTGGGCAGATCCAGAATCTGGAATCCACCGAGCCGGCTTCATCAAGCAATTTACCCGCGGCACGGAAGTGACCAATATTAGTCATACATGAACCAATAAAGATCTCATCAACTTTGTCGCCAGCGACTTCAGACAGCAGCTTGGCATCATCTGGGTCATTCGGACAGCAAACGATAGGCTCTTTAATATCGGCTAGGTCGATCTCGATAACCGCAGCATATTCCGCATTGGCATCGGCAGACATCAGGCTTGGATTGTCTAGCCACTCTTCCATTTGACGTACACGACGCTCAAGGGTTCGCACATCGCCGTAACCTTCAGCAATCATCCAGCGCAAGAGCGTGACGTTAGAGCGTAAGTATTCAGCAACGGAATCTTCGCTTAGCTTAATGGTGCAGCCGGCCGCAGAACGCTCAGCTGAGGCATCAGATAGCTCAAATGCCTGTTCAACAGTGAGGCTTTCGATACCTTCACCTTCAATTTCTAGAATACGACCTGAGAAGAAGTTCTTTTTGCCTTTCTTCTCAACCGTTAGTAGACCTTCTTTAATGCCGTAGTAGGGGATTGCATGAACTAGGTCGCGTAAGGTAATACCTGGCTGCATTTCGCCTTTAAAGCGCACCAGAACCGATTCTGGCATATCCAATGGCATAACGCCTGTAGCCGCTGCGAATGCAACAAGACCAGAACCACCAGGGAATGAAATACCCATGGGGAATCTCGTATGCGAATCACCACCGGTACCTACAGTATCTGGTAGTAGCATACGGTTTAGCCAGCTGTGAATAATGCCATCACCCGGGCGCAGTGAGACACCACCACGGTTCATAATAAAGTCAGGCAGACTATGCTGTGTGTCGATATCGACGGGCTTAGGATAGGCCGCTGTATGACAGAATGACTGCATCACCAAATCTGATGAGAAGCCAAGGCAGGCAAGATCTTTAAGCTCGTCTCTAGTCATCGGCCCGGTGGTATCCTGAGAGCCTACGGTAGTCATCTTAGGTTCGCAGTAAGTGCCAGGGCGAACGCCTTCAACACCACAGGCTTTACCGACCATTTTTTGCGCCAGTGAGAAGCCAGCCGTTGATTCTTGTGGTGTTTCTGGTTTGCGGAAAACATCAGAAGCAGGAAGGCCAAGATGTTCTCTGGCGCGCTGAGTTAAACCACGACCTACAATAAGGTTGATTCGGCCGTCAGCTTGAACTTCATCCAGAATGACTTCTGATTTATGCTCAAACTCACAGATAATGTCGCCAGATTCGTTAAGAATTTGACCATCATAGGGACGAATCTCAATGATATCGCCATAATGAATATCGTCTACAGGGGCTTCAAATACCAAGGCACCAGCATCTTCCATGGTGTTAAAGAAGATCGGAGCGACTTTACTACCGATACAGATACCGCCAGAGCGCTTATTGGGCACGCCGGGCATATCTTCACCAAAGAACCAAAGAACAGAGTTAGTGGCTGATTTTCGCGAAGAGCCAGTACCTACCACATCGCCAACAAAGGCAACGGGAAGGCCTTTAGATTTGATGTCTTCTACCTGAGCCATGGGGCCAATAACACCATGTTCTTCAGGGTTTAAGCCATCACGGGTCATTTTGTACATGGCTTTAGCATGCAATGGAATATCGGGTCGCGACCATGCATCCTGTGCAGGCGAGAGGTCATCGGTGTTAGTTTCGCCGGTGGCTTTGAAGACAACCGCTTTAATGCTCTGTGGTACAGCATCATTACCTGTAAACCATTCGGCATCTGCCCAAGATTGCATAACTGATTGAGCTTGAGCATTGCCAGCATCGGCTTTTTCTGCCACATCGTGAAAGGCATCAAATACGAGGGTGGTTGCCTTAAGTTGTGTAGCCGCTAATTCGCTTAGTTCACTATCATCTAAAACCTCTACTAAGGTGGCCACATTATAGCCTCCATGCATATTGCCAAGCAGTTCAACCGCAGCCGCACGATCGATCAGAGGGGAGGTGGTTTCACCTTTAACAATGGCGCTTAAAAAGCCAGCTTTTACATACGCTGATTCATCGACACCTGGGGGTACCCGATTAGCAATTAAATCAAGCAGAAATGCTTCTTCATTTGCGGGTGGATTCTTGAGTAACTCAACTAAAGCGGAGGTCCACTCAGGAGTTAATGGCTTGGGCGGAATACCTTCTAATTGACGTTCTGCGACATGGGCGCGATAGGCTTCTAACACTAAATACCTCTTAAATAACAATAGGTTGTAAGATTTAATTAAATTAAGTCTTAGGTTTGCGGGATGGTATGGTGATATTGTACAAGAATTTGTAGTTTTTTTACAGAAGATATAACTATGGCTGTGTGTTCATATTACTGACTCTGTGACGGTTTAAAGTTAAGATCATTATTTATGGTGGTTTTTTTCTTATTTAGGCTGTTAGTTAGGTTCTGATTGTTTATAATTCTGACTTTAGAATTATGCCGTTATTGTCTATGTCTGTTCTGCAAGAAATTGAAGATTTTCTTCCCTGTATTACTCCGCAATTATGGATTGATAATGCCTTAGCTAATCCTGAATTATTATTGATTGATCATGCCAATTGCGAAAAAAAAGCGGCGAGCACAGCTTTAAATTTGATGTATCGCTATGTGGATAATTTTGACCTGCTGAATAAGATGTCGAGGTTGGCACGGGAAGAGTTGCGACACTTTGAGCAGGTTATCGCCATAATGAAACGCCGAAATATAGAATATCGGCAAATCACCGCCTCTCGCTATGCGGTCAAGCTAAGAGAAGCGGTAAGACCCAATGATCCCGATAAGTTAGTGGATATACTTATTGTGGGTGCGCTTATTGAAGCGCGTTCCTGTGAGCGCTTTGCCCGCATTGCGCAGTTTCTTGATGACGAATTAAAGTCTTTCTACTTATCTCTGCTGAAGTCAGAGGGCAGGCACTTTAAGGATTACCTGACATTGGCGGGGACAGTGGCCTCTCAGCAAGAAATCGATACGCGTTTAGAATTGTTCTTGGGTATTGAAAAGCAACTAGTAGAGTCGCCCGATACTGAGTTTAGATTCCACTCCGGTCCCTGCGGCTAGTAGAGGGATTTAAAAAGGCAGCCATTAGCTGCTTTTTTTGCGTTCAAAATAAATCACTTATGAATCAAATTAATTAGAACATTATTATTACTTCTTTTACGTAATTGTAAATTTTTACTAAGGCTCTATCATAAGGCTCGTTTTTTTATTTAGGCAATAGTTGTTTTAAGTTACAACCTCGATCAAGCTAATCCAAGGAGTGGACAATGCTAAGTCAATATTTCAAATCTAGTTTTAACTTTGCGGTATTCAGTTGGGATTTTCTCAATCACATTCGAAAATTATTGGTGCCTTTGTTGTTGGGCGTAGGTTTAATGCTGTCAGCAAGTGCCAAAGCCAATTATGAATTTCAAAGCCTGTCACATGTTTTTAATCTAAATAGTGCGAAGATATATTTTACAGGCAATAGACCCTCTACTTTAGGAGGCTTTAGTGATTACACAATAGAAGGACTTTCTTTACATTTGGGCGATCGCAAATATTCAGTATCAGATGGTTCGTCGTCTCCGAGTGTAGTGGTTAGTCTCACTGACTTAGATCTTGTTTTATCGGGAGCAGAGACAAAATTAGTGCTTACTTATGATCTATCCCCTGGCCAGGCTTTTATTGAGGCTGTAGCCTGTTGGTATCTCCCCAAATGGACATTTAGTTCTTGGACGGCGTGCTTAGAAAAAGTTTGGAGATTTTATTGGAAAAATCAAACAGAAGAACTTGAATTCTCATCGTCAACCTTAGTATCTGCTATTAATGCTTCAATTCAACAGTACAATAAAGATAAAAATGATTTTTTGGAAAATTTAAACAACCTAGTAGATTTCCCTAACAACGAAAACGCCAATCAAATTGAACGCAATCAGTTTAAATATATTTTTATCAAGGGAACACAGGATCACGTTTTCTTTAATGAACCATACGAAAAAATAAGTGATGCGGTTATTGGTTATTATATACATAGAAAAATTGCTGATAAATTGCACGAATCAGATGAAGCTTTCACAAAAGTATTGGATGCATTTGAATCTATCGATTGTAAACGTAGGCTTAAAAATCAATTTACCAATATTATTAACAAACCACCTGTTCGTGCCAAATTGAATGAGTATGTGACAGATATTTGTGATCTCAACGAACATTCATTTTTGGAGAAAATAGCTCAAATTACACCATCAATGGTCTCTGAATATGATGACAGTAGCAGTGCTCATACAACAGATTTAGGTTTTAAATCTTTGGTGTTTTGTAATAAATATATCTGCGAATTCAAACTAAATCCGAGTTTGTCTTACAGGGTTGTTGTTAGCAAAGCTGATCATATGCAAGCTATAAAGGATAATATTCATAGTGTTTCACACGAAGATATAACTGAGGCTTGCCACAATTTTTGTTCCATTAGTGATGTTGATGCTCTCATATCATCGTTTGAAAGCCAAAGCGTTAGCTGGGCAGTAAGCAAAATCAAGGCCTTTAGTCTTTTTGAAAATAACCCAGAGAACTATAGCTTGAGAGATGGTGACTATGAAATATCCATTTTAAAGCCATCAAATATTGCCAACTCAGAAGAAATACTCAAGCTTTCGAATAACCAATATAAAGTTTTTTATTGGTCTAAGGCCAATAAGAACGTGTTTTACAAATATGACCCAAGATTTTTCGATAGTCGTTATATCGTATCAGTACCCTCTAATCTTGAGATTTCGGCGGTTTTTAATGATATTTTAAATGCTGCAAAGCAGAAAGATTCGAAAATTGTTAGCCTTAGTTTATTACATGAGGAGAAATTAGATTGCTTTAGTAGTTTTTCATCCTGTATGGCGGATCAATATTATAAGGGATTTACAATAAATTCCGGTGGAGCAACTGTTAGGCAATTAAATAATGCGATTAAAAACGATGCATCGGTAGATTTTATTATTGCAGGTGATTTAATTCATATACCACAGCAAGGGGAGGAATATTGTCGAATTCCTCAAAAAGGAAATAATGGCGGTCTAAACATGCCATTGAAAAAAGATAGCGAAAGAGAATTTATCACTAATATGAGAGATGAAGTTATAGATCTCAGGGTTATCTGTTTTACGGTTGATGTTAGTGACAGTGACGCAGCGGATCGATCAATGGTGTTAGATCATATTATTCAACAATTTCAAATTATGCGTTCTTCGTTTAACGGCAAAAGAAGTGGTACTGACATATGGCGAGGCAATCAGGCTTTTGAATATGCTATTGATTGCAACCCATTTGATGCCACTGTGCACGTTGAGAAAAATATTACACAATGCCCACAACCTGGGGCCAAGATTACCTATTTTTTGGCTATTCCTAAGGAAGGGCATCCTAGTTTCTTCTTTCTACTGA
>ENA-UZWT01012949-UZWT01012949.1-metagenome-genome-assembly--contig:-Day-1-50m-contig-12949_pt1 | contig 11019 bp, 22 predicted proteins | sample MGYA00260338_ERZ794898 | MGnify/ENA metagenome assembly ERZ794898 | reverse complement strand
GGTAATGTTGCACGTGTAGAACCACCTGAGTGGGACATAGCAATATTTCTTCCGACTGAACAGTTCCGTGGCAAGAATAAGACGCACGTATGGGGCGCATCGAAGAGGATGATATAAATGGCATTACCCGCAGGCATTGACGCATTAAAATCTACTATTGGTCGTAGAGGTGGTTTAGTAAAAGCGAATAGGTTTGCTTTGTACATTTCTCATCCAGGAAAAAAACCATCATTGATTAACAATAATCTTGAGGGTATTATAGGCAATGCAGCAAGGGCAGTAATTAGTGGTGGAAGTTTATCACTATCCAGCTTTTTTGAAGATCCGCGTGACATGTATTTGTTATGTGAATCGGCAACAATTCCTGGTAGGCAGATTGCAACGCAAGAACATTTTACAAACTTAAAGGCTGTAAAAAAACCATACGCTTATATAAATGAAGACGTAAATTTAGTATTTCATTTAACAAACGATATGTATGCATGGGACTTTTTTAACTCATGGCAAGATATCATACTTAATCCGAGAGGAACAAAGGGTTTACCATTCTTAAATGATATAGGAACAGAAGTTCTTATTCAAGTTATGGGCAATACTGACTTTATTCCTGTCAAAACAATTAAATTATATAACGCATATCCCATAACAATATCTTCACTTGAACTTTCTAATTCGTCTGAAAATACTACTTTAAGAGTTAGTATTACCTTAGCGTATGAGGATTGGGAAGCTGTTGGTACTGTCGATGGATTAACAAATCTAGCTGGCCGCGCTGGAGATCTTATAAGTAACTCAGTAAACCTTGTAAGGAATATAGGTAAAATTTTTTAGGAGTGATGTGAAATGGCTTTACCAAAGCTGAATACGCCAACATATAATCTGAATATACCATCAAATGGAAAAGAGATTAATTATAGACCGTACCTAGTACGTGAAGAAAAGATTCTGATGATAGCAATGGAATCAGATGATATGATCCAAGTAGAGAATGCTTTACTTGAAATTATAAAATCATGTGTGACAGGCATTGATGTTAACGAACTAACAAGGTTTGATAGCGAATATGTCTTTTCAAAGTTAAGAGCAAAGTCAGTAGGTGAAACTGCTAAAGTAGCTATTAAGTGTGAAGAGTGTAGTCATAGTAATGAAGTAGTAGTTAATATAGATTCAGTATCTGTAACTGATATTCCTTCTACAAAGATTGAATTGTCAGATAATACTGGCATAATTATGAAGTTTCCTTCAATGAAGGACTACAAAGAAATTCAAAAACTAAAAGCTGATAATAATATTGATGCTTTATTTAATGTGATTATTTCAAGTATTGAGAGTATTTACCAAGGTGAAGATTTATTTCATGCTTCATCACATACACGAACTGAGTTAAACGACTTTGTTGATAGCTTAAATTCAGCACAGTTTAAATTAATTCAGAATTTTATTACTAATATGCCACAAGCATATATTAATCTTAATTTTAAATGTGAAGAGTGTGAACATGAGCATGATACTGAATTGAAAGGTATGGCCAATTTTTTCGGATAGCCCTTTCTCATAATAATTTAGTTAACTATTATAAAACTAATTTTAGTATGATGCAGCATCATCAATATAGTTTAACTGAATTGGACATGATGATGCCGTGGGAAAGGGAAATTTATGTTGCTATGTTAATTGACCATTTGAAAGAAGTAGAAGAACGAAGTAAACAAAAAGGTTAAGTAAATAAAATGGCCGATCTAAACGACGTAATAAAAAGACTGCGAGCAGAAGGTGACTTAAGTCGAAATTCTGGAACGCATTCTATTAAGAGTGTTAAAGAAATCCTTTTAGCGGGACAAAAGGCCTCTCTGTCTGATGCTGAAGATCGGCGTGAATCTAAACGCAACGAAGAAAAACAATTAGAAATTCTATCAGGTCTATCAAGTGGAGGAAGTCTTTCTGCTAATGATGCCGGAGGTGCACAAGTAGGTGCAAGTGGAAGAGGTGGATTACTAAAAGCAGCTGGCGGTTTACTATCTGGCATAGGTATTGGTGGTGGAGCTTTAGCCGCTGGTATTGGTATTATGGCAGCAGGTGGTGGCTACTTACTAAATGAAGTCGGAGAGATGGATGCTGAAAGTATTAAAAAGAAAGTAACAACTCTTTTAAGTATTGGTGATTCTTTTGAAGGCGGAAATTGGGAAGTATTAAAAGACGGCGGATCATTTGCACTGGCAATGACCGGTATAGGTTTAGGATTGGCTGCATTCTCAGTTGGTTCTGGTGTTGCAGCAGCCATAGAAACCTTTACTAAAGATTCTACATATGCCACGACAATTAAAGCTCAAGTTAAAGAACTGCTATCAATAGCAGAATTTGTGGCCGGAGATTCTGGTGTATTGGCTCAAGCTGCATTTGTTGGTAAGGGAGCATCCTTTTTGGTTGCTATGACTGGCCTAGGCCTTGGTTTAGCAGTTTTCAGCGTAGGATCTGCTGCAGGTAAAGCAGCTGATTTAATCAAAGCTGAAGGTTGGGCTCAGAGCATTAAAGATTCAGTCGTTACCTTAATGTCTATTGAAGAAACAGTCGGAGGAGAGAAAGGATCTAGCTTTGTAGGAGAAAGCGCAAGGTTCTTACTTGCAATGACCGGCATTGGACTTGGGCTAGCTGCATTCGGTATTGGTTCTGCGGTAGGCGGTTTAAGTGAATCAATTACTAAATTTAGTAGTGGATCTGCTTGGTCACAAAAAATAAAAGATAACATCATTACTCTGATGTCTATTGAAAATGAACTAGGAGGTAAGGCAGCAGCCTTTGGAGAATCAGGAACTTTCCTTGCTGTTATGACAGGCCTGGGTGCTGGACTTGCTGCATTTGGATTTGGTTCTACTGTTGTCGGTGTATCAGAAGGTATTAATAAGTTTACTTCAACTGAGGGTGAAGACTGGGCACAAAAGATAAAAGATAATGTTAAAACTTTGGTAAGTATTACTCCATTATTAGACGGTGACGGAGAAGGAAGTAAAGCAACAATGTTTGTTTCTGGACTTTCTAAAATCGGACTGGGGTTAGCTGCATTTGGTGTAGGAAACACATTCGGCCATTTAGCTAACGCAGGATCAGCAATACTTTCTATGTTTGGTGTGAAATCACCATTTCAACAGATTATGTCAATTGCAGAAAAATCTGATGAGCTTACAAAAGGTGCAGATGCTTTAACTAAAATATCAAAATCTTTAGAGACATTTAGTAATATAAAATTATCAAAAGTAAAAATAGACTTTAAAGCTTTAGCTATGGATCTCGGAGAAGCTATTCCGTTTCTTACTGCTTTATCAACAGGCGGAACACTTGATCCAAGTTGGTGGCCAACAGGTGAACTTGACTTTGGTCCAGAGGGTAAAGGTGGATTACTTAATCCAGATTTAAAATTAGATGCTCTTTCTGAGGCTATACGAAAAATTAACTTTGTCTTAAGCGGAGGAGCAGGTACTTCGCCCTTAAGTGTTGAGCAGATTACTGCTAGCGCTGGAGCAACAAGTGTTGCCATTGATGCCGCAACACAATTAGCTGCTGAAGGTGTTACTGCTGCTAACGCTAGGTTACAAATGCAGTCACAGAGAAACCCCAATGCTCCTTCGAATAATATTGTTAATAATAATACCAATAATACAAACATAGTATCTAGGCAAGGTACTGATAGTGGCAGAAGAAAAAAGGTTGGATTTCATGGTGGATAAAGAAAGGGAGCCGAAGCTCCCTTTCTCTGTTAGGCATTAGCTAACTTATTAAAGTATGATAATGAATCATCATCATCTGTATCATCTACAGCTTGTGGTGTAAAGCTAGGCTGTACCACAGGTTGTTCAGCAGTATTAAACGTTGGAGCTGAAGCAGTTTCGTCAAGAGACACAGCTTCCGCTGTAGTCATGACTGCACCTTCTTCACCAAGAACACGGTTTAATTTAGCTTTGAGCTCATCATAAGTTTTAAAGTTCTTAGGATCAGTAATCTCAGCTAAGCTGTATAGAGTATTATATACAGATTCAAGTTTAGCATCATCATCATATAGTGCACGTTGACCTGCAAACTCAGACTTATCGTAGTTACGATATCCAGCAACTTGTTGGATCTTAAGTTTAAAGTCAGCACCTTCCCAGAAATCGTATGGATTTACTGGAGTCTCATCGGCAAATGCCGGTTGCATAACATCCATAATCTTATCAAAGATTTTCTTACCAAATGTATAAAGAAATACTTTACCATCATTTGAAGGATTGGATGGATCAGATACAACCATGATATTTGACACATAGTGTAAGCGACGCTTACGATTACGTGCAATATCTTTGTCTTCATCACGACCAGAGTTCCATAGAACACTATTCATTTCAGAAACAGGATCATCTTTACCAATGGTTGTCAAAGAGTTTTCGATATACCATTGACCAGTTGGTCCTTTAAAACCATGATCCCAATAACGGACCCATGGAAGATCTTCACCTGTCGGTGCAGGTAAGAAACGGATAACGGCATAACCATTACCGGCTTTATCTACTGTTGGTTTCCAGAATCGGTCATCAACGTATGATTGTTTTTGTGTACCACCTACGGCTTCAGCTGCTGCTGTGAGTGAAGCGATATCGGCACGGTTACGTTTTAGATTTGCAAAAGACATATGTTTTTCCTTGTATTGCAGTGTATGTTTGTTTGATTTGATATATGCTATTATAACACATATCGCCTACGATGTAAACACTTTAAAGATAATTTTTTTCATTTTATCTGTATTCACGTTCATCAATAAGCTGTATTTCCGAATCTTACGTGACACATCTGGCCACAAAATAGGATCCGAAACCTTCTTGTCCGCCCTACCCATAAAGTTAGTTAACTTATTTAGAATAACAACTGACTCTATATTTATATCATTAGATAAGTAGGCTTCGACAACTTTTGGATATTGGTTGCCGATGTCAAACAGCTGGTCAAAACTTTCTACATTTACTTTCTCAAGATCTTGTTGAAAGTTATATCCCATGGACTCTGTTCTTTTTTGCCAATCACGATATACTTGTTCATTACTAAGCATATCGCCAACCCAATTATTATCTACAACAAAATGTGCAGCATAGTAATTGATCAGCTCGGGTGGTGTATCGAACATCTTACCAACCTTTGCAAAGAAGTATTTGTCTTTACGTTTCCAAAAGGTTTGTGGTTTAGCAGATGTTTTATAATTGTACTTTGGTGCATTGTAAGACTCATTCTCAAAATGCAGTTTCAAAGACTGATAATATCTGTAGGCTTCAAAGGGTTCCATTCTCATACCGATGTTCTCTCATATTAATTGCACGATCAATGTATACTATGTGCCATTCTTTGGAGTATACATCAAGAGCAGCAAACGATTCATGTGAATGATCTGCTGCATCCATTAGACTATGAAAACCAGCAGGCATTGCATCAAGCTGGCCAATGATATCTCGATTAAGAGTTAAACACCTTTTTACTTTCATGTCTTTTTCATCCATGTAAGTAATAGTGTATACTCTGTTCTCAAGCATCTCTATTAAATCAAATTTGTCATAGTGCAAACTCATATGGGAAGTCTTGCTCCTCCGCCCTTAATTGCATTTACTTCAAGTGCCTCAGCCTCGATCTTACTTATAATGATTGGACTTAACAATCTTTTAATATCCTCAGGCGGCAATTCACGTTGTTCACATACAATAAGTACTGCATCAATATAAGGTACACAGAGTTTCTTTACTATCTCTTCAACCATTGTCGAAAAACGTTTCTTTGTTATAATAGGGGTATTATTTTCCCCATCTGTAGAAGTGGTGATCGTCAATGGTTGTAATGTAATCAATGGTCGTGCTCCAGTATGGTTTAACATTTTTTGAATGGTAGTGAGTACTACCGTGAGTTATATCGAATCCTTTATTGTATAGGTCGAGTGCGACAAGCGTTCGATTTACTGCATCAATCCATGATGCGTGCTCCCGAGGTTTATCTGATAGGCCATCACAATACCAACTAAACTGACATTTGTAACGACGCATGCTTCCGTCTTTATTCTTTACACCATCATAAACGACACCACATATTGTGTCAGGATATCGGTTATCGTGGTGACGGTTTAGAACAACATGAACCACAGCAATACCACCATTCGGTGATTGATTACGTGATTCAAAGTATGAGTTCAAAGCCAAACAGTTCATATCCTCTGTAGAAATATCTTCAGCGTGTGCTGGGGAGGAAATGAGGAGAGAGATAGCAACAGCGAAATATTTCATCATTTGTCTAATATCCTTAATAGAATACAGTCAGAATTAATACGACCGTTTGGCTTTGATTCCTTTGTAGTCAACTTACTCCATGCAGTATTAATCTGCCTAGGAGTTTTTGACTGAGCAACTTTAATGAAGTCTTCAGGTTTACGTAACCTGATCTTCCTTGAATTATCTTGGTCAAACCCTTGAAGAGTTGTTCCCTTAACTGAAAACCCGTCCACTTTTCCTGACACGTATTCGGTAATTTCTCGTGTCTTGGCATTAAAGACATATAGTCTATATGAACCAACTATTGAGATTGGATTGATAGAGACTAGCTTGTAGTCATTATCTTCCTTCTTGTACTTCATATTAGTGACTTGCTTATCTGCCGACTTCACACGAGGTTTACGAACCTTACGTGTGGCAGCACTTGCAGCTTTCAGTTTATCACAATCAGCAAGCATCAACTCGACGTGTTTAATACGCCGTCTCATAACAGAACGCTTGATGTGTGAATAGCCTTCCACGGCCTGGTCGCAGCGCTTGTGATAAGCATCACTATAGTCAAGAAGCCATCCCTCAAGTACTCGGCGAACGGGTTCGGCCGCCTTACCTGTCAGACCATGGTATCGAAAACGATTATATAAATCGAAATCAACTTCTTCTCCACCGATCCATGAGTCTTCTAGGTCATCAAGATCAGCCATAATGGTATTATTAAGCTTCTCTTGATATCGCTGAAGTGGAGTCAATACAATCACATTAGACTTTTCTTCTGCACTCTCAGATTTCTCAGCAAGTATTTTCTTACCTGCATCTATAGCGAAATTTAAGAAGCGTCGAATAGCATCATGCCCATCATAAAAGGACTCTACTTCAACTTTCTTTACGCTGCCATCAGCTTGATACTGATTTTGAATAAACTTACGTTTATCAAATTCAAGACCGGAATTAATCCAGTGCATACAGGCAGCGATATGTGTCCTAACGGTGAACACATAATCAGGACATGCTAATATAGCTTTAGCGTCTAATTTAGAGCAGTTAGTTTTAACATACTCTTTCATTAGCTTGACTCCATCTTTACGATCTAAGTCAATATGAAAATAATCTTTGCAGTAATTAAAACCTTTGTCGATAGGTGCTGCGGCAACACCAGTCTTCGGCCGTCTTTTTACTACTACTACTTTTTTCTTACGCATTGCCATAATTAACATCTCCTCATTTATAAGTTATTATAACACAGTTTAAAAGTGATGTACACAGTTAATTTGCGTTTTAAACAACTTTTTTTACTTTATCAAATAAGAATGACCTCCATCCTTGAGCATTGACGTCATAACATTTGATTGCATTGATAGTTGTATCAACACCTTCACGAACGTTACCATCACTTTTAGGATGTGCTGAAGTAGGAATAATATCCATATTCAATGTGCAATCCATTTCACGTTCATCACCATTGACTTTTGTAAAGATTACAGTGATCACTCCTTCACGAAGTTTCTTTAAGATATCGTCTCTATTCATAATAATCTCCTTTAAAGTAACGATAGTTAGTATATTCAGAGTAGTTTACAGTACAAGAATCCCTAGACTCTTGATCCTGCTTCTCACCCTCTAAAACCCATTTGTCACGCAAAAAGATTTTAGAATTAAATACGCGTTGTTCTAGACGATCTATTGCATCACGTACATGCTCTACTGTGGCAAGGATCTCTTCAATGCCATCAGTAAATTCATTATCATGGACTAGTGCACCATTTGATAAACAGTTAATGGTAAACAAGTCATCAGTTAAAGTTTCCCAATCAGTATTTCTACTCATGACACATTCGTCAGCAGTATTAATGTAAAGATCAGAAGTAATGCCTTCTGCATTCAGACTACTATCAATTTCAATATTTAGATACGCTTGTTCCATTATGATCTCCTCATCCTTGCGTATTCTTTAGGATCATCACCTCTTCCGACTGGAACAAGGTTTGATTTATGCATTGTCGCGATTCCGACAATGTAGGTTCCAGTGTATTGTTGCTGGTCTTTTTTAGATCCGTTGCCCGGTATTGTGTCCGACGTCGGGATGATTCTATTGCCCGACGCGTTGCTGACAGGCGAGATGGTTTTTTCATATGCTACTGACTTCCTTTTTTTAGGTTTAGCATCGGGATCAATGCCTTGTTTAAGAAGCCAAGCTTTATGCTCAGCTTCTGCTTTACGCCATCCTGGCGACTTTTTCTTTTTAGATTTACCGTGGACTTGAACGCCCTGAATCATATGCATACTCATTCTGTGTATCTCCTATCAACAGCAGAAGCATCCCATACATACGGCAGCTTCTTATACTTTGGTCCAAAGATAACGACATCATCATCGCCAACTTCACTAAACACACGATCATCATAATCGCGGTGAATATAAACTGGACCACCAAAGATTTTATGAGCACGAACGTACTCGTCGCCTCTAAATCCTACATAGTGTACAGTTTTCATAATGTTACCTCTTTACTGTAGCTACAATCATACCTTGTAACCAGAATATTGCTCCCCATGTTGAAACATCAAATGGAATACTTGTTAGAAATAAAGTATTGATTGACCATATTGTAATAAATGGTCCTAATACAAATCCTAGTGCAAACATTGCGCTTATATAATTTTTCATATTACCTCTTCATTTAAAACTACTTAAATCTGCGCCTTGGTTCTTTGACGATAATGTCTGGCAAAGTTTAGGTCCGGTTCCCTCATTTGCAAGACGCAGGTTAAAATAGTTTTCGTGGGAGAGGCTTACTGCAGAACCTCTCCNNGGTACCGGCTGGTGTACCCACCTAACAAAACCTTGTACATTGGCAGTTAGGTTTTTCGATAACAATTAACTAAACCTAAATTAGTCCCAATCGTTATCGAATCTTGTAGTGGCACGCATTGTGTCACCGTAGTACTGATCAGCATACTTAGATGCGTCAGTCCATTGATTATAGTTTTCATCCATCTTGTCGATAGACTTGAAGAATGCATCAGCAGTTTGAACTACTTCTGTCTTACGAGTCTTACGAGCAGTTGAATTACGAACAGCAGCATTCTTACTTTGAAGATTGCTTTTAAATGCAGCTTGCGCATTACGCTTTTCAGCGATTTCACGGATAAGTGCAAGGCGGTCAGCTTTTTGTGCATTAGTCATCATAATAATATTCTCTCTCATTTGTTAACGTTATAGGTATTATAGCACAGGTAATCTTAGAAGTACACAACTATTTTAGCAAACTTGCACTTTTTCTTGTGACTGTGATAAAAATGTCACAGCCGACATTTTCCATTCTGATAACAAATTGTTGACGTTAGAACCTTTAACCCAAGCCATAGCTTCGGCTTCAGTAGCAAAATTTGCCTTGTATTCTACATCATTTAATAATTTAATTTCGACTTGATATTTATTTAACATTATCATCTCCTAATCCATCATTTCCAACATACACATTAATATGTGCAATAGTACCTTCAACACGAGTAATCATATACTCAAGACCTTCAGACTGTAAAGCTTTATGAATCTTTTTGATTATAGCTTCATTTGTGTCAGAGGTTTTCATACAGTTTCTCCCATATCTTCAAGTGCATACTTGATTTCACGTTTTAGTTCAGAAGAAGTAGACTCTGAAAAATCAACTCCGTTAACTTCCATTTGGTATTCAACTTTTAAAGCAAAAGCTTCATCACAACCAAGAGTCTCGGTAATATTTCTAATATTTAAACGCATGATAGTCTCTCCTCAATCATTATGTTACCATTATACCACATTAAAAAGGNNAATGTACACAGTTAATTTGTATTTATGCGAATTTTAACGCATTTATTTCAGCAGCACGATCTTCCATTTCAAGATCAGCTAAATACTCAAAGCATTCATCAATATATCTTGAAGAGTAAATTTCACGAAGTCCTACATACATATCAGACTCAACAAAGTTCCAGAAGTCTGTTGTTCCAAAACCAGGGCGAAGATTAAATTTGTTAGCAATCGCCTCTTGAAATTTAGAAACGATATCAGCTTCGACTGTATTCATAGTATTAAAGTTTAACAATGTATGTGACATTATACAGTCTCCCCTTTTAAGTTCATTTTAAAAGGAACTTTAGTTTCCAACCAACGAATAGCAATGCTAGGTGTATCAAATTCCATTTCATCACAAATGCTTAGATCTTTAGGATCTTCATAAGAAGCAACCCAACCGATACACGCTACTTGTTCTAAGTAACAAGGGATAGATGAGTTAGTAGCAACATAGAAGTTATCAAACTTAGTAGTTGTGAATTCCATCATTGAGTTAAATACGTTCTTTTTCATAATATGTCTCCTCAGACTTTGTTTATCTCTTGATACCTTTATACCATATTAAAATGGGTTTGTACACAGTTAATTTCACTTTTTTGCATTTTTTTTGATAATAAGCGCAAAGTGTATCATTTATATCACATTCCTATTATCTAACAACTTCTGTTGTTACGTCAGCTCTGACGAACTCATACTCGCCATCAGCTTCAACCCATGTGATATAGTCTGAAGACGTATTGTCTATGATATATTTGTCAACACCTGATTGTAATACATATTCAATAGCTCGAGCCATAGCTTTTTTCTTAGAAGAGAAGATTCCTAATAGACCATCTTCTGAACCATTTACCATATATACGTTATACTCTCTTGACATTTTATATTCCTTATTTTTTTATTTGTTGTATTCTTTATA
>ENA-UZWT01007588-UZWT01007588.1-metagenome-genome-assembly--contig:-Day-1-50m-contig-7588_pt1 | contig 11027 bp, 7 predicted proteins | sample MGYA00260338_ERZ794898 | MGnify/ENA metagenome assembly ERZ794898 | reverse complement strand
GGTAAGTGTATGATGGGTTCAACATCAAACGCTTTAGATAAAGGAGGCGATAACTTTAAAAAATTATACAATGCATCAGATGTCACTAAACGAAATAGAAACGGTCAAACAAAATCTGGTTTATACTCTTTGTTTATCCCAATGGAATGGAACTACGAAGGATTTATTGACGAGTATGGAATTCCAGTCTTTACTACTCCTGATATCGACAGACTTACACCAGACGGTGAATTAATAGACGTAGGTGTAATAGATAACTGGCAAAACGAAGTAGATGGTTTAAAAGATGATCAAGATGCTTTGAACGAATTTTACCGTCAGTTTCCAAGAACGACTGAGCACGCGTTTAGAGATGAAACAAAAAACAGTATATTTAACTTAGTTAAATTATACGAACAGATAGATTACAACGAAGAGATGACCAGGACCCTTGGGGTTACAACTGGTAACTTTCAATGGGTTAATGGAATCAAGGATTCACAAGTAATATTTTACCCAGATCCAAAGGGTAGATTTAAGTTAAGCTGGGTGCCACCTCAACAGTTGCAGAATAGAGTTGTACTTAAAAACGGTATTAAATATCCTGGTAACGAGCATATGGGTGCTTTTGGTTGTGATAGCTACGATATATCAGGTACAGTAGATGGAGTTGGATCGAAGGGAGCTTTACACGGGCTAACTAGGTTCAGTATGGAGGATGCACCGGCTAACAGTTTCTTTTTAGAATACTTGTCAAGACCACCAACAGCCGAGATGTTCTTTGAGGACGTTCTAATGGCTTTAGTATTCTACGGGATGCCTATACTCGCAGAGAACAATAAACCTCGTCTATTGTATTATCTGAGGCGTAGAGGATATAGAGGGTTTAGTATGAATAGACCTGATAAGATATGGAACAAATTATCTGTTGCGGAGAAAGAGGTTGGTGGAATACCCAATTCCTCAGAAGACATTAAACAAGCTCACGCGGCAGCAATAGAGATGTATATAAACGACCACGTAGGTATTAAGCAGGATGGAACTCACGGAGACTGTTACTTTAACGAGTTGTTAAATGATTGGGCGAAGTTTGATATAAACAAAAGAACAAAGCATGATGCGTCTATAAGCTCTGGTTTAGCTATAATGGCTAACAATAGACATTTATACGCACCAAACGCTAAGGTTGAAAAACAACCATTAAATTTAAACATTTCCAAGTATAGTAATACTGGAAGCAATTCACAAATAATCAAATAATAAATATGGCAGAGTCTGGCATTAAAAGTTATTTCCCGAGTCAAACAGTTAGCGATGCTGAAAAGCTTAGTCACGACTATGGTTTGAAGGTAGGTAAAGCAATAGAGCAAGAGTGGTTTAATGATGATAGGGGTTCTAATAGGTACAGAGCTAATAGTAATGATTTTCATAATTTAAGATTGTACGCTAGAGGCGAGCAGTCTATACAAAAATACAAGGATGAGTTATCTATAAACGGTGATTTGTCCTATCTTAATTTAGACTGGAAACCAGTTCCAATTATATCTAAATTTGTTGATATTGTTGTGAATGGTATTGCCGAAAGAACTTATGATGTTAAAGCTTACTCTCAGGATCCAAGCGGGGTTTCTAAGAGAACCGAGTATATGGAGTCTATATTAAAAGATATGAGACTTAAAGAGTTTAATGCAGCCGTTAAACAAGAGCTAAATCTTGATGTTAGGGAGAGCAAAATTGATGAGTTACCAGAGACAAATGAAGAGTTAGAACTTCACATGCAGTTGGCGTACAAGCAATCTATAGAAATAGCTGAAGAACAGGCTTTAAACGTTTTGTTTGATGGTAATAACTACGAGTTAATAAAGAAAAGGTTTTACTATGATTTAACGGTATTAGGTATAGGTGCAGTAAAAACGTCATTTAACACGTCAGAAGGTGTTACTATAAATTATGTTGATCCAGCAAACCTCGTGTACTCTTACACAGAGTCTCCTAATTTTGAAGACATATACTATGTTGGTGAGGCCAAAACTATTCCTGTTAACGAGTTAGCGAAGCAATTTCCACATTTATCTGATAGCGATCTTGAAGATATAATGAAAAACAAGTCTAACAATAGATCTAACTATAACTCTAGACATAACGAGAACAAAGAAGATAACAACACAGTTCAGGTTTTATATTTTAACTACAAAACATACATGAACGAGGTGTATAAGGTTAAAGAGACTGCAACTGGTGCTGATAAAATAATACCTAAAAACGATTCGTTTAATCCTCCAGAAGATAAAGAAGGTGGGTATAGCAAAATGTCAAGATCTATAGAGTGTCTATATGATGGTGCGATGATACTTGGTACGAACAAATTGCTTAAATGGGAGATGGCAAAAAACATGATGCGTCCTAAAAGTGATTTTACTAAAGTAAAAATGAACTACGCTATTGTAGCACCAAGAATTTACAACGGTAGAATTGACTCGTTGGTAAAAAGAATTACTGGTTTTGCTGACATGATTCAACTAACACACTTGAAGTTACAGCAGGTAATGTCAAGAATGGTTCCAGATGGTGTATACTTGGATGCAGATGGTTTAGCTGAGGTAGATTTAGGCAATGGTACGAATTACAATCCACAAGAAGCTTTGAACATGTTCTTTCAAACTGGATCCGTGATAGGGAGGAGCTTCACGTCGGAAGGTGATATGAATCCAGGTAAAGTACCTATTCAAGAAATTACATCAGGCTCTGGTGGTAATAAAATGCAAGCTCTTATTGGTAATTACAATTACTACTTACAAATGATAAGAGATGTAACCGGACTTAACGAAGCTAGAGATGGTAGTATGCCAGACAAAAACGCTTTAGTTGGCGTACAGAAGTTAGCGGCTGCAAATAGTAATACAGCAACAAAGCATATATTACAAGCTGGTTTGTTCTTAACAGCTGAAACTGCTGAGTGTTTATCACTTAGAATATCTGACATTATCGAGTACTCACCGACTAAAGATGCTTTTATACAAGCTATAGGGGTTCACAACGCGGCCGTGTTGAAAGAATTAAAAGAATTGCATTTATATGACTTTGGTATATTTATAGACCTACAACCAGATGAGGAAGAAAGAATGATGTTAGAAAACAATATTCAAATGGCTATTCAGCAGAAAGTGATTGAACTTGCTGATGCTATTGACGTGAGGGATATAAAAAACATTAAACTAGCTAATCAACTTTTAAAACTACGTAGAAAGAGAAAGCTAAGCAGAGACCAAGCTTTGCAAGAAAAAAACATGCAGACGCAAGGTCAAATTAACCAACAATCAGCTCAAGCGGCAGCTCAAGCCGATGTTCAGAAGAATCAAGCGTTAAACGCTGGTAAAGCAGAGTTAATGCAAATGCAAGCTCAAGTTGATTCTCAAAAAATGATGCAAGAAGTTCAAATGAAAAAAGAACTTATGGCTTTAGAGTTCCAATACAACATGCAGCTTAAAGGAGTTGAGGTTGATGGCATGAAAGATAGAGAAAAAGAAAAAGAAGATCGTAAAGACGAAAGAACAAAGATACAAGCATCTCAACAAAGCGAGATGATCGAGCAAAGAAATAGTGGAAAACCACCTAAAAACTTTGAGTCCGCAGGTAATGATACCTTAGGTGGAGGATTTGATTTAGGTTCGTTTGACCCTAGTTAGAATTATTAATTATTATTATATTATATTATGGAAGAAGAAAACAAAGAAGTAGTCGAAGAGACTACCCAAGAAACGACTGAACAAGTCGATGAAAGTAAATTTGAATCCGCTGGAGACGACAGCGTTACTAAAGTAGATTTAAGTGCTCCACCACAAGAGAAAGAAGAAACTGAAGTTGTGGCAGAAGAAAAAACTGAAGAAGTAGAAGCGGTGACAGAAGTTACTGAAGAAACAGAAACACAAGAAACTCCAGTACTAGAAGAAGTTACTGAAGAAGAAGTTGAAGAGGTTGAAGAGCAGGTTGAAGAAGCTATAGCGGAAGCTGAGGCTACTGGAAAACCGTTACCAGAGAACATTCAAAAGTTAATGGACTTTATGGAGGAGACTGGTGGAGATTTAAGTGACTATGTTAAGCTTAATCAAGATTATTCAAAATTAGATGATCAAAATCTATTATATGAGTATTACAAGCAAACAAAACCTCATTTAAACAACGAAGAAATTAACTTCCTTATGGAAGACACGTTCTCTTACGACGAAGATGTAGACGACGATAGAGATATACGTAGAAAGAAATTAGCGCTTAAAGAGCAAGTTGCTAGCGCTAAAAGCCACCTAGACGGGCAAAAGTCTAAATACTATGAAGACATCAAAGCTGGAAGCAAACTTACGGGTGAGCAACAAAAAGCAATTGATTTTTTTAATAGGTATAACAAGGAGTCAGAAGCAACTCAAAAAACAGTTAAAACGAACTCTGATATTTTTACACAGAAAACAAATAATGTTTTCAACGACAAGTTCAAAGGTTTTGAATATAACGTCGGTGACAAGAAATACAGGTTTAATGTAAACAATGCTGAAGAGGTTAAAAACACTCAGAGCGACATAAGCAATTTCACCAAAAAGTTTTTGGATAAGAACTCTGCTTTAACAGACGCTAAGGGTTATCATAAATCTCTATATACAGCAATGAATGCGGATGCTGTTGCGAAACACTTTTACGAACAAGGAAAAGCAGATGCTATGAAAAATAGTATCGCTAAAGCCAAAAACGTTGATATGAACCCAAGACAAAGTCACGGGAAAATTGAAACGGGTGGCATGAAGTTTAAAGTGCTAGGTGATGATGCTAATGATTTTAAGTTTAAAATTAAAAACAATAAATTTAAAAATTAAAAATTAAAAAATTATGGCAGCAACAACAATTTCGCCGGGTGGAGGTTTAAACTCCGTACCGGCTCCAGGTAAACAAACCGTAGCTTCAGCATACGTTGATTTAAGAAACAGCGGCTGGGCTCAACAATATTTACCTGATTTAATGGAACAAGAAGCTGAGGTTTTCGGTAACAGAACAATCTCAGGATTCTTAGCGCAAGTAGGCGCGGAAGAAGCTACGGCTTCAGACCAAGTAGTTTGGTCAGAACAAGGAAGATTACACATGGTTGCTGATGGAACTATAGCTGCATCAACAGGTGTAGTAACAACAACAGACACAACTCACGGTATTAGAGTTGGGGATACTGTAGTTTTAAACAGAACTGGCGTAGGAACACTTAAGTGTTACGTTCACGCGGTTGCTACTAATAACAGTACTTACACGGTCGTGCCTTACACTCAAGCGGCTATGAATTCTAGCGGTACAGGTGAAATTGAGTTTACAGATGGCGCGGTTAAAGGATTTGTTTATGGATCTGAATTCAAAAAAGGCCAAGCTGGTAGAGCGGAAAGTATACAACCAGATTTTAAATCATTTACTAACAAGCCGGTTATTTTAAAAGATCTTTACGAGGTATCAGGATCTGATGCTTCTGCTATTGGTTGGGTTGAGGTTTCTGGTGAGGACGGTCAAAATGGTTACTTATGGTACTTAAAAGCAGCTGGAGATACTATGTCTAGGTTTACAGACTACTGTGAGATGACATGTATTGAAGGTGAGTTAAACACATCGGCTTTAGATTCTACAACAGGTATCGACACTACTGCAGACGCTCTAGGTACTTTATCTGGTACTGAAGGTTTGTTTGCTGCGATTAAGAATAGAGGTAATTCTATCGATTTTGCGACTGGCACTAGCGCATCTGATGATTTGACTTCTTTTGATAAAATACTAGCTGAGTTTGATAAGCAAGGTGCTATTGAAGAGAATATGATGTTCTTAAATAGAGGAACTGCTTTAGCTATTGACGATATGTTAGCTGCGATGAACTCTTATGGAACTGGTGGTACTTCTTACGGAGTATTTGATAACTCTGAAGATATGGCGTTAAACTTAGGATTTTCTGGTTTTAGACGTGGATCTTACGATTTCTACAAGTCTGACTGGAAATACTTAAACGATGCTACTACAAGAGGTGCATTTGCTGATATTGATGGTGTTATTGTTCCAGCTGGAGTTTCTTCAGTTTACGACCAAGCTTTAGGTAAAAACCTAAAACGTCCATTTTTACATGTTAGATACAGAGCTTCACAAACTGAATCAAGAAAAATGAAATCTTGGATTACAGGATCTGTTGGCGCTGTTACTTCTGACTTAGATGCAATGGAAGTTCACCACTTATCTGAAAGATGTTTAGTTACTCAAGGAGCTAATAACTTCATGTTATTAACTGCTTAAGCATTTATATTTAAAACCGTCCCCTGAAACATGGGGATGGTTTTATTTTTATTAATTTATATTATATTATATTATGGCTAAAAAAGCTAAAAAAACAAAAAACGTTACCCACGTTGAAACAACAGAGGTAAACGTTACACCGGTTGCGGAAACTCCAAAACCAAAAAAACAAAAAAATAATTGGGATATAAAAGATAGGCGTTACATTTTAAAAGATGGTGGTGCGTTATCCCACACTATGAAATCCGCGGGTATTTATTATTTCGACGAAGAGAAAGGTTATGAGAGAGAATTAAAATACACTACTAACCAAAAAACGCCTTTTGTAGATGAGTTTAAAGGCGACGCTAAGTTAGCACACATAACTTTTAGAGACGGAGTACTAAGTGTTCCTAGAAATAAGCAAACTTTACAAAAGCTACTATCTTTATACCACCCAGATTTAAACAAAAAATACACAGAGCACAAACCTGCACTGGAAGCTAGTAACCAAGTGGAAAACATAGAACTTGAAATTAAAGCGTTGAACGCTGCTCAAAATCTAGATATAGACATGGCAGAAGCTGTTTTACGCGTAGAGATAGGTTCTAAAGTATCAGAGATGAGTTCTAAAGAACTTAAAAGAGATTTACTATTATATGCTAAGAGAAACCCAGAGTTGTTCTTAGAGTTAGTAAATGATGATAACGTTCAACTTAGAAACTTTGGTATTAGAGCAACTGAAATGGGATTATTAAAACTATCATCTGATCAAAGAACTTTTTCATGGGGATCTAATGATAGAAAACTAATGAACGTTCCATTTGATGAACACCCTTATTCAGCTTTAGCCGCTTGGTTCAAAACTGATGAAGGTATGGAAATCTACTCTAACATAGAGAAAAGATTGAATTAACAACAAAATAATATGGTTGCCCTTCGGGGTGACCATTTATTAAAATTTAATTTTATGACAGAAAAATCAAAGGGTTTAGGAGACTCAATAGAAAAGATTACAAAAGCAACGGGGATAAAAAAAGTTGTGGATACAGTTAGCAAGGTTATTAAGAAGGACTGTGGATGTGGAGCAAGAAAAGATACTTTGAATAGATTATTCCCTTATAATAAATAAAAGAAATTATGGTTAGTATAGATACGGTATATCAAAAAGTTTTAATGTTTGCTAACAAAGAGCAAAGGGGGTATATCACCCCTCAAGAATTTAATATGTTTGCTGACCATGCACAAAAAGAAATATTCGAACAATATTTCTACGACTTAAATCAGTTCTCTAGAATCCACGGAGACTCTGGTGAGTATAGTGATATTATACATAACATAAACGAAAAAATAGCTATATTTGAAAGAACAGGCACTATAGCAGGTACAAGTATCACTGCGCCTGATTTTTATAGATTAGGCACGGTGATATATAACGGCAGTGAAGTGGAAGAAGTACAACAAAACGAAATCTTATACATAAATCAATCTCCACTAACCAAACCAAGTTTAACTCGCCCTGTGTATGTAAGAACCGGAGATTTAACAATAAATCTGTATCCACTAACAATCACCTCGGCTACCTGCACCTACTTAGCTAAACCAACAAAACCTAGTTGGGGTTACGTTGTTGTGCTTGGTAAAGCTATGTCTGATCCTTCGAACACAACAAACTTTGAACTACACGCAGCTGAGGAGAGTGAGTTGGTTTATAAAATATTAAAGCTCGCTGGTATATCCATGAAAAGAGATGATTTAGCAAAGGGAGGCCAGGGGTTGGAGTCATTGCAAGTTCAACAAGAAAAACAATAAATAAATGGGATTATTAGACAACCAAACGCCACAAGCGTATTACAATGGAAGTGATCATGGAGGCTACCAGTTTACAAGTTTAACAGATATTATAAACCAGTTTATTGTGGTTTACGTTGGTGAGGGTAAGATAATATCTAAAGTTAAAAGAACTGACGTTGCGTTTCATGCTCAAAGAGCTTTAGCGGAATTATCTTTTGACACATTCAAATCCTGCAAAGCGCAAGAGATTACAGTGCCTACATCGCTTCAAATGACACTTCCTCAGGATTATGTTAACTACACTAAGATTAGTTGGGTAGATTCCGCTGGTGTAAAGCACTTATTATATCCTACGAGCAAAACTTCAAACCCAAATCCAATACTACAAAATACAGATGGTAGTTACCCTGCAACAGCTAGTGGTACTTTTGAAAACATTACAAACCCTACGACAATAGTTTTAGACGCTGAGTATACATATATACAATTCGGCATGTTGGTTTCGGGTAGCGGTATTGCTACTGGCTCAAAAGTTGTTACCGCTTCTACCACTAGTGGTATAACTACAATAACAATTGATAATAACGTAACCTCTACAGCCACGGAGACACTTACTTTCTTAAATAGTGATGGGTCTTTAATATTAGAAGAAGAGTCAACTACCTGGGCAAATTATAAATCTGGAACACCATCTGAGAATAACGATGACTACGAAGATGATACTTATTGGCCGTTAAATGGATCAAGATTTGGTTTAGACCCTCAACACGCTCAAGCCAACGGATCTTTTTATATAGATGAAAACGCAGGAAAAATCCACTTTAGTTCTAATATTTCAGGAAAAACTGTGATCTTAGATTATATAAGTGATAGTCTTGGAACAGACGCAGAAATGCAAGTACATAAGTTTGCAGAAGAAGCTATGTACAAGTGTATAGCACACGCGGTTTTAGCTAGTAGGGCTAATGTTCCGGAATATCAAGTAAATAGATTTAAAAAAGAAAGATTTGCAGCTGTAAGAACCGCAAAGTTAAGGCTTTCTAATATTAAATTAGAGGAAATTACTCAAATTTTAAGAGGTAAATCGAAACAAATAAAACACTAGTACATGCCAGATATTAAGCACACTTTTACGGGCGGTAAAATGAACAAAGATCTTGACGAGAGGCTTGTTCCAAATGGTGAGTATAGAGACGCTATGAACGTACAGGTACAGACTTCAGAAGGATCTGACGTTGGTACTGTTCAAAATATATTAGGTAATAATTTTGGGTGTGATTACAGTAGTCACACTAATCCAATACCAAGTGGATCAAAAACTGTGGGCTCAGTTTCTGACGAAAAAAACGATAGTTTATACTGGTTTATTGCTGGGCCATCTCCTGACTTAGAGTTTCCTATTGAAAATAGCATTTCTTTTAAAGACATGATAATGCGTACTAACAAGTATAAACCAACTGGCTGTGAACCAGTTTTTGTTGATTTATGGAAGTACTGTACCACTATAGATCCTCTACCCGGTTTTTCAGACAACTCTATCTCGCTTCTTGATACTGATGGTTATGATGTTGTAACTACTGGAATGTATGCCACTGGTTATTCAGGTACTGGAGCTGGCACTATTGAGTTTGGTCCAACCTTAGTGACAGGTGTTGGTAATTACAATATTATACCCTTAAACTATAATATTGGCCACACAATTGTCCCTAACACTTACACTCCTCCTTTAATAGAAATTTCAGATAATACCAATACGGTTATGTATGTTAGGGGTTTTTGGAATGATCTTGGTGGTCACGATGGAAACGGTGGCTATACTGATACGACGTATAGAAGTGGACCGGGTTGTACAGCTGGTTGTACTACTACCGTTAATATACCTGTCGCACAAGAAGGTCTACCAGCTTATCACATGTCATCTCAATTTTGGATACCAATCCAAGATCTTACAGCTCTCCAACAGTCTCAAATTACTACGGGTGTTGAAATTGGAAGCATAGTAGGTGGTCCTAATATTTTAGCACAAGCCTACAGTACTTTTAACTCTGGACAAAATGTTTTAAATGGTTTCGCTTACGCGACAGTGTACGACGTGATTGTAGATCAAGTTTTTGACCAATTTGAAAATTATATAGATGCGCTTATAATAACAGTGGGAGTTGCTGATGCAAGCTTACAAGCTCCATTTAACAGTCCTAGTTCTTACAATGGCTGGTTAAATATCAGTTGGAGTGAGCAAAATGGAACTCAACACGGTGGGAGCTATTACACTGGTATATGGCAAAAAAACGCTTCAATTACAGCTGGATTTCAACAAGGGGAGGCTTACCCGTTCTATGCAATAGAAGCTGGTATACAGCCACTTCCAATAACGAATGGTGTGCCAACTCCAAATAACACTATAGTAATCAACGATCCACAATCTCAAACGGCACTTGATGAGATTTTCAATATACTATTTGATTTTAATGGCACAAACTCTTACCCTCCAAATACGGATGCTACCGGCCAACCAGTCCAACTACAAGTTAATAGTTCTTGGTTTCCATCAAACTCATGTGTTGATCCAAATTCTGTTATCGATCCAAACAATGGGTTTAACCTTGGGCCGCCAATAACGTTTAGCAACGTTTTTGAAATAGTTGACTGCGATACAGGCACTACTGTTACTGCTTCTAATTTTAATTTATCTGGAGAACGCGCACTGTTCAGCACTGCTGTTGCTAATGGGGTTATGAAGGTTTGGTTGCAAGATAAGGTTGATCTCAGCAATGCTCATAGCGTTTGCTTTGAAGCTGATAAAACTTTAAGTTTTGAACAAAACAAACTCATCACAAGTATTAATATTGTTGACGACATGTTATTTTGGACTGATGGCTACCACAGCGCTAACGATAAGCTACACGGAACGGAACCAAAGAAAATAAATATAAAAAGAAGCATACAGGGCACTAGTTCAAGTGGAATGACTCATA
>ENA-UZWT01002242-UZWT01002242.1-metagenome-genome-assembly--contig:-Day-1-50m-contig-2242_pt1 | contig 11152 bp, 10 predicted proteins | sample MGYA00260338_ERZ794898 | MGnify/ENA metagenome assembly ERZ794898 | reverse complement strand
CGCGACCCCCTGCGTGACAGGCAGGTATTCTAACCAACTGAACTACCAGACCGTGCTTACAATATCACTATTGCTTGTTAGCGAGGGCAAATATACACCTCCTATTGATTATTGCAAACTATTTTTTAAAAAATAATTTAGTTTAATTATTTTGTTACTTAAACTTTTGACGTTCTATGAGATAGCTTGTTAAAATGGCACTAAAATCTTCATTAATATTTACAGGAACGTATTTAATTCGATACTGCCCACATTTAATTTTTAATTCATTAAAATATTTTTGTACTGCTTCTTTATAGTCTTGCCTTACATTATCAGCATATAGATTTAAATGTTCTCCAGTTTCTAAATCAACAAAACGTTTGGGCCTATTGTTAAAATCAAATTCTATTTCTTTTTCTTTGTCATAGGTATGAAATAATATTACCTCATGCTTGTTATATTTTAAATGTTGAAGTGCCTCAAAAAGTTTTTCTTCCTCTTGATCACTTTGAAACATATCCGTGAATAAAAAAACCAAAGAGCGTCTTTTTATTTTTTCAGCAATTTCATGTAGATACGTATAAGTTTTAGTGATAATTTGATCTCTATTATTTACTAAAGTTTCATTTAATTTAGCTAATAACATTTGGTGGTGACGTTCACTTCCTTTTTCATTACTGTAATAATCATAATGATCACTATAAATACTTAATCCAACTGCATCGCGTTGTCTTTTTAATAAATTCATGATAGCTGCTGCGGCTAACGCTGAAAAACTAATTTTATTTAATTGATTAATATTAAAATTTTTGAATGATGGATAATGCATCGAACTGCTATTATCGATAATTAAATGACATCGTAAGTTGGTTTCTTCTTCATATCGTTTTGTGTATAACCTATCCGTTTTTGCATATAATTTCCAATCGATGTGCTTGGTACTTTCTCCCTGATTATAGAGACGATGTTCTGCAAATTCTGCCGAAAATCCATGGAAGGGACTCTTATGCAATCCAGAAATAAAACCTTCAACAACTTGGTGAGCTAAAAGCTCTAAATTTTTGAATCCTTTAATTTCGTTTATTTCTTTGCGTATATCCATTAACCCTAAAATAAAAAAGGTTTGCTAATTAGCAAACCTTTTTTATTGTGTTTTGTTATTATTAAAGTAAGGAGTTTATAGCCTCCTCATAGGTAGCCTTTGGAGCAACTCCTACTTGTCTACCAACTACTTCACCATTTTGAAAAACCAGCACCGTCGGAATGTTACGAACACCGTATTTTGCGGCAAATTCTTGGTTTGCATCTACATCTACTTTTCCAACAACTGCTTTCCCTTCATAATCATTACTAATTTCTTCAATGATTGGTCCTACCATTCTGCAAGGTCCACACCAAGCAGCCCAAAAATCTACTAGTACAGGTTTTTCACTTTTTAAAACCACTTCTTCAAAACTTTGGTCTGTTATTTCTAATGCCATAATATTTTTTTTAATTATTTTACAAATGTAGTCAATAATTAGGCTTATACATACATTCAAATCATTAGAATATATGATGCATATATCAATTGAGTTTATAGCTAATTTGTTCTTTTTCTAGCCTTTTTAGTAAATCGTTTGAAATATCAATCTTAAACTTTTTGGAGGGCATTGTTATTTTTATTTTTTCAGAGGATTCATAAATAATCAATTCTAAATGTTTATCTCCCTTAAAATCTTTAATAATTTGTTTTAGATTAATAATATGATCATTGCTTACTTCTTCAATAGGTAATTGTATAGTCAATCTTTTTGCATGACTATCCATAACTTCTTGTAACATTTGCATACTGTTAAATTGCAATCTTGGATCTCCTTTTTTCTGAGTTTCTTTATTAACCCATCCTTCCCTAACTAGAGCTCGGATAAAAATAAATGAATTAGGCACTAAAAAATGTCTAAATTTCAGATACTGCTCTCCGAATATCCTAAATTCATAACTTTCTTTATAGTCTTCAACAGTAAACAAAGCCCAACCTTTACCCATTTTTGTCTCTCGATGTTGAACGTCTCCAACCATACCGCCAAAGCACATCTCTCTATTGATAAAGTTTTCTAAGTAGTTAAAATCGGAGGCTGTACAGTTACAAAATCGATTAATTTCTGTTTTAAAATCATCCAAAGGATGGCCAGATATATATATTCCTACGACTTCTTTTTCTTGTTTTAATTTCTTTAAAGTTCCCCATTTTTCACATGGCGGAACTTCTGGCTCTGGTATTTGTACTTCACTACTCCCTCCAAACATATCTAGTTGATCGCTATTTTGAGATTCCTGAAATTTGGCAGCAAAACGCAATACCTTTTCAATAAATAAAACCCCCTTATCATCAGGGTGTAAATACTGAGCACGATGCGAGTCGAATCCGTCAAATCCTCCAGCTAGTGCTAATCCTTCAAAAGCTTTTTTGTTCGCTGCTCTTAAATCAATACGCTTAGCTAAATCAAATACCGATTTGTATTTACCCTCAGCTCTAGTTTCAACAATAGTAGCAACTGCGTTCCCACCAACTCCTTTAATAGCACCCATCCCAAAGCGAATAGCACCTTGATTATTTACGGTAAACTTATAATAAGACTCGTTAACATCGGGTCCTAAAACCTCTAAGCCCATCCTTCGACATTCTTCCATAAAGAAACTCACTTGTTTAATGTCGTTCATATTATTAGATAATACCGCAGCCATATACTCTGCAGGATAATGTGCCTTTAAGTAAGCGGTCTGGTAAGCAATCCATGCGTAACAAGTAGAGTGAGACTTGTTAAAAGCATAGCTTGCAAAAGCTTCCCAATCTTTCCATATTTTTTCTAGCTTTTCTTCGTCATGACCATTTTCTTTTGCTTGAGTTATAAACTTAGGTTTCATTTTATCTAAAACTGCAATAAGTTTTTTACCCATTGCTTTACGCAATACATCTGCCTCTCCTTTGGTAAAATTTGCAAGCTTTTGAGAGAGAAGCATTACTTGTTCTTGATAAACCGTGATACCATATGTTTCTTTCAAATATTCTTCCATGGCAGGTAGATCATATAAGATGTCCTCATCTCCATTTTTACGATTTACAAAACTTGGAATATATTCTATAGGGCCTGGCCTGTAAAGAGCATTCATTGCAATTAAGTCGTCGAAAACAGTAGGTTTTAAATCCTTTAAATACTTTTGCATTCCTGCAGATTCGTATTGAAATATTCCAACTGTTTCACCTTTTTGAAATAATTCAAAAGTTAACTCATCATCTAGCGGAAAAGAATCAGGATCAAGCTCTACTTGATGTTTTAACTTTACTAGTTTCACAGTGTCTTTAATTAAGGTTAATGTTTTTAAACCTAAAAAATCCATTTTTAATAGACCTGCACTTTCCACTACAGAGTTATCAAATTGAGTGACGAACATTTCAGAATCCTTTGCTGTTGCAACAGGAACAAAATTTGTAATGTCATCTGGTGTAATAATAACTCCACAAGCATGAGTCCCAACATTACGAACTGAACCCTCTAATATCCTAGCCTGATTTACAGTTTGAGCCTCTAAATCATTTCCCTCAGCTAATACTAATAATTCATTTACTTTTGGGACCTCATCGTTTCTAAAATTATTTCTAATTTCAGAATCGGTATAACCAAATATCTTTTTTAATTTGGTCATATTCGGAATTAACTTAGAAATTCGATCTGCAGAATTTAAAGGTAAGTCCAATACCCTAGCTGTATCTCTAATCGAGGATTTAGCAGCCATAGTACCATAGGTTATAATTTGTGCTACTTGATTAGTTCCGTACTTTTCGATAACATAATCCAACACTCGACCTCGACCTTCATCATCAAAATCAATATCAATATCTGGCATACTAATCCGTTCCGGATTCAAAAAACGCTCAAAAAGTAAATTATACTTTATGGGGTCAATATTAGTAATCCATAAACAATATGCTACTACAGATCCTGCTGCAGAACCCCTCCCTGGGCCAACAGATACATCCATTTTTCTTGCCTCCGCTATAAAATCTTGAACAATTAAAAAATATCCAGGATACCCCGTGTTTGCAATTACTTCTAATTCAAAGTCAAGTCGCTCTATTAGTTCGTCTGATAGTTCACCATATCGTTTTTTTGCGCCCTCATATGTCAAGGCTCTCAAAAATGCATTTTCTCCTCTTTTACCTCCATCGACATCATCTTCTTGGTTCTGAAACTCTTTAGGGATATCAAATTTTGGTAGAAGAACGTCTCTTTTTAGACTAAAGGGAGTTACTTTTTCAATAATCTCTGAAATATTTTTAATTGCCTGAGGAAGATCCTTGAATAAAGTCTTCATTTCGGATTGCGATTTAAAATAATATTCCTGATTTGGCAATCCATAACGATAGCCACGACCTCTCCCAATCGGAGTCGCTTGTTTTTCGCCATCTTTTACACATAGCAAAATATCGTGAGCATTTGCATCTTTTTTATTTATGTAATAAGTATTGTTTGTGGCTACCAATTTTACTTGATGTTTTTTAGCCATCGGGATCAACACCGAATTTACTCTTTTTTCATCCTCTTGGTGATGTCTTGACAACTCTATATAAAAATCTTCTCCAAAAGTTTCTTTCCACCAAATTAAAGAGTCTTCCGCTTGTTTCTCACCAATATTTAAAATCTTACTTGGCACTTCCCCATAAAGACTTCCAGAGAGAACCATAATATCTTCTTTGTATTTCTCAATAATTTTTCTGTCAATCCTAGGAACATAATAAAAACCGTCTGTAAAAGCAATAGATGACATTTTTGCTAGATTATGATAGCCTTTTTTATTTTTTGCCAATAAGACAATTTGATAGCCATTATCTTTATGATTTTTATTTAAATGATCTTCGCAAACAAAAAATTCACAGCCTACAATGGCTTTTATTTTTTTTGATGAATCCTCTTCACTTAGAGTTTTATTATAATTATTGACTTGCATTACAAAATGAAAAGCACCCATCATATTTCCAGAATCGGTCAGTGCTACCGCAGGCATGTTGTTATCTGCTGTTGCCTTTATTAAATTTTGAGTACTGGAAGTAGATTGCAGTATTGAAAACTGAGAATGATTGTGTAAATGAGCAAACGAAACTTTTTCTAATCCCGCAATATTTTTATCTATCGTATCTGAGGACACCTCCTCCTCATTTGAAATAGATGCAATTTCTTTTCTTATTCTATCGGAAGCTTTTTTTAAATTAATATGCTTTAAGCCTATTAGCTTAATGGGTTCTGGGTTGAATTTATTAAATGTTTCAAAATAATCTGGCTCAACTTGCAATTCATCCGCAGAATAAATTTTTCTTCTAATTAACTCCAAAAAACAACGGGTAGTTGCCTCTACATCGGCAGTAGCATTGTGCGCTTCACTAAATGGATGATTAAAAAGAAAGGTATGCAGCTCTGAAAGAGTAGGAAGTTTAAATTTTCCTCCTCTGCCCCCGGGTAGCTGACATAATTGGGCTGTTGTTTCGGTGCAAGTATCTAATACCTGGTAATTAGGTAAAGGATTTTCTATTCCTAACCGAATAAACTCAGCGCCCATAATATTATTATCAAATCCTAAATTCTGGCCAACAATAAATTTAGTTTTTGATAGTGCTTTTTGAAATCTTTTAATTACATCCTTTAGAGGAACACCGTCTTTTGATGCTAATTCTGTAGATATTCCATGAATTTTCTCAGCATCATAAGGAACATTAAATCCTTCAGGTTGTATTAAGTAATCTTCATGTTCAATTAAAACTCCATTATTATCATGTAGCTGCCAAGCTATTTGAATGCATCTAGGCCAATTTTCCGTATCGGATAGTGGAGCATTCCATCGTTTTGGTAGCCCAGTAGTTTCGGTATCAAATATTAAAAACATAAAAAAGTAAGAAGGTTAATTTGTGTTTTACTATCTCAAAAATCTAGCGCCTTAAAAGTATAAAAATCACCTTTTAAATAAGTTAAATTTTATTAAGAGTTGTTAACTTTTTGGCAGGAGAGCAATAGACCCAGTATTATTGGTAGGTCACATCAAATTGTCCAGCGTTAACCGTGTTGGTAGGAGTTTGAAACTGAAAAGTCCCTGTTATTATTTTTGCCGAAGTGTCAAAAGATAAAATATTGATTTCTCCATTGATGGCATCCTCTGTATCCATTCCATCCGAAACCCTAGCTGAAAACCCTTCCAGAGGCAACTCATAAACTCCTATTAATGTGTCAGCAGGGATTACTAAAATTATTTCATCTAAATTAATAACACCTCTAATCACAATATCAGTTCCATTATCAATTGCAAAAGTGTCTAAAGGGACAAATACTCCTCCATTAAGTTCTGCTGTGAAATTTCCCGCATTACTGCCATTTCCAATTTCATTTTCGTAAACTACCTTATAGAAAACGCCTCTTTTCACCTCTAAAGTATCTTGACTTATGGAGATTGCTTTAAAATTAAATTCACCAGTTATGGTTTGATCCTCTAAAGAAACTTCATTGACTTTCATTCTTCCCTCACCTCCGGGTATTGTTGTAGAATAAATCGTTCCATTCGCATTCTGATAGATAGCAAAGTTTTCAGAATTTTCGCCAAAATCAATATTGGCGCCTTCAACCAAATTAGCTCCTCTTAAAGTTATGATCTCGTCAATACTTTTTCCTTGAAGAACAAAAAAATCCTCATTTTGAAAGTAGTTTGCCTCCGCTTGATCAGCTTTAAAAAAAACATCTTCAACACTGGCTTGAAAAGCAGGAGAATTTGTCTCTAATTTTTGACAACTACTAATAATAAAAAATACAAAAAAAAGAGTGATGAGGTTTTTCATAGCGAAGTCAGGTACATTGGGTTTTCACAAATGTAAAGAAAAAGTTCAAACTATCGAATTTCATTATAAAAAAAGATTATCTTTGCAAACTTAAATTATAAACCGAGGTCGAGAACCTCAAAAATTAATAAATATGCCCGTAAAGATTAGATTACAAAGACACGGAAAAAAAGGAAAACCTTTTTACTGGATTGTAGCTGCTGATAGCCGCTCAAAAAGAGATGGAAAATACCTAGAAAAACTAGGAACCTATAATCCAAATGTTAACCCTGCAGAAATCAATTTAGATATTGATGGTGCCGTTCAATGGTTAGATAATGGAGCACAACCAACTGACACAGCAAGAGCTATTTTATCATACAAAGGTGTGATGTTAAAAAAACATCTTGCCGGAGGAGTTAAAAAAGGAGCCTTCACTGCTGAACAAGCTGAAGAAAAATTTAATGCTTGGTTAGAAGGTAAAAATAAAGAAGTTGAAGCTAAGCGCTCAAAATTAAATGATGCGGAAGCAAAAGTAAAGGCAGATGCCTTAGCTGCAGAGAAAGCAGTCAACGAACAACGTATTGCTGACGCTAGTCCTGTTGAGGAAGTAGAAGAAGAAACAGCAGAAGCGTCATCGACTGATCAAGCAGAAGAAACAACTGAAGAAGTAGTTGAGGCTTCAGCGACTGAAGAAGCGGTAGAAGAAACCGCAAAAGAAGAAGAATAATTTTTTATCAATGCAAAAGGAGGACTGTTTCTACTTAGGCAAAATTGTTAAAAAATATAGTTTTAAAGGGGAGTTACTAGTAAAACTAGATACAGACGATCCTAGTACTTACACTAAAATGGAATCAGTTTTTATTGATAAAAATAAAAGCTTGATTCCATTTTTTATTGAACGCTCCTCATTACATAAATCAACACTTTTACGAGTAAAATTTGAAGATATAGATAGTGAAGAAGACGCTGACAAATTACTAAAAAGTGAACTTTATTTACCCCTTGAATTTTTACCTCAACTAACAGGTAATAAATTTTATTACCACGAAATAGTTGGTTTCGAGGCTGAAGATTTATCTTTCGGACTTGTTGGAATTGTTAAAGGAGTTAACGACACCACTAATCAGGCTATTCTTGAAATTGACAGAAACGGTTCAGAAATCTTAATTCCATTAATCGACGATTTTATAAAAAGTGTAGACCGAGAGCAAAAAAAAATAATTCTTGAGGTGCCAGAGGGATTAATTGATATTTACCTCTAATATTTTATTTTTCTTTAAAATGAAATTTACATTTAAACAATTTACAGTAAAACAAGAGCGCTCTGCTATGAAAGTTGGTACCGACGGTGTGCTTTTAGGAGCTTGGACTTCCTTAGACAACCAACCACTGTCTATTTTAGATATTGGTGCCGGAACTGGAATTATATCTTTACTATTAGCACAGCGTAGTTTGTCAGAAACTATCGATGCTGTCGAATTAGACGAAAATGCCTACGAAGAATGTGTAGATAATTTTGAAGCTTCTGATTGGGGAGATCGATTGTTTTGTTATCACACGTCCGCACAAAAATTTGCGGTAGAGATAGATGACAAGTATGATTTAATTGTTTCTAATCCTCCTTTTTATAATGACAATTTTAAATCTGAAAATAAAGCGAGAAATAAAGCTCGATTTACAGATAGTCTGTCTTTTAAAGATCTAACTAAAGCTGTTTCTAAATTACTTTCTTCGCATGGAATTTTTACATTAATCATTCCTTTTAAAGAAGAAACTAATTTTATATCAATTGCATCAGAGCATCATCTGTTCCCAAATAAAATCTGTCGAGTAAAAGGAAATATTAATTCAGAAATTAAAAGAAGTTTAATTGAATTTTCATCAGTCAATTCTAAAGTAAGTGTTGAAGAATTAATCCTTGAAAACTCCAGACACCATTATACAGAGAAGTATAAAAATTTAGTAAAAGATTTTTACTTGAAATTATAATTCTCTGAGCATTGGTCTTGTTAAGCATGTGGGGCCTCCTCCACCAAAAACACTAATATTTTCTCCTTTGTAAATACTTACTTTACAGCCTGCTTTGATTAAGGCTTTTTGGGTCTTGGGGTTCCCATCTACCATCAAACATTCCTTGGGGGCAATTGCCAAAACATTGCATCCCATTGATTCGAACTCTTCGTCAGGCACTTCGATTAATTGAATCTTTCTTTTTATGAGTTCATTTCTAAATTTTATGGGCATTAATGGTGAATATACCACTGCCAAATCTCTAGCTACTGGACTTAAAATTGACATTAAATGGAACACATCTGAAATTCCTTTGTAATGAGGTAAATTAGCTACAAGAACTTCAATTCCTTTCGGTTCTAGTAAATTTTTTAATTGTTTAATTCCATTTTCATTAGTGCGATACGTGTGTCCAACAGCTAATGTCTTCTCATCTAACCAGGCAACATCACCTCCTTCTAAAGTTCCTGGCGATTCAATGATTCCTAAAATTGGAATGGCATTGTTTTTAAATATCTCTAACTGAGCTGCGGGTTCGTTTATGCGAGTCTCTTTACCCATATTGCATATAATCATTCCAAAATCTGTTGCAATAGATGCATCTCGGCAATAAATAGAGTCAATGGAGACATTTTCATTAAAGGGAAAATCATAAAGAGTGGCTCCATTTTTTTGGAGTGCTTTTCTAAAAAAATCATACTCTGTTAGTGTTTTTTTATAATCTGGCTGATCTAAAAAATTATGAGCTCTCCATTGTTCTTTAAGAATATGTTCAGAGACAAATGCATTGTTTGCAGGTTTAATAAAAACAGTATTNNTTTAATTTTAAATATTCTGAATGATAAGTGGTTTTCATTTATTTTTCTTTGTAGTTATCCATTTCATATAAACATACACGGGTATACCCATCAATAATAATAAAAATCCGTAATATACCGTCTCAGGTCCAGAACCATAAATAGCCCAAAATGAATACAAAAACCCCAATGTTGCTAACACCAAGGATTTAAACCAACTTTTTGTTTCAAACTTTTTTTCAATTATAATAAGTAAATAAGACGCCGCAGTAAATAAATAAGGTAGTAAGGTAGCTATTACGGTCAGCTGTACAATAAATTGAAACTGCTCGACCAATCCTTCTGTATAATTTAAGGACATTACAACAGATGATAATATACCTCCGATCACAAATCCGTTTACTGGAGCTCCTTTTTTATTTTTTTTCTTAAAAAAATCTGGGAACAATTCGTCTTTTGCAGTAGCCATTGATATTTGTCCTGTAATTAATATCCAGCCATTTAAAACTCCTATTCCCGAAACAATGACGCCTACAGCTACAAAATAGCCTCCAAGATCTCCCCCCATTATTTTCGCTGCCTCCGCAAAAGGCGCAGGAGATTCTTGAAGAATTTCTAAGGGTAACATCCCAAATAAAATAATCGTTGCCAAAATATATAATATCGTAGTTATTACAGTTCCTAACATAGTTGCTCTAGGTACTGTTTTTTCAGGATTTTGAATATCTGCAGCTGGGATTGTAGCACATTCTATACCCAAAAAAGCATAAAGTGTTAGAGAGGCAACTGTTGATAGGGACGAAAAATTACTTTCTCCAGTTAGATTAAAAGAAGGAAAGTTTTCAATTTTAAAAAAAAATAATCCAAACAATATTATGAATAATAAAGGTATTATTTTTACGATCGTAGTGAATAATTGAACCTTTCCTGATTCTTTTATACCTCTTGAATTAATCCACGTAAAAAACCAAATCAAACTCAAACCCAACGATACCGACAAAGTAGAGTTAATGGCTAATTCAGGTATAAAAAAACTGGCAGCTCCTAGGATCGCTATTGCTATTGCTCCATTACTCACCCAACAAGCAATCCAATAGCCCCAAGCAACTAAAAATCCTAAAAAATCTCCAAATCCTGCTTTGGAGTAGACGTATGGGCCACCACTTTTACTAACTATTATCTTACTAAAATTACTAAATATTTTAGCTAAAATTAAAGCTCCCGTTGCAGTAAATAACCAACCTAATAAACTTACTGATCCGTAATTTGATAAAACAGCAGGTAATACAAAAATACCAACTCCAATCATATTACCCACTACGAGTGAAGTAGCAGTTAATAGACCTATTTTCTGAGTTTTAGATTTCATATACTTTTAATAGATTATAAAATAATTGTTTACATTTAGTGTCAATTCGTGAATATACAATAATCCAATTAAGCAATGGGCAACAAATTCTATATCGATTCTGATATTAAAAAAGCAGAAACACTTCCCGCTTCTTTTTATAAAGATGAGCAG
>ENA-UZWT01010164-UZWT01010164.1-metagenome-genome-assembly--contig:-Day-1-50m-contig-10164_pt1 | contig 11197 bp, 8 predicted proteins | sample MGYA00260338_ERZ794898 | MGnify/ENA metagenome assembly ERZ794898 | reverse complement strand
AATATAGATACCACAATAAAAGAAGAAGAAATAAAAAAACGCCGTGATATGCGCGGTGACTTAACTTTTACAATCGATCCAAAAGATGCTAAAGATTTTGATGATGCTTTGTCTTTTAAGGATTTAAAAGATGGTACTTATGAAATAGGTATCCATATAGCTGATGTTTCTCATTACTTAATACCAGGAACTATACTAGACGATGAAGCCTACGAGCGTGCAACTTCAGTTTATCTTGTAGATAGAGTAGTACCAATGCTTCCTGAAGTATTATCAAATAACGCTTGTTCTTTAAGACCAAACGAAGAAAAGTTTACTTTTTCAGCGGTATTTAAAATAAATAATAAAGCTGTAATTATTGATCAATGGTTTGGAAGAACAGTTACTTATAGTGACGCACGTTTTGCTTATGAAGAAGCTCAATTTATTATTGAAAAAGAAAAAATAAATGAAATAAAGCCTATAAATATTCCCTCTGATATTTCTATTACTGGAAAAACATATAAAGTACAGAACGAAATTTCTAAAGCTATTTTAAAATTAGATGAATTAGCTAAAATATTAAGAAGAAAAAGAATGAAACAAGGAGCTATTTCTTTTGATAAAGTAGAGGTAAAATTCCACCTAGATAAAGACAATAATCCAGAAGGAGTTTATTTTAAAGAAAGTAAAGATGCTAATAAATTAATAGAAGAATTTATGTTATTAGCAAATAGAAGTGTTGCTGAATTTATAGGAAAACAAAGCATAAAAAAAACATTTATTTACAGGGTTCATGATGAACCTGATGATGAGAAAATTGCGGCTTTACAAAATATTATTAGACAATTTGGATATAAAATAGATACTAGAGATCGAAAAACAACTTCTAACTCTTTAAATAATTTATTAAAAGACGTTCAAGGTAAAAAAGAACAAAACTTAGTAGATACACTTGCAATACGCTCTATGAGTAAGGCGGTTTATACTACAGAAAATATTGGTCACTACGGATTAGCTTTTGATCATTATACACATTTTACCTCACCTATTAGGCGTTATCCAGATGTTATGGTCCACCGACTTTTGCAATTCTATTTAAATAAAGAAAATAGCGCAAATAAAGATCAATTTGAAGAAAAATGTAGACACAGTAGTGAAATGGAAGGTTTAGCAGCCCAAGCTGAACGAGCTAGTATTAAATACATGCAAGTAAAATATATGTTTGATCATCAAGATCAAAACTTTCTAGGTGTAATTTCTGGTGTGACCGATTGGGGAATTTATGTTGAAATTATTTCTAATAAATGTGAAGGAATGATCAGACTACAAGATATGAAAGATGATCATTATACTTTCTATAAAGAAGAATTTGCAGCTGTTGGTGCCCGAACCAAAAATAGTTATCAGCTCGGAGATGAAGTTTATGTACAAGTCAAAAATGCAGATTTAGTAAAAAAACAACTAGATTTTAAAATGTTAGGGCATAAAAAAGAATTCATAACTAATTAACCGTTGGTTTTTCTTTCACCAATCATTACGTAATGATTTTGTATTTTTACAAACGTATGTTTGATGGTTTATTATATGCTGCTTTTTATGGATTTATACTAGCCTTTGCTATAGGTCCAGTTTTTTTTACTCTTATAGAGACTAGTATCACTAAAGGAATAAAGGCGGCTATCTTTTTTGATTTAGGCTCTTTATTTTCCGATGTAGTTTTTATTATTATTGCATTTTATGGAACTAATAAGTTATTAGATAAACTAAAAGACGATCCAGCATTATTAGTATTTGGTGGTATGATATTAATCGCTTTTGGCTCGATATCATATATACGCACTTCTAAATCCTTTATAAAAATTGTTAGGGAACATTATTCGGTCGCTACAAAAAAAAACCATGGAGGTCTTTTTCTAAAAGGGTTTTTATTAAACTTTGTAAATTTTGGAGTATTAGCAGGATGGATTGCAACGATTATTATTGCACAAGCCGTAACCACTCATAAAAACGGAGTATTATTCTTCTTAGCCACTGTAATGATTACACTATTCATAACTGACTTGTTAAAAATTATTTTAGCAAAAAAACTAAAAAGCAACTTAACACCGCGTTTTATTATAAAAACAAAAAAATTGGTAAGTATTTTAATTATTGGTTTTGGAGTTTTATTGTTAATACAAGGAGTTTTCCCAGATAATATTCAAGAAGGATTGGAGTATATTCCTAAAACTAACAAAGGCTTAGAATAAAAAAAATAGCTTCAAATTGACCAACCGCTTATGAAAACACATATACTAAATAAAAAAAACTTCAGAGAATTCTGAAGCTTTTTAGAGGCGTCGAGCGGATTCGAACCGCTGTAAGAGCTTTTGCAGAGCCCGGCCTAGCCACTCGGCCACGACGCCCTAGTTATTAGTAGGCAAATATACTATAAAGTTCAATTTTTTCAATTAAAAACTAACTTATCTTTTAGCGCTCAAAGTTACACTCACCTCTGCTACATCACCACCTATAGGTGGGTTCACTTTTGCTACTGTTACTTTTACGTAATTTACTAACGGTGCTTTAATAAATATCCTATCAATAATACGTTGCCCTACGTGTTCTAACAATTTGGATCGAATTTCCATTTCTTCCACTACAATCTTTTGTAAGACCACATAGTCAATAGTATCTTTTAATTCGTCACTTTTAATAGCTTTATTTAAATTTCCTCTAACTGAAAGGTTTACTAAATAATCAGAACCAATCTGCCCTTCTTCTAGCAAACAACCATGAAAAGCATAAATTTTAATATTTTTTAATCGTATCGTGCTCATTTCAACTATTTTTGTAAAGTTACAAATCCTTAATTTACTGTTAAGGTATTTGATTATAAAATTTGATCCTAAACATGTCAGAAAAACCAGCAGCTCTTAATTTTATTGAGCACATCATAGAAGAAGATTTAACGAACGGAATGTCAAAGGAAGACCTACGTTTTCGTTTTCCGCCTGAGCCAAATGGTTATTTACATATTGGACACACCAAAGCTATAGGAATTAGCTTTGGACTGGGCGAAAAATATCAAGCTCCGGTCAACCTTCGTTTTGATGATACGAATCCAGCAAAAGAAGAACAGAAATATGTAGACGCCATCAAAGAAGATATTGCTTGGATGGGTTACCAGTGGGATCAAGAAGTATATTCATCCGACTATTTTCAAACTTTATACAATTGGGCAATTAGTTTCATTAAAAAAGGATTGGCTTATATAGATTCTCAATCGAGTGATGACATGAGACTACAAAAAGGATCTCCAACACAGTTAGGTACTAATAGTCCTTACAGAACAAGATCTATCGAAGAAAATTTAGATTTATTCATTAAAATGAAAAACGGTGAATTTAAAGAAGGAACTCATGTGTTGCGGGCTAAGATTGACATGGAAGACCCAAACATGTTAATGCGAGATCCAATAATGTACCGAATTTTAAAAAAAGCACATCACCGAACAGGTAACGATTGGTGTATTTACCCAATGTACGATTGGACGCACGGCGAAAGCGATTACATCGAACAAATTTCACATTCTTTATGTTCTTTAGAGTTTAAACCTCACAGAAAGCTCTATAATTGGTTTAGAGATGAGGTTTACAGTGATAATTTTAATCAGCTTCCGTTAGCGCCTAAACAACGAGAATTTGCACGCTTAAATCTAAGTTATACCGTTATGAGTAAGCGTAAGTTATTACAGTTGGTAAACGAAAAAATTGTTACTGGTTGGGACGATCCAAGAATGCCAACTATTTCTGGCTTAAGAAGAAGGGGCTACACACCAAATGCTATTAAAAAGTTTATTGAAGCTGTAGGGGTTGCTAAAAGGGAAAACGTTATTGATGTTTCTTTGTTAGAATTTTGTATCCGAGAAGATTTAAATAAAACAGCACCTCGTGTCATGGCGGTTCTAAATCCTATTAAACTTACTATTACAAATTATCCTGAGGGAAAAGAAGAGTTTTTAAAAGCTGAAAATAATCCTGAAGATGAAACTGCTGGTTATCGAGAAGTGCCTTTTTCAAAAGAACTATATATAGAAAGAGAAGACTTTAAAGAAGACGCAAACAGTAACTTTTTCCGTTTAACTTTAGGAAAGGAAGTTCGGTTAAAAAACGCTTACATTATAAAAGCAGATTCAATTATTAAAGACCCTGAAGGCACCCTTAAAGAAATAAAATGTTCTTATGACGCCGACAGCCTAAGCGGAACAGGAACTGTAGCAAGCCTAAGAAAAGTTAAAGGAACACTTCATTGGGTTTCTATTTCTCATTCTATTAAAGCCGAAGTAAGATCGTATGATCGGTTGTTTACAGATGAAGCTCCCGATAGTCACAAAGACAAGACATTTATGGACTTTGTTAATCCAAATTCCTTAACTGTTTCACAAGCTTTTGTGGAGCCAAGTTTAGCTTTAGCAAAAAAAAGTAATAGCTTTCAATTTCAGCGATTAGGGTATTTTAACGTTGACGATGACTCTACAAGTGAAACACTCGTTTTTAACAAAACAGTTGGTTTACGCGATTCTTGGACTAAGAAAAAACCGGTTAAAAATAAAATAGTACCAACGCAAAAAGATGTAGTTTTTCCTTTAAACGAAATTATGCGTTTTGGAAAAAAGTACACTAAATTTCCTGTTGAAAAGCAGCAAGAAACTAAGCTTAGAATACAAGAATTAGCAAAGAGTATTTCTTATGAAGAGCTAATTCCGTTTTTTGGAACAGCTCTTAAAAAAGTGGGCACACGAATTGTAACAATGATTGCTCTTGGTGTTTTAATAAAAAGTAATCAAGAAATAACCCCTGAGATTAAAACATTTGTAAGAAAAGCTTTAGAGGATAAAAATGAACTATTAGTTACCGAGGCAAGTAAAATTAATTACTAGGTTTTTATTAATAATCAAAATCTGTTTTTGGCGGTTCTTTTGGTCCTTCACGGGTGCTTTTTTTATTCACAATACCTTTAGCCGCATTGTCTTTTTTCATTTGCTCACCAATTTGGTTACTCGCTGCAAATGAAGCAATCATATTATTTAACATGTCGCTTCCTGCTTGAGGCGAATTAGGTAGTAATATTAAATTGGAGTTAGTAGCTTCTCCAACCGATTGTAAAGTATCGTAATGTTGTGTTACCACAATTAAGGCAGAAGCCTCTTGCGAATTAATACCAACATTATTTAATACATCAACACTATCTTCCAGTCCTCGAGCAATTTCTCTACGTTGATCGGCGATACCCAATCCCTGCAAACGTTTACTTTCAGCTTCAGCTTTTGCTCTTTCAATAATTAAAATACGTTGTGCATCTCCTTCATGTTGGGCTGCTACCTTTTCTCGCTCTGCAGCATTAATTCGGTTCATGGCAATTTTTACTTTTTGATCAGGATCAATATCTGTAACCAGAGCTTTTACAATATCATAACCATAATTGAGCATTGCTTCTTTTAACTCTCTTTGTATCGCTAACGCTATTTCTTCCTTTTTAACAAAAACGTCGTCTAGAATCATTTTTGGAACTTCTGCACGAACCACATCAAATATAAACGCAGTAATCTGTTCATGTGGGTTTTGCAGCTTATAAAAAGCATTATAAACGTGTTCTCTTTGAATTTGAAACTGTACTGAAATTTTCAAGTGAACAAAAACATCATCTTTTGTTTTAGTTTCAACAATAACATCTAATTGTTGAATCCGTAAACTGACTCTTCCCGCTACTCTATCAATAAATGGAATTTTCATATTGATCCCCGCTCCGTAATCTCTGGTAAATTTTCCAAATCGTTCTACAACCGCAATAGTTTGTTGTTTAACAATAAAAAAAGAAGCAAAAACAAGTACTATTAAAATAGTAAAAAAAAGAATCCAAATATAGCTCATAATATTTTTTTAAATTAAATACAATTATCAAGATACAAAAAAAGGCCGCTTATAACAACCTTTAATTTTTTTTATTTAGAAGATATTTCCGTTTTTTCAAGATAAAAAAGCAATCACTTTGTTTATTCTTGAAATCACCTCTTTTTTACCCAGTATCGCAGCAATTTCAAACACATCAGGACCTTTCATTTCTCCAACAAGTGCTAATCGTAAAGGCATCATTACGTTGCCAAATCCAATTTCATTTTCAGTAATCCAGTTTTTAGTTTTATTAGTTAAACTTTCTGAAGAAAAATCGACACACTCTTCAAACAAAGCAACCAACTTTGAAAGTAGTTGTGGAGTATCCTCTTTAAATGCTTTTTTTGCTGCTTTCTCATTGTATGTATTAGGCGCCTCAAAAAAGTAGCTTCCTTGTTCCCAAAAATCAGCTATGAAAGTTGATCGTTCTTTTATTAAACCAATAATCTTTTCAAGGTTTTTATTATAACCAATTCCTTTTTTAATCAATAAGCTTGTAAATAAAGTAGATAAGCTCTCATTATTTTTCTTTTGTAAATAATGATGCTGGAACCACTTTGTTTTTTCAGGATCAAACCTAGCTCCCGCCTTGTTAACCCTTGCTAAACTGAACGATTTTATAAGTTCGTCTAAGCTGAAAATTTCTTGTTCAGTTCCTGGATTCCATCCTAATAAAGCAAGCATATTAATAACGGCTTCAGAAAAATAACCATCTTCCCTATATCCCGAAAAAACGTCCCCATTGTTTGTGTTCCACTGAATTGGAAAAACCGGAAAACCCATTTTATCGCCGTCACGCTTGCTTAATTTTCCTTTACCAACCGGTTTCATAATCAATGGAAGGTGAGCAAATTTTGGAACCTCCCAATCTAGTGCTTTGTACAACTCAATATGTAAGGGTACTGAGGGCAACCATTCTTCACCCCTAATAACATGACTAATTTCCATAAAGTGATCGTCAACGATGTTCGCTAAGTGATAAGTTGGCATACCATCTTGTTTAAATAAGACTTTGTCGTCAAGTAGTGCTTTTTTAAATGACACATTTCCTCTAATTAAGTCTTCAGCAACAACTTCTTCTTCTATGTTTTGACTAGGATCATACATTTTAAAACGCACAACGTAATCTTCACCGGTTGCTATTTTTTTTTCCACCTCTTCTTTTGTTAAAGAAATTGAGTTGGTTAGTTTTCCTCTATTATGCCAATTATAAATAAATGTTTTTCCTTTTTTTTCATGATCTTTTCTATGAAAGCTTAGCTCATCATTTGTGTCAAAGGCGTAATAGGCTTTCCCCTTGTTAATTAGTTGTTCTGCATACTGCTGATACATTTTTTTTCGCTCACTTTGTCTGTAAGGGCCATAAAGACCTTCTTTTCCTATACCCTCGTCAAAGGGAATATTTAACCAATTTAAGGTTTCAACAATATAAGCTTCAGCACCTTCAACATACCTGTTTTGATCTGTATCCTCAATACGTAAAATAAACTCTCCACCACATTGTTTAGCAAATAAATAATTAAATAGTGCCGTTCTTACACCTCCTATGTGTAGTGGTCCGGTGGGGCTTGGAGCAAAACGAACTCTAACTTTTTTTGACATGTGTTTTTATAAAAATAACAAAGCAAAGGTACACACCTAAAGAGATTTTAAAAAGTAACAGCGCCATAATTTTTACAGTAAAAAATTAACAGAAAGATTTAAATTAATAATGTATTTTCGAAGATATAATTTTACAGAACTAATTAATGAGCAGTTTTTTAGAAATCCAGTCAAAGCTGGAACAGTTTATTAAAAAATACTATACTAGCAAGTTAATAAAAGGGGTTATTCTTTTTTTTAGCATTGGATTAGTATACCTAATTATTACCCTGCTTATTGAACATTATTTATGGCTAACTCCTGTGGGGCGAACTTTTTTATTTTGGGTATTTATAACGGTCGAAGCCCTACTGTTTATAAAACTAATAACCTTCCCGTTATTAAAATTATTTAACCTTCAACAAGGAATTTCAGATGTTGAAGCGTCTAAGCTAATAGGAAATCATTTTCCTGAGGTTAGCGATAAGCTTCTTAATGTAATTCAACTAAACCAAAATCAAAGAGAATCAGAGTTATTGCTCGCAAGTATCCACCAAAAGGCAGAAGAATTACAACCAGTACCTTTTAAAACTGCAATTAATTTCAAAGCAAACAAAAAGTACCTAAAATATGCATTGGTACCTATTGTTATTTATGTATTGTTTTCGGTACTAGGGGAAAAAGATATCTTTTATAGTAGTTATAACAGGGTTGTTAATTACAACACCGCTTTTGAGCCCCCCGCGCCATTTAAATTTCAGGTTAAAAACAAATCACTCACTACTCTAGAAAACAAAAGTTTTTTGTTAAGAATTCAAACAACCGGGAAGTATACACCTGAAAATGTTAGTATAAAATACAACAAACAAACTTACTATTTAAACCAAACTTCTCCGGATATTTTTGAACACACATTTATTCAGCCCATCAATTCAATTAGTTTTAATTTAACAGCAAACCAAGTTAACTCTAAAGAATACACCCTTAATGTCTTAAAAACACCGTCTTTAGTAGGCTTTAAAATGAAGTTAGACTATCCAAATTATATTGGAAAAAAATCTCAGGTTATTGAAAGTACGGGAAACGCAACCATCCCTCAAGGAACCTTAGTCTCTTGGCTTGTTGAAACCAAAAACACAAATCAAGTACAATTAAAAACATCAGAAATAGCCTATAATTTACAAAAAGACAAAGAACTATTTAGACTAAAAAAAAGAATCTATAAAAATTTAAATTATACACTTACTACTTCCAACGCTAAATTAAAAGAATACGAAAACTTATCTTTTACTCTATCTGTTATAAGAGACCAATATCCTGAAATAAATGTAGCTACTCAACAGGATAGTGTCTATTATCAAAAAACCTATTGTTTAGGAACCGTTTCCGACGACTATGGGCTCACTAAATTACAATTAGTCTATTACCCATCCTCAGATGAAGCCAGAAAAAAAACCCTAAGCCTAGCTTTAAGCGCCTCCAATTTTGATCAATTTTCGTATGTTTTTCCTGGAAATCTTTCGTTGATAAGCGGCGTCTCCTACAATTATTATTTTGAAGTATTTGATAATGATGCGCTTCAAAACTTTAAGTCTAGCAGGTCTTCTCTTTTTTCATATAGAAAACAAACTCAGGAAGAGATTGAAAACGAACAACTTCAGAAACAAGCAAATACCATTAAGAGTTTGGATAGGTCCATGGAAAACATAAAAGAACAAGACCAAATATTAAAGGAACTTTCAAAGGCGCAAAAAGAAAGTGAAGAACTCAATTGGAACGATAAAAAGAAACTAGAACAGTTTCTCATGAAGCAGCAAGAACAAGAAAAAATAATGAAAAATTTCTCGAAAGAATTAAATGAAAATTTAGAAAATTTTCAACCTAAAAACCGAGACAACGATCCTTTTAAAGAACAATTAAGGGAGCGCTTTCAAGAAAACGAAAAACTATTAGAGAAAAACGAAAAACTTATGGAGGAGCTTGAAAAACTTCAAGATAAGATACAGAAAGAGGAACTAACCGAGAAACTAGAACAGCTATCCAAACAAAATAAAAATCAAGAAAAAAACTTGGAGCAACTTTTGGAGTTAACCAAACGGTATTATGTAACCAAGAAAGCAGAAAAACTTGCTGAAGAATTAAATAAACTTGCTGAGGAACAAGAAAAATTAACGAATGTTAAAGATGAAAAAAACACTAAAGAAGCCCAAGAGCAACTAAATAAAAAGTTTAAAGAATATACTAAAGAAAAAGAGAAATTAGAAAAGGAAAACAACGACTTAAAAGATCCGTTAGACATTCCTAACGATCAAAAGGAAGAGGAAAAAGTTAAAGAAGAACAAAAAGAAGCCACAGATAACCTAAAAAACGACAATAAAAATGCTGCAAAACAAAACCAAAAAGCTGCTGCAAAAAAGATGAAACAAATGGGCCGTAAAATGCAAATGCAAATGCAGTCAGGCCAGATGAAAACAATGGATGAAGATTCGGAAATGTTGCGACAAATATTAGACAATCTCGTAGTTTTTTCTTTTGAACAAGAAGCACTCATGAAAGATTTTAAAAAAACAGATTATGGCAATTCGCTTTTTGGTAGAAAATTAATCAAACAAAATGAATTAAAACAAAACTTTGAACACATAGACGATAGTCTTTTTAGTTTATCCTTAAGGCAACCTATGATGGGCGCAGCTATTAACTCTTCCTTAACCCGAATTAACTTTAATCTAGATAAAAGTTTAGAAAAACTCGCAGAAAATGAAATGGAAACAGGAGTTTCTAGCCAACAATATACTATTACGGGAGCTAACGAACTTGCTGTTCTGCTTAGCGATATTTTAAGCAATATGCAAAATCAAATGAGCAGCATGGGGCAAGGTAAAGGTAAAGGCAAAGGTAAAGGAATGGGAGAGGGTGAAGGCGAAGGCCAGGGATTTCAATTGCCAGATATTATAAAAAAACAAGAAAGCCTTACAAAAAAAATGGAAGAAGGTCTTGAAAAAGAAGGAGCAGACGGCAAAAACAGTAAAGGTAAAGATCAAGGCGAAGGTCAAGGTCAAGGAGGTAACGACGGCTCTTCAGAAAACGGCAAAAAAGGTACTAAGGAAAATAGTAACCCAAACAAGAAAGAGGGCTATGGAAATACTGAAGATATAAATGGAAAATTATTTGAAATTTACAAACAACAACAACAACTACGGGAACAACTACAAAATAAAATCAGTCAACTTGGAGATAAAGCAAATGCAGGAGCTTTGCTTCGCGAAATGGAAAAAATAGAACAGCAATTGTTAGATAAAGGCTTTAATCAACAAACACTAGAAAGAATGCAAAATCTAAAACATGAATTATTGAAATTAGATAAAGCTACCTTTGAACAAGGAAAAGAATCAAAGAGGGAGTCACGAACAAATAATCAGCAATTTAATAACAACCTAACATTAAGTCCTGCAGAAATAAAAAAATATTTTAACACAACAGAAATCCTTAATAGAGAATCCTTACCTTTAAACTTAGAATACAAACAAAAGGTACAAGAATATTTTAAGAATAAAAATGATTGATTTTTTCTCAGAGACAGCATTTAGTCTTCAAAATCCAGATGAAATAGCTCGTTGGATATCTAAAATTATCAACTACCTAAAACGGGAAGAGGGAGAAATTAGTTATATATTTTGCGACGATCAATACCTTCATAAGTT
>ENA-UZWT01005187-UZWT01005187.1-metagenome-genome-assembly--contig:-Day-1-50m-contig-5187_pt1 | contig 11199 bp, 21 predicted proteins | sample MGYA00260338_ERZ794898 | MGnify/ENA metagenome assembly ERZ794898 | reverse complement strand
ACTTCGGTTGACTGATCACTGATGTCAGTGTCTGTCCATGTATCCTCTGATTTAGTTGAGCATTGTAAGACGTGACGATGGAATGATCTGCTGATCTCTGTGCCATCTCTTGAGATAACATTGGCGGTTCTTACTTGAATATTTTTGTGATCGCCCACTATCTCNNCTGATTGCCACCTGTCCAACCCAAAGCTATGCAGTGGGTTATGATGTTCGATATACCATTGCTATATTCCACGGGTCTGCCGTAGTTGTTGTAGTAGTACCCCTATTAAAAACACTAATTGTGTTCTGGTTTGTTTGACGGCCAGTGGCGACTTGTTGGGGATAACCAGTACTTGCATCCGCCCACGTTGCGGTAACAGCAGACGTTTCGTCCCAATCCAAAGACACAGCAAGAGCAAAGGGCAATCCTGTAATTGTAATTGAACTACCCGATGAAATACCGGCTATACCGGTTTGATTACCGAATGCAACAAAAACCAGATTGCCAACCTTTGTATAGCGACCTTTGTTTGTTAAAGTTACAGCCCCAATAACAGGCGTCCAAGTTCCCTCTTCATAACTGTCCAAATAATTAGCCGACGTAGTACCGTCAAAGTATATTCCGCCGCCTACATAAAAATCTTTAAAACGACCACCTACACCGCCTAATTCAATAGCATTATCTCTTGGCGTTCCTGAAGAATCACAAGCAAGTATTTTACTAAAATCACCTAAAAAACTAAGTCCAGTAGAATCATTTACTATGTATAATCGTTCGCCAGAATTACTGCTACCAATACTACCTACAATATCTGTAGTATCTTTGCGAAGTTCTATTATAGTACCATCCGAAGATTTTCTATTAAACTTAGCAACATAGTTACCATCAACAGAAGAATCTATTTGACCATTTGCAAATAAAGCAGTCCCAGAAGTTGCAAGGGTATCTACTGATTTGCCTACCAAAACTGATTCTGAGCTATCAATCGTGAGTGCAGTGGCGTTACCATTGTCGTCAATGCCTTGCGAGGTGAACGCACCTTGAACCGTGAGGCTAGAAGCAAACGTCGTGGCATCCGCTATCTCAGCCGGTGGTACGGTCGTCATGACCGCCGGTCCTAGATGAACAACATAAACGTTATTTGTCCCCGTTGGAGGCGCTGACGTAAATGTTAGCGTGGTTCCCGATACAGAGTACGCGACCGTCGGGTCTTGTATAACGTTCTCTACTACGACCCTGACGTCGTTTGTTACGGTCGGCAATGACATTGTGAAAGCAGTCGTGGAACCGTTGCCACTAAAACTGTCTTTTACAGTGTTCGTATATGCTTCCGCAGGTACATTACCAAGTGTGGCCATTAGGTGATCTCCAGTATACTCATTACTACGTCAACAGAACTTGCAGTGTTCGAACTTACTTTAACACTATGTGTCGCTTCTAGCACTACTTTTTGATCGCCGCCAACAATAACTATTGAACCGCCACTTGGAACAGGGGCGTCTTTAATTAAATGTGTGTCGTTCGACCCGTCGTTCACCACCGCTGTAATCAAAACCTGCGAGGCGGTAACGTTTGATACCGTCAATCCGATAACCGTTGTAGCCGTTGATGAAGGAACCGTGTAACTGCCTACCGAGGTAAGCGAAGTGCCTATAGTTCTTGAAAGTTTATTTTTAAACGTATTTGCCATTGTCTATCCTATCCAAGTGCGATCGCTAGGGCCACCGCTGTACCAGCAGGGTCTACTTCTAAATTTGTTTGTGCGGCCGCAACGGTAGAAGCACCAGTGCCTCCATCTGCAACTGCTAAATCAGTTATACCAGAAATTACGCCGCCTGTAATGTTTACTGACGACATTGCTAAATTAGCAGTGAAATCAAATACCGCGGCTCCGGAACCCGCACCATCTGTGTAAATAAGTTTTGTATCCCCGTTGGCTACAGTAACATTCGCCCCTGTACCTTGGGAGAATATCGCTGATTGACCCGAGTTGTTGTAAACCATGTAGGTTTTTTGAGCATCGTTAGGTGCAACAGTAATAGTGTTTGTTCCCGAAGGTGATCCACCTAAAACCAGAACCTTATACATACCGTCTGACAAAGTACCGTCTGTAGTGGTCAAAGTATGAGTTGTTCCAGATAAGGTAATTGTACCAACGCCCGTAAGAACGCGGTCTACAATTTGTAAGTTAAGGTTGGTTGTGTCACCCCACGCGCCCGACTGCTCACCCGTTGCGATAAGCTCTATGCCGTTTGCTGTTGTATATGTACTTGGCATGTTTTTCTCCTACGCCGCTATTTCCGTCCATCCCGGAGATTGAGAGGGTTCTACTTCGTCCCATCCCGGGGTTTGTGACGGTGCGATACCATTCCAGTTCGGGCTCTGGTTTGGATCAACTTGGCTCCAAACAAAAACTTCGCCTAGTTCGGCTGTAGCAGATACCCCCGTCACAGAGGTATTTGCTTCGGCAATTACTGTTACAGTACCAACATTTGCCGTACTTTCCAACCCTGTTACTGGAATTAGTACGCCAAGCTCGATTTCAACGTCTCCCACTACGTTCGTAGAGGTTACTCCAGTGACTTCAACCACTGCACTTAAACCGATCTCTACTGAGCCTAGCTCACTAGAGGCAGAAACACCCGTTGGTAAAATAACGGCATCGGTTAAGACCTCTACTGAGCCTACCGAGCCAGTGGAGATTAATCCCGTGACAGGTATGTTTGTTTCTGGAATAACCTCGGCGGTGCCTACTGAACTTGATCCAAGAACCCCTGTAGCTAAAACAACTGCATCTGCTAGAACTTCTACAGTGCCTACTGTGGATGTTGCTTGTACGCCTGATACGGACACTACTTTTGCTAGGCTAACCCCTACAGTACCTACTGATCCCGTGCTTTCAACAGAGGTTGGTGCAACAACTGCATCTGCTAGAACCTCTACAGTACCTGTTGATGTTGTACCTGCGATAGAGGTTGGCGCAACAACTGCATCTGCTAGAACTTCTACAGTGCCTATTGCCCCTGTGGAAGATAAACCTGTTACAGGAGTGTTTGCTTCTGCAACTACTTCGGGAGAACCTATTTGGCCTATTCCAGACACGGTTGTTGGTACAACAACTATGCCTGTTAAAATTGTAACCGAGTTTATTACGGCAGAAGCTGATTCGCCCGTAACGGAAACGTCGGCATCTGCTTTAACCTCTACAGTGCCTATTGACCCCGTGGAAGATAAGCCCGTTACAGGAGTGTTTGCTTCTGCAACTACTGTAGTAGTTCCAATTTCACTTGTTGCTAAGACAGACGTGGGTAAAACAGTAGCCGCCGCTTTAACCTCTACGGTACCTATTGATCCCGTGGAAGATAAGCCTGTAGTGAGAACATTCGCATCCGCTTCAACGTCTACAGTGCCTAGATCACTTGTTACAGAAAGTCCTGTGAGTAAAACAATCGCGTCGGCTTCAACGTCTACAGTGCCTGTCGATCCGGTTGATGTAACGCCCGTAACATCAACATCGGCGTTAGCCGAGACCACCACCGAACCAACAGAGGTGGTTCCTTCTAATCCTGTAAGGGGTACATTTGCATCCGCTTCAACTTCCGTTGAGCCAAGTTGCCCCGTACCTGCAACACTTGTTGGTAAAACAAGCGCGTCAGCAGTTACTGCGACAGAACCTACTGAACCGGTAGCAGTTTCACCCGTGACAGCAACATTAGCCTCTGCCACAACAATGACAGAGCCAATTCCACTTGTTGCCGCAATTCCCGTTACAGGTATATTGGCTTCAGCCGCTACAACAACGGAGCCGACCGCACCAGTAGCGGCCTCTCCCGTTACAACAACCGGGATAGGTTGATCCCAAGGACCTTGGGACCAAGTACCTCTTCCCCATCCGGTTATTGCCGCCATAAGGAGTTACCTCTTAGGCTATACGGATAATGGCGTTGCTTGCGTCCGCAGTTGGAAACTGAATAGTAAAGTCACCGTTAGTGGATGTTTTATCTGCACCAAAGTCCAATATTGCAACAGCATCTGTTGTACCAGAGCCACCACCTGATTGAGTATTATAGATCATTGCACCACGCGCTGTGATTGACGAGGAAGAAAAGGTCAAATCATTGAAATCAGTAAGCGCCGTTGTACCCGAGCTAGTCGGAGTAACGTTTGTTAACGCACCACCGCCTGCACTATAACCTGTGCCCGATGCTTCGTTAGTGGTTGAGTAATCTGTAGTTGCCGCACTTAGTGTTGCACTACTTGTGAACAGAGCAAGCTTCATTGCGTCTGCTCCGTTTGTAAAATCGTGTTTTCCTTCAAGTAACTCTTTCTTGAAAGACGTACACATTGCTTGTGTGATCGCCATTTTAAAGTCTCCTTATTGCGTCAGCTAGGTTAGGGTGCCCTGCTTCTCGTAGGGCATTATACACAGTTGTTCTGTCGCTACGAATAGCTTCTCGCATATAAAACGCAACGACTTTCTCCATGTGTCTTTGAAACGCTTTGGCCTGATCTCGTATAACGGGATGAGTTCCGTCAGACACGCTAATCAGCTTTTCAACACAGCGTTCCGCAACTTCGTCCGGACTAAAACCTCTGTTTTCAGTGGTTTTTACTACTAAAACAGGGTCTTCCGGGATGTTTATGTCTATTTTAAACATTATTGCTTCTCTCTTATTACTCTACCAACGCGGTATTCTTGCGTAGTTTCTTTGGCTTCACCTAACATTTTAAGCCCCATCAAGGATTCTTGAAAACGCTTGTCATAAGTAGCCATTATGTCTTGCTCACCCTTCATAAATAAGTAGGCTTCTATCAAACTACCGTATAATAGCGCTAATTCGCCGTTTGTACTGAGCCAAGTAGTGCCACTACCTGCACCGGCTGTTAAACTGGCTGGTCTATACAAATAATGAAGTTCTACAGTCAAATTAGACGGGGGTGTGGGTGCAACAATGAAGTTATCCACATCAAATTGTGCATAATACTGTGGAGAACCGGTCGTAGCCGCGTTGGGGTTGTAACTTTGAACAAAGCTAACGTCTTTAAACTCTACAAAGACCTTATTACTGCTTCCGTCCGTAAAACTTAGAGAAAAAGGTGCTAAAAAGTCGCTTGGGCAGTTTAAGTAAGGGTTATTTGCGGTCAAATTAGCTGTTTGGTTTCTTCGAAACAGGTCTAACTGTATGTTTTTTAGTATGCGCTCCTCGGAAGCTCTTATAAATACAGGAAGATTGTTCACAAAAGTTGTTTCTGTGTTCTCTGTATAATCTTGAATTGCTTGTTTAAGCTGATCGTATGTAAAACTCATGTGGTTACCACCGTGACAGAGCCGAGCTGCCCAAATGCAGATACTGGCCGATTATTTGGTTGCTGTACAGTAGGTATACCCACTGTGACGACTGAAGGTTCTACACGATCAGGACGAGCATCTTTTAGTGCTTCTGGATCAACGACCTTTCTAAAAGGACCTAGTTGAGGGTGTTTTGCTTCAAACTCATCTTTTCCTACAAGCAGTCCGTTCCACTCTTTACGCATATCTTTATAACGGTATCGAAACCCCGATCTGTCAGATATTGCGTATGAGTTTTTACCGGATGCGAACTTAGACATTAACCCACCCTATAAACCTGTGACGGAGCCACATTAAAAGAAGATCGATCTCTATCTTCGCTTGCGGCGCGGTCAAACTCTTCTTCGTACACTGCTTTAAGCATTTGAACCCGATTTGGAGCGCGTTTGAGTGCAATATAATAAGCAAGGCCCGCCGCTAAACAAGGGTAGAACCGAAAAGGCATGTCCACAGTATTTGTGTATATGTCGGCATCGTCCATTCTTGTCAAAGCATCGTAATACACAACATCTGTGCTGTTATCGGGTACAGGCCATAGGTTTAAAACCGGTGTAACCTGCCTGTCCAAGAAGAATTGATTGACCCGACCTTGCGTGGTCTTATTGGGTATCGTTAAAAACTCATCTCGACTTAACCGTTCTAACGAATAGTCTGTTCCATCGCGCCTTACGACTACAGAAAGAACGTCTATGACATCCGCACCTAAATCGTAATTACCATCGGCAATCACCGTGGCTACAGTACGTTGCTTTATTGTCCATTGATTAAGACCACGGTTTGCCCAGTCTGCAAGCAACAGATTGAGCGAACGCTTTGCAGTTTTGAGGTCGTAACCAGTACGCACCTCAAGCCCACAACGCTCGAACGCCTCTTCGACGTATTCGGCTACGTCTAATTCAAAATCTTTGCTTCCAGAAACTGCCATTTTACTTCTTCTTTACCGCGCCGCCGCGACGCATTTTCTTAACCATACCACCGCCGCGCATCTTTTTAACCATCCCGCCGCTACGCATTTTTTTAACCATGCCGCCTTTGCGCATTTTCTTTACTTTACGAGGTTTCATCGCCATTTTTTAATCTCCTATAAAATTTTTTACGTTTTTCGTAGATTTCGAGCGCATTGTACTCAGGATCATAAATACCATAATAACCCTTTTTGTCCAACTTGTCTGCTGATTCCTGCAACTTAGACAATCTTTGAACAAAAATCATAGCATAAGGCGTGTCAGTCTCAGCTTCAAACTCGGCTTCTTCAACAAATTCGTTTTGTTCATCATCCGGATGAAAGCCCATTAACCAGATGTCTTTATCAATAAAAGCCCCTGTAGCTATAAAATCATTTAGATCATCAAGGTATTCGTGAAAAGCTTCTGGTTCTTTATCGTTAGATAAGTCCGCTAATATAGCTAGTTCAAACTTATCGTCAAATTGAGATATACAGGAGTATAGACTTTGGTAGTTTTCTTCATGTTTGAATAAAATAGCTACCTTATCTTCCGCCCATGCCTGTCGGGCATAAGGACAAGGCGGAACGCCGTTAAAGTGAGGGCTCGGTATTTCCAACACCTCTTTAGACCAACGTCTGATTTCTTTTTGAATGTTATTTTCTAAGGAAGCCATCATGATTGCGTTACCGACCCCTTTGTTCTCTTGCGGCGTTCGCTCATAATTGCTCCACAACCACGAGCAACCGCAGTTCCGGGCACAGACTTACCTTTAAATTTTCTTTTAGGCTTAGTCACCTCACCACCAAACCGCATTTTTCTCACGGTAGCGGCTTTAGTATTTGAAACAACCTGCTTACCTTTAGCTCCTTCGCGTTTCTTTTTGCGAGCGGTTGAAGCTCTTTCAGACTTACTCAAACTTTCTGCTTTAGACCGGGGCAAGCACCTGTCGGGGTTCTTCTTATTCTTAGAAGTACCACATTTGCCTGCAATGTTACCCTGACTGTCAATTCTAACCCAGTCTTGGTTGACCCAGTCTTTCAGCTTTCCCATTAGGACTTCTTCCCCTTGCTTTTCTTGGCATAATTAGGGTCTTTACAATATTTGGAAGCGGCCATGTTCGCATAAGCGCTAGGATACGTGTCAAAAGTGCGTTCAGCCCAAGCTTTTCCTTTTGGACAAATCTTACTTCCCTTACTTTTCGTGGAAGATTTTTTTGATTTACGCGAATAAGACATAATACTACTCCATTAACTTTCCTACAAAAGGTGCAATTAAGATTAAGACCGCTAAACCCCAAAGCTTTATGTCAAAAGACTTTAAAGCGTCTTTATTGTCCGTAAGCTTTTCTTCAATACGTTGATAGCGAAGGTTACACTCTGCTTCATGCTTTTCTAGCCTAGCTAAAACATCTACAATTTTCATTCGTTCATTACCACGCTTTACAAGACCAGTATCTGGCACTAAATTTGTCTTTCGCGGTGTCACAAGAATGACGCGCTCTAAAGCTCTTTCGACGTCCCGGTTGGTCTTTTTTAATAGACATTTTTGCATCTCCGAAGCGAACCAACTTAATTTCAGAACCCTTCTTGGCCAAAACCGCACTTTTCTTTGATTTTCCGGGAGTTCGTTTTGGTTTATTATATCCTGCAAAAGTTTCACCTCTGTATTTTATACGACCTGACGGGGTTCTAGTTACATTTTTAGTTGTTGCCATAAGTCCTCACTTGTAAAAAAATGCCGCGCTAGTAACATTTGTCAAGTCTGCATAAATCCCAGCATCAAACTTGACCCCTTCTTCGGGTATGGTTAAATCACCGGAATCATTAGATTTTACGTGTAACGAAAAAATAGTTGTTCCACCAGAACCGCCATTTTTTAGGGCAATAACTCCTGTAGAGGTGTGACCCATGTAATGAACGGCCACTAATCTAGCCGGACCCGCAGAAACTACACTGCTGGCTGTTAAAGTTTTTGCACGTATGTCAGAACCCGCCATGTCACGCTCCTTTAGCTATAAAAGACCGTTACCGAAGTACATGCGGTAAAAGTTGATATATAAATATCGCTTACCCGCATACCCTCGTCAGGAATATTTACTGAATGAGTGTCAGACGCGTCTAAGTCCATATCCAAAACAGTTGCGCCACCATTACCGTCTGTAAAAGTAAGACGTGGGCTACCTGTAGTGGTTTTTACCTGAATTTGTCTAATACGGGCAGGACCCACAGCCGCAGACCCTGTCGCGGTCAATCTTTTTGTTCTTACATCAGAACCTGCCATGATTTATTCCTTTGCTTTCGCGGGACGCCCGCGTTTTTTCTTAACAGGAGCATCCTCCCACGCCTCATTAATATCAGGAGTGGAGGGATCGTCTGCTTTGAGAGTTCCGTTTTTATTGCGAGCGCGAACTTGAGCGGGCTTAATTCCTCGAGCCGCTAGTTCTTCCTCGGTGGGAGGGGCAAACCTACTCATAGATCACCCCCTTATGATGCTGCTATTGTAGCCCCAGTGTCAGAACGCTTCCAGTTTGTTCCGTCAGAGAAAGCCAAGATTGCAGAACCGCCTGCGCCATTTGAAACAAATACAATAGTACCTGCGCCAGCGGCTGAAGCTGAAGGTGCGTTTGCTACGGTGTAAGTTGGGACGACGATGTCGCCAATAAAGCCAGCAGTTGAAGTCACTGGACCTGAAAATGTAGTCGATGCCATTTTAATACCCTTTGCATAAGGATTCGCCTTGTAGTCTATGCAACGTCAGGAGGGCGGGGACCTGTCTACAAAGCTAATATGTTTGCCCTAAAAAAACTATAGACCAAAATAAAACAAAAAGAAAGAGGCCTTTCGCAAGGCCTCTTTCGTAAGACAGAATGAGGATTCCGTTCTTATGCTGCGCCGGGTGTTCCGTAAACGCTACGCCAATCGGATACACCGAAAGAATAACGCTCACGCGCTTTAAAGCGCATGTTACCCGTGTCAAAGTCCCCTTCCATTGCCGTTTTAATTGGCGAACGGTTGAAGTATTTGAAACCATTTGGTGCATCAGTTTTGATGAAGAATGCGTCTGAGTCTGTTAAGAAGTGGTTTACAACCGCTCCTTCTGGAATCATACCCATGTTTTTCATCGCATTGTTGTCGTTGTCAGCAGTACCTGAACGTAGGTTTGAGTTGATAACTCGCTCTGCAATGAATTGCAGTTCTTTTGGAATAATCAATTTCATACCACGAACAGCAATCTTCAGACCACGCTCATCAGTTAAACCAGCAATATCGATTAACATCTGCTCTAACGAAGTTTCGTTAAGGTCGGCAGCAACTGCCAAGACGTTAGTCTGATTACCAGAAAGTGATGGGTGTGCCGCTGAACAAAGCGCTGCACCGTCGCCGATCGCAGAAGCACCTGCCGTGAACGCATTGTTCAAGATAGAAGCCGCTTTGATTTGCTTTGTCTGAGCCATAGAACGGGCCAGAGCTTTAGTGTAGCGAGATGCTAAACGATCATAAAGGTTGTCTTCGACAGCCTCCTCAGTGATCGAAAACGCCAACGCAATAGTTTCGTGAGTGTAACGAGCAGTATATGTTTCTTGTGCATCGTCATAAGTAAGGGCACCGCCCTCGCTTTTAACTGGTGCAGTTGAAAAACCGCCGAGCATAACTTCTTCTTCGAACGCTCGATCTGAGCTTTCTTCTTCGAAGATTTCACCATGTTCGTTTTCGTAACGATTGTATTCAAGGCCGAACAAGGCGTTAAGGCCGGGTTCTAGCTCTTTCGCTAATTGTGCGCGAGAAATAGCCATTAATTAAGCCCTCCTTATACGCCCGTTGAAGTCGCAGTTGTCTGCGAATCAAAACGGCTGGTTGGTGCATTGTAATGAGCGTTTAAACGGACAATTAACGGGATACCAGCGGCTGCGTAGTCACTGTTTCCTGCGTCATCCATGATGCCCACAATACGCAACGGCAAAGTAGCTGTCGTAGCAATTGTAGAAACGCCCAAAGCGGAATTGGAACTACCGTTATCAGTAGAACCTGTGCGTGCAGATGTTCCTAACGACGCGTTTGCAAATACATGCGCGAGAGCCGTTGCACGGTTAGTCAATGTCGCGTCAGACGCTACTTTGAATAACTGATTTGGATTATCTGCTACAAACGCCTTTACAGGGTGGTTTGTATCAACACTTACTGAACCGGAACCGGGCCAGTAATTAATGAAGACTGGTTTCTTTGAAACCGAATCAACGTACTCAACGCCCATCAGGACACCTAATGCTTGCGTAGTACCACCATTAGTAGCACCTGCTTGATCAATAACACCAGCGCTCGTAGGAACGCAGATAGAGTATTGAAAAATAGCATTTGTGTTGTTGGAAGCGATTTCATACTGGGTTACACCAGTAGTATTAGCCGCAGCGCCAACTAGCCCGATAGGACGAAGACCATAGGCAGTATTAGAATTTGCCATAAGATATTACTCCTATTGAGGTAGCCCTATTTTTTGGGGCCACCGAAGGTTACACGAGATTGACGATCAGGTTTAGCGATCGTCATGGTTGAATGTGCATTCTCACGCATCATGTCGTGATCGACAGCTTGCATCTGATCCATATTTCTTTTTGAGAAATATTCAGTTCGTTCTGCAATTGTTTCGACCGGAATACGAGCGAGAAGCAGTCCGCCAACTCCAAACACACCTTCATGTTTACCTGATTCAACGACAGGGGATTCAAAGTCAGGGTATTCATCCTTACGAACAAGTTCCCAACCTTCCCTCATTTTAGCACTGATGTTTTTCGTATCATCAAAGCCACGCGTTTCGGCGCGTATCCAACGATGCTTAAAGCCATCAGGGGCAGGTGGTGCGTCTAGCATAGACGGTGGGGCCCACGGCTTACGAACAGCCTGTTTGTCCCGAGTTTGGTT